>OMLO01000502.1_pt1 | contig 25553 bp, 6 predicted proteins | sample 1674811 | NCBI WGS metagenome assembly OMLO01 (sample SAMN06265003, study PRJEB25207) | coral metagenome | isolation source: Coral host | place: Mexico:La Bocana,Puerto Morelos, Mexico | collected 2008-11-13
TACAAGCTTGAGTGAACGAAAATCAGTCTAGTAATTCTTTGAAAATTTCGCTGCGTAGTTTGTAAGAAAACAGGAAACTTAAGCTCTTTTCTCACGAAATCTTGTAAAAATCAACGATTTATATTAAAACGGGTCTCTATGAAGGCTAGTAACATTATGGGCAAAATGTTTTCATTTTAACACAATGGACCATAATAACTGCACCATAATCGTGGTTACCTTATGCTTCAAGGGGTTTCACATGAAGGCCACATGATTTCTCGAACCGACTGTAGATTGACCTTATAATGGCCTGGCGATGAAACAAGATTTCATTCGCGAGAATTTGACAGCGAGATATCTTGTTTTCTTAGGCAAAATACACTGTGTGAAATGAACGTAAACAAGCTGCCGCGTGGTTTCAAAATTAAAATTCGTTGTCGCTAGTTAACCAAAAGCGGTGGGCAGCATGGGTGAGTTGTTTTGATTTCGTGCTATGCTTTTGATCTCTCACGCTATCACTATCGTTGCCATACATGTTACAGGCACAGCGAGAGTCGAATGCGGAAAGTCTAGAATAACTCCAGGAAATACTCCGAATCCTTACACGTGAATTAAAAAAAGAACTTTTCACTCAAACACATAACTTACCTATTACAGTTGTGCGGCTTTTACAATTCCTTATTATTTTCCTTCGACTGAGTCCCTAATAACCGTCGCTCTAACGTGATAGTGATATCGCATGCCCGTTTCAAACTTCTCTTTGATTATTTCCCAGTCAGTCGGTCATCCATCTGACTTATCATATGCCAATTGGAGTGTAGCAGCGGCAGTTGGAGATAAATTTAACTTCAGTAATAAAAAATTTAACCCAGCGTCGCGGCGATATATGTTTTCGTGGCGTCCTTGGAATGAAAACCGGTGTCTTGGTGAAATTTATGAAGAGAACTGAAAAGCGAAAGGTGAAGCTGTGACTCCAGCAGTGACATCTGTGTTGGAGTAACAACATCCGGGGACCTTTGTAGCAGATTATCCGGGTCTTTGTCAAATAATTTCCCGGGAAATGTCAAACTGACAAAACTCATGAGAAAAAAAAAGTTGTTTTTCCCTCTTGAAGGTATTTAACACTTTTTCTCTCGGGCTTGAAAAAATTACTGATATGACTGAATGATTATTTCAAATCACCACCGCCATCTTGTTTCCATGATTGTTTTGCATTTGAATAAAGATGCAAATGTGATTCGGCGAAGAGATGGGCATTGGATAATGGAAGAGGCGCTCTAAATTAATACACCCTTTGAATTGTTTTATTCATTTGACAATTGAAAGTGATTTTGAATAATTCATTTTCAACACGCTGAAAATAAAAATACGTATGTTTTAACCAACAGTCTGGGGAAAAATGTTTCATCGAAATCGTATCTCTAGAAAAAAGGTAATCGGTCATCAAAATGATTTGATGCGATACAACACAATTAAGTGCGCCAAATGACATCAACATAAACGAAATGACTAACAACGATTCGAATATAGTAAAAAGCGTCACGTACGTGTATATGGAAAACACCTGCAGGTATAATATAATTCGGCTTTCCTATAAGACTTTCGTATTTCGTCCGGCTCGAGCTTCGACACGATCGTCGAAGAGATAACACAACATGGCAAATATTATATACGTTCAGTTCAAACCATTGACATCAAGTTTAAAAATGCAATATATTAAGTGCATCATGCCAGAAATGCACGTTCGTATTTGTTCGTTAGATAAAACGTGACGCGTCGAGAAAATACCCTCTAGCATATCCTGTATCGGAGATTGTGTGCATTTTAGGTAATTTTTTGGTTTTATAACGAGAAATGAGGTTATAGTTGCTCACAAGGTTCGTCTCGCAAGGAAGTAGTTAACAAAGCGAAAGAAAACAGACACAACAACAAACAAACATGTTTTGACTGAGCAAATTATAATGCAATCGAAATGCAAATATAACGAAGATAAATATTTTTATAAAAATATCATTATTTTGAGTTTGTGTTTTAGCGTAAAATCTTTAATATCTGTTCTCAAGGACGGCGTCTTTCGTTGCCTAGTCGCTAGATATATGGAGTGAAGACTACGGTGGAAGTTAAAAAGGAATCTTGTTAGCGAGTAACGAGCCCAGTTGAACGAGTTCTAACGCAAACATATACTTAAATGGATCACAAGAACTCTTAGCTGACGCGGAAACACAAAGTGTTTTAAATCACTAAATATTTTTCGTCTGAGGATGTTCAAATCGTTTTAATGCTTACCTTAATTAACGTGTTGAGCTTTGTTTGGATTTGCTTCAGTAGCTGAACCAAACCAACGCATACAGCGTGCGCTGCAACTGCGTGGACTCTATATCACGTTATGTGAGAGATCCTTTGTAATACTTAGAAACTCCTCATTAGCATGAGGTTGGTTTAAATTAATTTTGGTTTGGCTCAGAACTTTACCAGAATTATAATAAACCAACTTGATAACCATGGTTTGTTTGTAGTTCCATTTCAAACTGCGTGATCGGTTACCCTAGAAATCATTTTTCTTTTTTCTTCAAATTTCATGGAATCATTGTTAAAACGTATATAATGCATAATTAGCTACCAGATTAAAGAGCAGCTTTAATTTGGGATCGTCATGATCGAGAAACATACAAACCATTGCAATAAGGCGGTCTTAGAAGGCTACTGGATTATTTGATATCTGTAGCATATATCGCATGAAAGGACGAATTTGAATGGGAGGATCTTCCCTTTTGAATAACGTTAATCTGCACGCAGGTATTCATTATTCTTTTTTCTTCGGCAAATGGGGAAAAGAGAAAACGAATGCCTGCCGAAATCGCATATTAGCATAATGCTAAATTCACAGTTGTCACACAACCAGGTCACAAGTCACATAAGCTCCATGGCCGCGTGAGAGTTATATTCTTCAAGAAGTTGAAAATCGTGTTCTAGCGCCGCGTTTGTTGTTCTATTTCAATTTTTCATAGTCGCTTCGCCAATTGATGTTCATAAAAGGCAGGAACTACGGATAACTAGAGCTTCCTTACCATACCTCGCTCGGCTCGCTTGGCTTAGAAACGTGTACACAGACTTCTTACTGAAATGCACTCAGGGACTTTGGCAGGGCATCGTATAATTCTTCAATAAAGACGGTAAATGCTCCTTATCCTTCGGAGCTAAAAAGATTAATTAGTAGTCTCATCCATCTCGTGGCCAGTCCTACGGAGTTTGGTGGAAGCCGGAAGACTCGCACCATCCACTTCCCCCGGTAGCGGTAGAGGCCGCACCCTGCATTTGGCGCGCCTCTTGCCCTGCGATTTGCGGGTATCCTCCCAAAACGAGGCCTCCCGTGTTAGGACTCTCGTGTGCAGTAAGACTGTTTTACTAATATGTCTCTGTAAGATGTCAGTCACACAAGCGCTTCTGAGACCGTCAGAGTAACCATGGCAACAACGATCGAGAGGTTGAAAATGAACGGCAACAATACATCTTTCTAGTTAAAGGGGTGAAAGAGTGGATGGCGTACACATTGCTAGTTAGAGTCCTGTACCGAGTACAGTCGAGTAGCGCATCTCCGGTGGCAAAAGCTAACTAAAAAGGGAATTATCCTCATTTCATGTGATCTGTTTATCATGACACGAACAAGCTAGTTTTAGCATAGCATTTGTTTATCTACTAAACTGAATGATTACATTATAAATGCTTGTGCCTGGAGTGTAAATGGCTTGTTTCTGGGTTGCTACAAAGCCTCTATAACTACTGTAATGTTTACAATATCATATTTATATTATTCGAGTTGTTGAACTCAGTATATAATTGAATCTTTTTGCACTTGAACTCGAAACGAATTAAAAGTATAAGAAGCTAATCCCTGCACAAGATCTACTTCCCATTCATTACCGAGGGAGGCATATATTTAAAACTTGTAATTAATTAAGCTGTAACTTGCCAAGGGCTATAAACTACCCTAGGAATAGTTTTTCGAACATAGAAGACTTAAATCCTTATCTATACATAGCCTGTTGATGTATAAAAATAATTGTATTGAACGTCTTTCAGGAAGCAGGGGTTAAAATCATTGCAATATACCCCTAGACAGACTAACTGTGCAAACGTCTCCTTAAAGAATTTCATCCACGCCTGTCCAGTTTGCACCATATGATGTGATGCAGCTTCGGTGATTTCTCCCGGGCGGAACTACAATGGCTACATGTAATTGTACTTCGAGTTTTTATTGGTTCACTGGTTTGTTTGTGTTCTTTGTGATCGGTATTTACTTTAGTTTTGGATTTACGACACTCAATTCTAAAGGCGCATTATGTGTAAAAACGAGAGCTGGTATATATAACCTCTCTGTTACTAAAGTCATAAGCCACAAGATCAGACCTTAAAAGTTTGTTTTCATCATATGGACGTCGGGCTATGTCTTTGAAACTGTGCTCGGCATCTCGCTGTTATATCCTCTTCCACCATTGTATAACCGCGGTCTGACATTGGAATAGTCGGGTAGTGGATTTTTGTTGATCGACACGCTCCGCCGTCTATGAGGTGATGGATTTTCCGCAGCTTTCTCCTTCGTAGTGTTTCCTTCACTAATTGAGGACAGCCGTGACCGAACGTGCGAGTAGTCGTTTTTGAAATTTGGGATCTTTTTCAAACTTTTCTTGCGCGCGTAACTGCCTGAACCAGTGTCTATTTTGGACGCCGCATTCCATTTTAATTTGCCATATCCTATCTTTTTGCGTCTTCTTCCTTTGTTCTTCCTTGCACCGTTGGTATTGCCGCCTTTTCCGTCGTCGTCTTCTCCATCGCCTTCATCTTCCTGTCCATCGTCCTCCTCATCATCATCGTCGTCATCATCATCATCATCATCAACATTGTCTTCGTCTTCTTCGTCAATCATTTCGATGTTTCTTTCCTCGTCTTTCTTTGCAGTCTCGTATTCTAGTTTTCCCTTGGCCGCGTCGTTTTCTAGACCTTGGATCTCATTAGTGGTGTTCTCGCCTTTTGTTGATTCGTGGTTTACATTTCTCTCATGTAAACCCATTTCTCCATCGTTATCACTCACATCTTTACCACTGTTACTGTCTTTGCCAACCGTCTTTGTTCCGTTCTCATCTTCTTGTATCCCACTGTTCTTGTTATCTTTATTATTACCATTTCTGAGGAGCCAACCTGAAACCTTTCCATGAGCATCTTTTTTACTTTCGTTATCTTCTTTTGTTCCTGTGTTCTTGGGAGTAGATGTATTGCCCTGTTGAATGGACACTGTCACGCTTGTTAAAGACGCTCTTCGACTCTCTTCTGCGTTACCTTTAGTACTTGTTGCTTTGCTGCCATCGCCATGTTTTTCTTTATTATCATCCAGCCTCCCAGACCCTGCAGACCCTACTGAGGCCTTGTTGTCCGGTTTGCTTTCTTCCTTAGATGTTCCTGAATGGTCGACGTCATCAAACAACCATGAGCCGTTAGGTCCGACGGAGTTTTTCTTCTTTGTTCTATCCTGCGTCTGTGTCGCATTTGCAGGTTTCCCAGATGCCGTTTCCATTCCATCGCCAGAAGACGTGTCACTTGCGTTCGCATTAGGTTTAGAAGGACCGGGAGACACCGGAGTATTTAAGACTAAAGTAGTCAACTCAGTCTTTTCATCTGGAAGAGGTGTAGCTGGTGTTTCAATCAAGAGAATCTGTTGCGATCTGGGAGAGGTTTTCAATGCTTCCTGCAACAACGTAAATGGTCTTTTAGAACACAGGTAAAATAGGATAGGGTATTACTAATGGAGGTTTCTTAATGCAACCCTTGTTAGTATTGTAAGTGTCACTGTAAGTGTTGTACGTGGTGCTGTAATAAAAAAAAACTGATAGAGGTTACTCTTTTGCGTTACTACAAATTTCCAGTTTAGGGCATCCTGAAGATTCTCGCGAGCCACGGTACGTGTCACACCCATATCTCGTTGCTAGATCTGTATCCTCCTTTCAGCCACGGACATTAGCCTGTGAACAGGCTCGGGCTGAAAGGGCCGAGAAGGAACTCGCTGAGAGTGAAGTAGCCTAGGGGTAATGGGGTTGGTTTTCACAGCCTTGGTAGATAGTTATAATTTAACTGGCTCGGTACAAGTTTATAGCTTAATAGAAAATTTTCAGTAAGTTTGTACCTGATCCGATGCAGAATCATTTTGTGAATTTACAACAGACCCACGCGGCTTACGTAGTTCAAGCTCTTTACGTAATCTTCTTATTTCGTCATCTTTCTGTGGGGGAAACAGAAGACATATTGTTGGTCACATTTAAATGAAAAGGTAGTTCTGATAACTGCTAACTTGTGGAACGAATAAATAAATGAAGTGTGTGCCCGCGGCTGGAAGGGCCGAGAAGAAACTTGCTGTGAGTGGAGTAGCTTAGGGGCAATGGGGTGGCGGTCGGTGTTCACAGCCTTGGTAGATAGCTTTAATTTCCTGGTTCGGTACCAGTTTATAGCTTGATAGAAAGTTACACGGTAAGTGTGTACCTGTTCCGAAGCAGAATCTTTCTGTGAATTTACAAAAGACCAACGCGGCTTACGGGACTCAAGCTGTTTACGTAACTTTGTTATCTCGTCATCTTTCTGTGGAAGAGACAAAAGACATGTTGTTGGCCATATTTGAATGAAAAGGTAGTTCTGATAACTGCTACCTTGTGAAACGAATAAATGAAATGAATGCCAACAAATATTGAAGCGCTAGTCCAGCCATTCTCCCCATTCCCTCTCGTTCTAGATAGAAGTTGGGCCCAGGCGGATTCAACAAAGTTTAGATCCCCCGAAATACGCGCGGAATGAATAGTTCATAGACCAAACATAATGAAACTGCATGAATATGCATGCATTTCCGAGTCGCTACCAATCTCTTTCTCACAAGCTAGTCGTGTGCCATCCTTTGATATGAAAATGAAATTTCATTCACCTGCAAATTTACCTCATTTTCCTATAAATGGTTGTGCACCAGGCCTCGCTTTGATGGAGAGGCTTAAGGCAACTCGGGAATGGGCTATTGATAGGTCTATTTAACAAAATCAACTAGTTGATTCGAATCGACTCGACCTTAGCATATCAAAATACAACTTGAGCTTCTTCGAATTACATCCAAAGTCGACTAGAAGCCTTTCTTTAAGTTAAAGAATTTCTTACCTCTGCGAGTGTTGCTCTCAGTTTGCGCAGTTCTTCGTTCGAAAGTGAAGAGATTGACGTTCGTGAGTGTCTCCTGACTTGGCTGGGAGAGAGAGAAGATCTTCTAATTCCTGTATTTACCTAAGAATAAAATTAGAATAGGTATCAACAGGAGATTACAATATTTTAAGCTACACAACTTACAGATGATTTTGTTGCCCTCCGTCTGACTAGGTCACGTTAATTTTGATCGTTCTGTCACGCTCCTCTCTAGCCCTTATATGGGTGATTTTCTTAGTGTATTGAGATCGTCACTCAAAGTCACGTATAGGCTATTCTAGAAGATTCTGTCACGCGTAGTTACATGCGCAGAAACAAGTTAGGAAAAATAAGTACATGGAACAATGAAGTACAGACTGGGAGATAAGTTGAGTGCTGATAAAGCTGCAATATCTACCTTGCTTTTCACATGTGAGTAATCGACACTTTCACTAAAAATTCTGACTTTATTGGCCGCACGCCGGAAGCGACGCTGGCCATCAGAACTTGTCAGACTCTCTCCGTCACTTCCACTTGGGTCAATTGTACTGTCTCCATCTTCGAGTTCCGAAAAGTTATTTCCGTCATCGAATGTCTGTGTTGAGTTACTTTTGAGTGTGCGCTTCTGCCCTAGATTGCTAAGCATCGTGTCTTTCTGTTGATGAAATGGGAGAAAAGGACGAAAAACATGCAGTTAACTTAATTTAAATAAAACACACTAGGAGGAACCGACCCCCAACAGTTAAATAAGGTGAGTGTCCTTCGACCAGTCCTTCTTTGAAAAGCATGAAAGAGTTTAGGTCAATATGGGATGCTCTAGTGGAGACGTATTGTTGTCTAGAAGTCATTTAACAACTTCACTGAGGAAAAATAAAGGAATCGTAGAAAAAACGTTTCATTCTTAGAGAACCATACAGTGATCGATGTCTTGTTTCTCCTTCTTAAATCGTAACGTCACCATGCAAGCAGACAAGTGACAAAAAGAAAATCGTGACCTGGGGGATATTGTCTGATGTAAAACCATTTACTCAGAAGTAACATTACATCCCTGGGGTTACTCCCTATTAATTGTTTATACGGGGAGGCTCCTCTTCAGGCTCTAGGTATATATAGGAGTGGTGAGTTATATGAAAAGGTAGGCAAGGTAATTTTAAAGGGTTTTTAATTAAAATATTTCGAAAAGATCCACCTAATGGCCGTATTATTTCAATCATTGTGCAGAGCACATTCATTGTGCAGTGCAGTGTACTATGTACCCTCCCGGGGTATGTGAGATGTACGGAAATAGTGAAATTTTACGCTAGTAAACAAATATGGACACCCACCTGATTCAGTTCATTCTTCAAGTAGACTATCTCTGCATCTTTGTCTTGCAGAACACCTCCAATGTAGAAGTCAGTCTTGGTCTCCCTTCCGCCACTCGAGGCCGGGTGAACCTGGGACCCGCAGAAAAACGACCGGAGGCAAGTAAATAAGTTACAGCACGGAAAACACGACCAAAAGGCCATACAGCAAGCGGGCGAGCATGCGCAACATGAGCAGAACTTGGCACAGGTTGCACCGCAGGCGCAGGAGGAGGTTTTTTCCGAGGAGTCAGCAATTCCTACAGTTTTCGTTCGTTTTCGTCTGCAGCTCAAACGGACGATCTGGGGACAAAAATATCATATCGTCAACATATGATAAGCAAATGACAACTTTCTCAACAGTGAATGTTTCGTTTGCTTATAGACGTCTACGGCGATGTCTTTTTTGCTTAAAGAGACAAAAAAAAGAACGAATTAATGGTGCCGGTAGAGGTCGGGGCGTCTAGATGACTTCCTGATGTCAACGTACATAAGAGAGAGAATTATATATGGCATCAGCAAGTTTCACCTTTGTTTTTAATTATCTCCATCTAAATTCAATAACAGGCCCATCTTTAGTTCAGAATATTTTTTCCTTCTTCTTTTAGCACATTTTAGTACTATTTATGCACGCATGTCCCGCTGGTGTTTGAAGATATGATAAACGACTTTGTATTACTTCTTGTGTAATTACCAAATATGACTTTTAAGACCCTAGCTAGCCTCCACTATTTTAATATCGATGCCATAAAATTATTGATATTGCAAGGTGAAGCGAAATCTCATTGCTTTACGTACTGTAAGTTGCGTTCCAGAAAGTATATTTAAGTATCTAAAGTATTTTCACGGTGATTTCCTGCGTTTCGAAATGTTCTGAATAAAGTATAATAGCCAAACTTTGGCATGTAAACAATGGTTGTAATATGGCTGACATCTTACTTTGCAGCTCAACACAGTTACTATACCTTGTTGATGAAGAGTAGCACCAGAATGAATGTTGTGGCGATGATTGTAAGCGCGCCAATTACCCCATAATAAACACTTGGGTACATGGTAGTCGTGAAGGCTACAATCACTCCAGCCACACAAAATAGTACCACGACAAACATACAAGATACACAGTGCTGTGTGTCATTCAGCACGGGAATGTACACCCGCCTTGTTTGCCAAGCTAAGAATCCACCAGCAAGGAGTATTAATCCTTTGATCGCGAGAATAACCACAAGCCACAGAATCAAGTCTGCGCAATCGCAGTGCTCAACGACTTCAATCTCTGCACGGAACGTGTCAGCGGTTATCGGCTGAAAAAAATAAAAGTGAAGGGAATTTTACTGGCAAGGCCTGTTATGAGGTATAACAATCCTTAGTTGCTAGTTTAATGTAAAGCAGTTGCATGGATTCTGATTTTAAGCAAACTAGCACTTTTGGGCGTAACGTAGTCATCGAAGCCTAATATAGTCTATATAAGGGCTAGTAGCTCATTAGGGCGGAGCTTTTCTTCAGTAGCATGAAGCTTCCGCTTTCCTCTTGATGGAATGCCAGTCCATCACAGGATTACCTCCAAACTTTGAATTCGCAGTTACTCATTTATAGACTTGAGTAGCTTACCTGAAAACATTCATACTGCGGCTGTGACCTGACTTGTTTAAGGGTGCGATACAAGGGGTCTTTTGTCTCCCAGATTGCTAGGATGATGATGTCAGTGATCAAGAGAAAAACCAGAGCACCAAACATCCAGAACAACATCACTTTCTACGAAACAAAAAGTAACGGCATTAAAATTAATTCAGTCGACTCAGCTCATGTACTTCAACTATAGAACAGAGAGCACCTTACTTACCCTACTCCTGACGAATCTTTCCTTCAGAACACTATAAGCCATCCACAGCTTAGCAGTCAGGCCTCCTATCGACAGAGTGAAACCGATGGCAAATGTCCAGGAACGAGCCTGCAATAAACCAGAAAAAAATAATTGTAAAAATGATAGCACTGTCCAGTTTATCCTGCTAGGAAACGTCTTCAGTGCGACTAGAATGGATATGACAACTTCTTATAGATGCACATAGGCTCTCAGTCGGTCTCCCACTTTCCGATTCTCCACTCTCTCCTGTGAATTGTGAAGCGCGCATCGTGTTTTATTGGATCTGCTAATAAATTTTTCAAGTTTTTCTTAAATGAAGTCCGCGGTGTTTGAACTAAAATTTGAAGTTGCACATTAAGCTGGAGAAATTTGAAACCGCAAAAATTACCGGTCATTTTGGATTTATGGAGTTGATAAAAAGCTTAGGCCGTAAAATCAGTAATTTTCGTGAGGTCATCGTTTTCAAAAAGTTCTTGTTTTAAAATGTTTTCCATCCACACGAAACACAAAGCCGGCGTTTTCAAGTTTCTCCGGTTTGAAGAGCGCTTTTGAAAAGCTCCGTTCTCGTGACGGATTAGCGTGACGGATTAGCGTGACGGATTAGCGTGACGGATTAGCGTGACGGATTAGCGTGATGGATTAGCGTGACGGATTAGTGTGGACGGTATTCCTAACCGTGGAAAAAAAGCTGCGATTTCAAGTGTCTCTGGCATAGTGTGAACGCTGTCTGATTTAGCTGCTACTGGATTACTCACCCTGCAAAGGCTCGTGACTTTCTCTGCTGACACCCGTGAGTAATCAAAGCCATACAGAATGACAGTGATGTAATTCAGAATGCATCCCAAAATTATCAGCATATTTATCAATGGACCAGAGTTTTTCACAATTCTGTAAAACCGAATATCATATCAGTTACATAAATAAATAAGTTTACCGGGTGTTTGAAATTATCAAACATTATTAATCCGCGAGTGTGGTTAGATTTTAGTTGTCTATCTACATCTCATGCATATATTGCAAGAGCGAGTAGATTAGTAATTACCGAGTCATTTTAATTCAAACATGAAATATCATTTGGTAGTATATACCACACAAGTGAATAGTGTTTTTCGTGCACGCTGATTGGCTAGCTTGGAGGTGATTAGCCAAGTACTATTCACCTCCGAGCAGCCGAAGGAAAACAAAATGGTTTCCCGTTTCAAATAAAGTTAGTCTTAGACAAGTAAAGTTACTGTTTGGTCCGCTAGTTATTCAGCTTGTGTAGTATATACTTGAAAACAATTATTCACCTCAGTGTCGGCGAAAGTGGTGGATATTTACTATTTAGCTCCACTTCGGTGAATAATTGTTAATTATATTCCACCGAATATTTTTGCGCGCGCTATCGCCCTAAACGCGTCACGTGACTGAATATGCTCCAGCTAATGTGGGGAGTATCAAAGTGATATTTCCCAATTTTCAAAACTGCAAGTGTTACGAAAATGATTTGAAGGATAATAAACACAACCGGACTGAGTCACCATTTGGCGCCATAATACGCTTGGATATTTGTCTGAGGACATTACTGTTCCTCAGAGCTCACAGTTCACTTCTCGGAACACATTACGTAGCCTCTGTGTCAAATCCACGGCTATGACACAGTAATACATTATGTCCGTGGACATGATGCGAATGGTAAATAGTAACGCACCAGCGATGACGAGCGAGCCATAACGCACGATCTCCTCTCTTTCCTTGCAAGGAGAATTAAGTTAATTGTTGATTACTTACTTTTTCTTCAAGTTCAACACCAAGGTCAAAAGACAAAATAGGGCGTAAAGGATTCCAACTCCAGCAAACAGGATCATGGTGATGAACAGAGCGTTATCAATCGTACGGTATGTATATGTTTCTGTTGTTTTCGTGTATGGTGTACCGGCTAAAACGAAAACAAAAGAAAATTAGTGCCCTAAATTTTTTTGGAAATTCAACCTGAAATGGTTGGTCAAGTGGAAAAGACCTCTGACGAAAAGAATGTGCCAGGAGATTTTATTTTTCATAAGAAAACTACTTTTAGTTACTGCATAAAATTGTAGACAGACATTAATTAAGGATTTAAGAAACTTACCAAACCAGTGAATATCAGGTGACGCAGTGAAAGCACTTGAATCAATATTGAATCCACCAGCACTGACCGTCTTAAACTTGCCGTCTGTAAACAGAATTAAACATAAGTACCCAGTCAAAAAGTCAGTTCAAGGTAATCCGGCCAAGTCCTTTTATGAACGTATTAACCTCTCACTATAACCGAGGGTGTATTTCTATAAATGAATACCACAATTTATAATTGTATTTTCTTAGTAATAACATCAGAGTTTGTTTGAAGAGAAAAAGAGTTTATAATCTGGCAATTTGGTGATATCTAACCTGCTATCACAATCTGCTTCATAACAATCTCATTCCTCCTGTCTCCATTGTCGTAATATCTCACACGTGCCTGTACAAAACAAAATAAAGAACATGAAACATGAACATGAAGAAAACGAAAAACAACCTTGGTAATTTTCTTACCCCGACATTTGGCGATGCAAAATTCAGGTTTTGTGCAGCCCTTCTGAACACGTCTGTTGCATTAGCATCCCCGTATGTCAAATTCTCCAGTGTTTTTCCTTGGCTTTGCAGCTCGCTTCTTGAGTTATTCAATACGAATGCTATCGACCAAACGGCATCGTAAACGTCTAAATAACTATTACTTCTGTTGGATGTGTCGTTAAAAGTGTCTACTCTGGCTTGGTATTCCTGGATTATCTGCGGTCTAGTCTATTGAGGAAAAAGTACGTCAAGCAATCAAGGTTGTTTCTTTGCCCACTTGCGTTTGATTGGTAAAGCACTAGAGAGGTACTGCCCCAAATGGTTATGTGTGCTCAGCATAGAACGCGCCAGTTATTTGCAGGATCCTTTTTATTTAATACATTAAGGGAATCACGTTAAGGACACGGTACTAAAAAATACGTTTGTTGTTCGGAGAGGCTTAACCTGGAGCAAAATTCTCCAACCTTAAACTTCCACTACATGCATTGCGGGGCAGGATGATACATACACGACGATTGCGTTCATGAAACGTGTGAGCTTACAAACACATATAATAAAATAAACACAGTTGTATTAGAAGGTAGACCAGAGCAAAGATCCAACCATGAAGGTCTTTAAACAAGCTAACGTTCACAAATTAAAGAATGCAGAATAAACGGGAGCCTGTGACCATCCCCCTTCTATAAAGGTTTGCCATTAGATTTTTTGCGACAGCTAGCACTTTTTGTGTTTCTTGTGATCTGAAGTCAAACTCGAACTGCCAAAAAAACCCTTAATGAGTGTGAGGGGGAGGGGAGGGAAGTCAGTTCTCTTGATCCCTTGAAAATTTCTCTTACTCCATTCCCTATTACTAAATTTCATTTTTCCCTAAAATTTGTCGTTTAAGTTTCCTTTCATTATAGAGAAGTCCCTTGTTTCGTCGAATTAATCCCAAAATATCCCTCGTTAACTTGAAATAAATGATCACGTTACCTTGTTTCGCCAATGCCTTGGAGGGAATTATTTTGAGCACTTGGGATTAGGGTTAGGGCGCATGTGCAGATTGGTGCAACTGACTGACCTGAGATAGGAATACGATCCAAGACATCTACAGTATATTTTATTTCTATTTATCTTCATACTGTCCCATGCACTTACCTTATTATTGTAACGAAAAGGACGTTGTTTAGCTCTGATCAGGTTGGTATGATAAACAGAAAAGTGGTTTTGTATTTGACATTTCATTTCAATATCAGAGCATGCGCTGCTTTCCTTTGCTCCAGGTATCCACCACTTGTCACGGTTGAAGCTGTTTAAGAATATCCAAACGTAATGCGGACCGTACATCTTCTCTCGATAAGCCTGGAAGTATCACAGAAATATTATTTGCAACTATAGTTTGGTTTAGTCAGTGTTTGTCCCTTGTTGTGTAGTAAAAAAATGTTCTAAACCGTTGGAGGACTGCCTTTTTGAGCGTATTCTTTTGTTTTCGTATTTCGTTCTTGTTAAAACGCTTACAGATTTGTATTAGGTTGTGTTCATTCGCAAAGGCACGCACTGGAATGTTACATAAGCTTACCTCCAAGAAGTGTACCACTGGGTGATGATGGCAAACTAACTATCTTTAGGTTTTCCAGAAGGTCGTTTCATAACACGGAAATTGGACTGAATCTTTGTGGCAATAAAAAGTCATGATATCCTTTTGAAGCTAAATAATGTCTGCATTTTTGTAATACGTACCTCGCAAATCATTTTTCGCGCGACGGAATTAAGCGAAAACATTCCAAGAATAACGTGTATACCTTTGTCCTGTCCAGAGACAAAGTAAAATACAAATAAGGACTTCATAGATTATTAGTATAGTAGAAAGTCATGAGTCATTTATGAATTGAAGCGAATTTCACAGAGGAAATTCTTGTGCGAATAAAAAATGGAGTTAAAAGCTAAATTGAGAACTCTACGCACCTTCAATGTTCTGATGGCCCGTTTTGGATCATTGTTCTGTAGTCGCACCTCCGCCAAGACTTTAATGTTTTTGTTCCTCAACCGATCTGCTAGTTGGTTGGATAGCTAAAGAAAAGAAACGCACCATTTATGGTCTCGCCAGTAGAAAGCTGTAAATCACATCAGGGTTCTTAATTTTAATGAAACTACTATATTTTCTTAATTGCATGACCTATCACTAAATCTCACTGGGTAATGTCATGCTAGCTTGCTTCGCCATTTAGTTCAGTATTGCATTTCAGAAAGGCTATATCCTGGCCTCTGGCGAAATTGTTTCAAACATACACCTATGCGTTCTTGAATCTTTAATTGGGTGCTCCTAAAACAGTAACATCATTCTATTATACTGGGCGGCTACGTAAGCAACCGGATATATTTTAATTTAGTGGGAACGTCCAATTTTTAGAAGTTTACCTGCAAATATTGAACGCTGTCGCCGTAGATAATTCCCACCTCTTCCCATCCGTACTCCTTCACAAACTGTATCCTTGGTTCATCCAGTGAGGCCAAAGATGTTTTAGTCCGAAAAAAATTAGGATATAAGTCTCTTCTGCTCGCAAGCTCCAAAACATCCGTTCCGTACGAGAACTGCAATGAAGAACAAAGCTAAGCATATTTATTTATAGCAAGTTTCTCGAGCGGTGCGCGTGTTTCCAAACTTTGGCCCGAAAACTGATCAAGACTATGTGTGTTTTTCGCTTAACGTAAAAAATGGGGAGAGAAAATTACCCATTAAAAGAAATGTAAGGGTCACCGAACGTCCATGATCCTTAAATCCAGGCGAAGCTATAGTAATGGCCATCTGCCCTATCATTGTTCATTTTATTACTTAGCACGCGCTCGATGCATGACGTGGTACGTGAATTTACGTGCGCATCAAAGATGCACAGAAACAATTAGTGCGGACGTCTTTAAGGACTGATTTTTTCAAGACGTACAAACCGATAAGTAGCTCCTTTAACTCTGTAGAACGAAGCGGCCAGAAGTATTGATACTGCCCCCCCCCCCCCCCCCCCCCCCCGCAAAAACAATGTTAGTTTGCACTTACAAAGTACCTGTATCCTCATTTATATTCATTTATATTCCTGTGCGGTGCTATGAGAGCAAATTGTGTTGTCCAAGAACACATCATAATTAGCGTGACCCACAATACGAAACAAATATCTTTAAAGACGATGAAGCATACCTGTAAAAGATTAACATCGGGTATTCCTGAGTAAGCAGCCACTGACTTGGCTAATGCATTCTGCACTGGGCCCAGCAACATGATTTTTCTAGGCCCTGTTGTTAGAAATTCGTTGAATACTTTTTGCCCAAATCCAAAACTGCCCTATTGTGGAAATAAATCTTAGTTTTAGAGATTTATTGTAAATTTTGATGAAGTGGCTGAGGTATTATTATTATTATTATTATTATTATTATTATTATTATTATTATTATTATTATTCTGGCGTACCGAAGGTCATTTTAGTCTTTTAAAACAAACTCTAACACCAAAAAAAATTAATTTTTAAATGAAACTGAATGAAGTTTAATTTCAGGCAAATCCATTGTCTTATGAATAAAAGTTTCACCATACTTTAAAAACGGCAAACGATTACTGGAAGTCTGGCGAGATGAATAATATTGACATTTATTTGACTAAAAGGAAGTACATAGAAAGAGATGTAGATAGAAAGAGAAAAATTGTCGAACTGAAAAACTGCACACCAAAACCTTTTGTATAACTGAAGTAAAAGTGATTTGATGACGAAAGTTCGCCTAGCGACGTAGATCAGGCATAATAAGAAAAATTTTGCGCGAGACATTCAGCAATTAAAATGTCATGAAAACCTTGGTTTGACAAGTACGGCGCCCTTGCGGATTAACTATACAATCAACATTTTTGAAACATACTTGTGTTGACTTGACTACCAACTCCAGTCTGTATCCTGGCAACAGACCCGTGTTGTTGTTGATTTCCTCTATGGCCTGCTGCGCCATCGGTAGGCTGCCGTATCCATCTTTCTTGCTGAGGTCAAAAAACGCTCCAATGTACAATGTTGTGGGTTGTACATGTGTTGTGTTGGTACTGCTGTTAGTCGAGGTGTTTGCATTGGGGATAGTGGTCGCGTTCACTGCTTCACTGAATTTGGTCATCAAGAAAACCGTGAAACAAATCGTGATAAGAATCTGCTTCATTTCCTGATCTACAAGAAAGGAAATAAATAGAGAAAGAGGACCTTTTTAAAATTCATAGCAAAAAAACAAAACTGGCAAGGAGTACAAACCGTTGGGAAAATTAAATGATATATATTTTAGTAAGCTCCCTCAATTACGAGTTGCTTGTAGTGTCGCTTGTCTAACATCGAAAGCACCCAAATTTTTTTTTCACCTTCTGATAATAAAACTAAATCATTTGAAATGTCCCCTTAATCTTACCATAAGCGTTTTTTTCGTACTGTTCATAGCTTGATATATATATATACAATTTGGTAAGTAACTTCGCTTAATTATCCATTACTTAACCTCTTTTGGATGTACTAAGCACGAAAAGATGATGTTAACTGCTTAGTAGAATCTTTTCAGTTCTTAAACCTAATGAGTTTTCATATTAATTTCGCAATCGTGTATCTCAGTTTACTGAAAATATTTAAATACCACTGAACTGAATACACTGCAATTAGAGTGATTTTCAATTGACTGTCGTAAAACTAAAACCAAACCAATTACTTACCAATTACACTACTCAGCCAATCTCGAACTGTCGCCAAAACTATCAAAACCAGAAGTAATCAGTTGACTGATTACTTTCGGCGGCTCAACTGGAAACTGCTCTAAGCAATATACAACTACATTCTCTTGAGATATTCAATGGTATTAAATTGAAATCTTTCTGCCTATTTGGTATGAAAAGTAAAGATTTTTTTTACACAAATGATCGGTTGTACTGAAGGATATTGTGCATTAATTGCTGTACTTTTTAAACGATCTCGAGTCAAAGACGCCTTGCTGACTAAGTGGCAATTAGGTTTTTGTTGCATTGAACGATGTTTTTTCTTAATGTAAAAATGATTGTTTTCTTTGACAGGAAGTGAAATGAATTCTGTTTTGAGTCTGTCTGACGGGAATGGACAGATATTAAAAGTGTGTGCCACGCGTGTAAAACGAACCTAAACATACGAATTCACGATGCGCTTATTCTAGTAATAAAAAGAAGTGCAGGTTGTAAACGACAAATCATGAAAGGTCATTGCCTTCTTTCATGTGCAATCCTCAGGGGATACTTAAAGGACAGGCCCTTAATGACGTTTAGATTCTGTTCTTCATCAGTTGTGCCCAAGAAGGATCAAGAACAGGGCCTATTAATGACTTCACACTCTTTTCTCAATCATTATGTTAAGAAGGATAGAGTTTTAGGATTAGTTTTTAGTGCTTAACCAAGCTGTAAAGCGAGTGTGTTGTGAGTCCTGTGTGTTGAATTAATCGAAATGTTTCATAAGTTTCCCTTCGTAAAAATGCTAATTGCCCACGGATAAACATATAATCTGCCAGCGGTCTTTCTCACAAAGCTGGCTGCCAAAAGAATTTATTTTTAACTCGAAGCCGGGGGCTAACTAAACAGGCGGAATTCTGCTAAGTCAATCTAAAGCACCCCTTTATTTCTATAATCAGAGCTTACGCAGGTCAATTTCCTAAACGGATTACAGGTCTTAGTATTTCTACGGTGATATAAGATTAGGTGAAGAGGAAAAGAGGTTCTAATAATCATGTAGCAACCAACATCAAATGCCTAGTGATTAAAACTGTAAGGTATAAAGACAGACCTACTTTGTGTGAATGACTTTTCCGACAGTTTATCGTATGAATTTAAGTTGTCAGAAATTCAAGTATCGAAAACGTTACGGACACGATTACTGTGGCAATTATGGGTAACTGGAATACATCAAGTAGCCCGCGGTGAAAAGACGCAAAGAAAAAAGAATAAAAACGTCAAATTTGAAGACGCTTCAGACTTTCAGGACGGCTGTATGACGGCTGCAATCGGACATTTCGTTCCGTTTACTTCAAACGTAGCTCGACGCACGCCCAAATTTTTCCTTTTCATTCTGGATAGTTCAGTATGATATCGGCTTTAGTATCGCCCAGTAAATTTGTAAACGCTAGGTTTCCAACAATGACGTCAGCAAAGACGACGCCGGGTCCTGAAATTCTAACACTTGCACAATTTCGAACTCGTTTACTCTCTACTTTGGTTAGCTATCAAACAGGCTATTCTATTTCGAGTAATCTATCTCACAAATACATGTACACAAGACATACTAAGGAAAAGGATAACCGTAAATGCAAGTAGAGCATACAAAAGGAAGTCACTAGATTGTCAATCTGAATGAACAATTGTACATAAGATCATTTTTTATAGCACGGCGGCACAAGACTAGTAAAGATGTCGGTAGCTCGTAAAAAGTCAAGTGAAAAGTTTTTTTCTGCCAGAATGTTTAAAACAATAAATGGCAATTTACCACATTCAGCCGGCTATCACATCACATCGAGTTACATGATCTGAATGTTCGGTATTTCTTTCGCTTCTTAGATTTGGCCTGGAACAAATCCACCATAGTTATCTGGGCCTGCTTCAATTATTACCACACGACACGACACGGCACAAACCCTATACTAGCTAAGATACATCGGAATTTTGGCTAAAATTAGACAGCTTATCCTTTATAAATAGCCATCTTCTGAGAGTAAAAGAATTTAAACGAAAAAATTATACCCTTCTTCTTGACTCACAGTGGTACAAATTCATCGTGACCAACCCTTGCCAAACACATGACGTATTGCTCTTTTTCACGACTGAAAGAAGCTAAGCTTTGAATTTTTTCGTGTAGTATAAACTAAAACGAACGTACATCAACGTAGCGTGAATAATTGATATGAATGTACGTACCACTTTCTTGTATTTGCCAACGTTTGGTTACAGCATGAAAGGCTCTGTGCGTGTGTTTAATATCACCTCAAGTACTTTCATACGTATAGCACTTCATCGCTGATTCCTGACACCCTTTTCCCTGGATTACATCTAACACTAACACCTTTCTGTAATCAATAGAAATTAACATAATTGAGCTTCTTGACGCCATCAGCAGACCATCAAATCAAACATTCCTGTGCACTTGTTTGCATGTGTCAATTTCTGTTATCTAGAAAGAACTATCAAAATGCCAGCACACAAAGCTTTTTTAAGAATCGCTTTTGCAAGGGATAATTAATCGTATTTACGGTAAGCTTGGATTAACGGGGGCTTAACTCGCTTTCGCTTTATGACTCAATAACGTCAAGCTTTTTAAAACAACTCAAGCATGATCGTAATTTAATTTAATTTGATACGTTTAGATCAAAATTTTTCGTCAGCTTAAGCCTCAGGCAAGAACTTTGAAGAACTTTCTTGGTTTTTAAGCTTTATAAGCTTAAGTTTCATTTTATGTCGTGATGTTTTGCTCCACCAGTATTGTTTTCGTCACGTATGAGGCAAACGAGAAATCGCTTTCAGTGCCAATTAATGCTGATTTAAGTCACTCATGACTTTGTTTGAAAACCACTTTTCAATACATTGCTAAATGGTCTCTTGTGGGGGTTAGCCAATCGAGAAGAGTGCCGGACTTATAGTTATATAATGTATTCTTCATTTGCTGAAGATTGTTGTGGGTGCCCGCAAGATTATTCGTAATCCCTTCTTTTCCGTTTAATTTAGTTTTCTAGTTCAGCCATTGTCGTTGTGTAGAGATTAAACGAAGGAAAGATGGAGTCGTGCGTGGCGTGGTGACGCCGCGTAATTACAATATTGGTATATAATAGGCTGTTGATAATGACCTATTTAAAAGAGAATATCATACCTAATTTGGCTATTACAACATGCATGGTTGTAAACTATCCTTTCTAAAGATCAACTGGTTATATTAAGAAAAATATTCTAGATCTCTGTCTATATTTAGGTGTCCCGCTCTTCAAACAAACGTGAAGCCAAGAAAATAAGTTGATTTTGATGTTTTTGGTTGCCATAACAACTCCTACGTAACAAGCTCACTTAGAACGCAGAACTTAATGGAATATTCTTGCCATAAACGAGGTCCACTCGGCTTTTGACGTGAAAGACTTGAATCAAACGTTCGCCTTGAACTAAACCGTCGTTGAAAAATCTCACGAAATTGTCACTCACGAAATTTTGACAACATGTAAACATTTCTCTCTTTCAACTGTTCTGTTATATCCATAAACACTATATTCAGATCTAACTGCAGTACTTCAGCGAAGTCCAATAGACTACAATTTGGGTCCTATTTGCGTCCTTTTAGTTGATTAAATTCTATCAGCCTACATCAGTTCGATCGCCGATCCGCCATCTTGACTTTCGTGCCCAGGTTTTCAGTACTCGGGGCTGCCAATATTCAAGGTGATATGGCAAATCGAATTAAAATCGAATTAAAAAGACTTTATGGAGTTGAAAATGTAAGCATTCGTATGCTCATTTTCTCTGTGGGAGCTTTTTAATAAAATGATTAAGTAATGACATTCGTACGAGCGTATTAAAAAAATATTAATCCTTTTGTTTCTCGACTTGCCGCGAAAAATGGAGATTGGTCTAAAGTAATCAATGCACTAAGAACGGGAGTTTCACTTCCCTAATTTTCGAGGTTAGTTAAAGTTTACGGTGTCAAAATCTAAAGTATCTGATTTTCCTTTTTTCTGTGAGTCTTGCAGACATCTGGTCATTCAGAACTTAGTGCTTCACTAATATTTGAGTCAAGCTGGAGAGCGCGCTCACACAGTTAAAAACTACATATCGAAGTTCAAATCCATCTCTCGCAACTCTAACTTCTGTAAATCAACAGCTGTGTCGACTTGTTCTTGAAGTTATTGTTTTTTCATTAGCTGGAGACTAAAAGGCTACCATTTCAGATCGTTTTGATATTTCGTCGTGCCATGCTTCGCGCGTATTTCCTGACGAAGCAGAGTTTCAATTCAAATATACTTCTTGTTGTTTTGTTCTTGAGATTACGCTGACAGCTAGATATTCTTTTCTCTTTGAAGTTATCCTTCCACTTACACAAAGTCAAACGAATTGTCTTTGATCTCCTGTTCGCCAGATTCGCCTGAATTTTTAGTTGATCGCCAGACTACCAAAGTAAAAACACAGGTTAGTGTTCCAAAAAGGAGGAAAACAAAGCCAAACGCTGTTAGTACGACAGCCGTTTCTTGAGTCACGTTCCAACAAAAGTGCGACTGTTCATTTCCCCCGAAACACTTAAAACCATAAGTCAAATAAATGGCTGAAGGAGTGATGAATAAAAACACGCTTAAAACAAGACCGCATAATCCAAGATCAACCATCGTTTTAAACAATCAATTTCTAGTACGTGCGTTATGTTTGCTGCTTTTCATAAAATCTCAATGATTACGATCTGTTACGTAGAGATAACAGCGCCTTAATGAGTAGCCACCACACTCTATCAAGATATTATTGTGCAAATGTTCCTTCAAATTGAAAATGCTAAATTAATACATTGGTATTAGAAAGGAAACTCGTCATGTTGGTTCAGCTGCCTGGCGAGAATCATTTTTCGACAAAAGTCTGCCGGGAAAATTTTCCAAGAAAAAACATCGCTGTGGTCAAACTAATTCCCTTTCGTTTTCTTTCGTTGTAGCTCTTCTTTGTGAATCATAGATCGAAAAAGATATTAAGTAATCCCTTTTTATAGCTTTAATTGTAAGCAGAGAATAAAATAAACTGAAACTTTAAGCTTTCCCTATGAAGAAAACAATAATACTCTGCTAAGAGACAGCTGTGTTTGTTAAATATTGGCATCAATCCTTTTATTCTAGAAACTAGCAGTATTGTCTGACTGTTCATGAAATACGCGTTACTAGATAAAGATGAAAGGTCTCCAAACTAGAGGAAGGATCTCAGATTGGCTTGCAATTAAAACGGACAAAAAGGACTGCTCAAACATGTCATCTTCCCTACTGAAAAGAGACTTATTTTCCTCATATCCGTCAGGTTATGTATTCTAAGGAAACAAGCGGTAAAGCGAAGTGGAGGGTTTCATTATGAAACAGACCCGTATGAAACATGCGATATTAAGAACGTTTTTCTCGATCTGTATATGTGATAATTAATTGGTTTGACATTCAAGCGTTTCACTAAATTTAAGCCTTTTCAATTCGTAGGGAGAAGCTCGTTTTCTGAGCTAAAAGAAGAATTAAAAAGAGGATAAAATATATCCTCGCTTTGCTTGAAAATGGCTCAAATACATACGCATTGAAATTCAAGTTCTTAGGAAAATATTATCCCAGTTAGCGAGCAACTGAGTCAAATGGTCGGACCAAATGATTTACAATCGCCGTTTGAAAGTCTTGCGCGATTACGAGTTTTAGAAATGAGTTGAGCGGCCATGCAAGAGAGATCATTTTCGCTCAAGTGAGAGAGTTATTGACCATCGATTTCCATTCGAAGGAGAACACAGGTTTTCAGTTTCATCTGTGTGTTTGCATTCGCAATAATATGCCATCTCGGTGGTGATTGGTGATAAACACATAATAACTTCGCAATATAACAGACGCCGCGAAAAAAAGGGCTGTCTAATGGCATAGTATATCTGCTCAACGAAGCTTTGTCTTTACTTTGTCGCTATAAAAAGCTCGGAATAATCAGCACATAAAACATGCCGCTTTAAATTGAAATTTTAATTATTTTTAAGAGCACTATACTACGTAAACAGAACGTCTCTCTTCAATCGTGCTATCAGTCGGTCATTCCCCCGCCAGGCTTAGTTGCGCAAACATAGCAAAATTACGATTTTTTGTTAAGGGAAAATTTTAAGCAATTTAGCCTGCGTAGTTAGCGGTCTTGTTCGAACGAAAGAGTATTTTCCGTCGAGTTCTGCTGCTCGCCCCTATTGTCGCGAGTCTAGGAAAGCGTTCCGGTTTCGCTCGTCCGGGAAGGTTTCCAACGCAGGCTATAAATGCTATGCGGATACCTAAAATGTCATTAAAGGAAGTCATGATATTCTTTCTAATCAAGTCTTGGTATCTAGGTGTTTATTACCGCTATGCATATACAGACATGGAATCATTTCTGGCACGTAATTGTTCTCTTTATCTGTACAATCAGCGGCGACCTATATGCTTATGAACAATTATACCAAGGATTTAAGTCTGGCACGTGCAATTTGCCATGAAGCCAAGACTACACCCGATGAACTTTCGCAACCTCGTTCCCAGGGCTTTTCCCGAACGAGGTTGATGTTTTCGGTGCACACTTCCCCGGATCGGGAATTTGAAAAACTCAAGAATCACTGGTTAGATGTTTGGATTTGTGTTTAGGAAAAACTCTGGCAGGGAAGTCACGTGAGTAATGTGACGCCACCGTTTTCAAAATGGTTTCCGTCCCGAAAATGAAAAGCCCGCGTCTTCAAACTGATTTCTTCGCTTTGAAGGACATTTTCGAAAAGCTCCATTTTCGTGACGGATTGTGGATGATGTGCCTAACCGTTAAAATAAAGATGTGTCTTAAATTTCTCCTTTGCAGTGTGGACGCTGCCAGAGCTAAAATGCATTTGAGACACATCTTTGAAAATGGTTTGAATTGCGCAAATTATGATCACGGTAAAGATGGAGGACATGGAAATCAAAGCTAGCGGGTTTAAATTAAACGAAAAAAGAAGGCACAAATTCTTTAAGTCTCCTGTCGTGCGCTCGAAGTCAAAGTACCTTGCAGTAGGTGAGGTTTGAGCAAAATCTTTCCAAACGACACTGAACGAGCAAAAAATGAAGGATTTAATTTAAAGCACGCACCAGGCTATGAGAGCTCAATAGACTCTATCACCGATTGTGACGCCAGTTTGGTTGGCAAACACGGTAAAAATAAAATCACAGTATACTTAAATGTGGAAGAAAAGTGCACGGAGTATGTTAGGTCCAACAATTAAAGAAAAATTCGATTTTCGAAAATTAAAATTAATTACAATTTTTTTAGGCCATGCATTGTCTTTTAGTAATGTTTGTGACTGCGCAGTTTGTTTTCTTTTCCTTTCGATATGAGTGATAATATTTTTCATATTTAGCAAGAGCTTCGGGATAATGGCTCCTCAGTGTGATTTTTTAGGCCCTTTGAGCAATCTATAACAACTATTTTGTCGCGATCTCACTCACTTTATTACAAAACACCGCCATACTCTTTATTAAGTACATTTTGCGATTGCCTTTTTTTTGCTAAAGAGAAAGAAAGTATAGACTTTTGTAAATTGCATTCTGTTTAAGTTCTCACGCCCCGTGGGGTCCTTGCAAAACATCTGCATTTCAGCCAACACGATTCCCATGAATATGTGAAAAAATAACATCAACAAAGTAAAATATAACTATGAAAATAGGGAAGAGTAAATTTCTCACAGGGTGCAAACATCGTGTTCGATTTCAAAGTGTTAAGTTTAAAACTGTGCAATCTGATACTTAAAACAGCGTGGGACATACAGTTCTTCACAAGCTAATTACGTTGGATGTTACTAAAACGGGGAATGGGGAATGGGGAATGGGGAATGGGGAATGGGGAATGGGGAATGGGGAATGGGGAA
>OMLO01000504.1_pt1 | contig 25543 bp, 26 predicted proteins | sample 1674811 | NCBI WGS metagenome assembly OMLO01 (sample SAMN06265003, study PRJEB25207) | coral metagenome | isolation source: Coral host | place: Mexico:La Bocana,Puerto Morelos, Mexico | collected 2008-11-13
CTATGTTATAAAACAATTGGTTCATGCTTTTAGCTGTGCACTATCGAGTTATGGAGCACGTGGGAAGTTTGGAGAGCTCTCAAGAAGCTAGAGTTGCCCTCGGCTATCGCCTCGGGCAACTCTTACGCTTCTTACGTGCTCTCCAAACTTCCTACGTGCTCCATAACTCGATAGTGCACGCTAAAGCATGAACCAATTGTTGAATAAGAGATCGATATCGTTGTCTTATAAAACCAGCCTCATACCCAGATTGCTGTGAAGTATTGGCATGGGTTGCAACGAACAGAAAAGTTACACGGAATTAAAAACAGCTCAATTTCTCTGTAGTAGCAAGAAACCAACTCGAGCCTTGTAAAGATTTTATAACGAACAATATTTATTTCCCCCTTTGTAACTGCTTTTTTTTAAGTTGAGCTAATCTTTTTACAATATGCTGAATCTTCTTTTTAAATGGCTTCAGCTTCCGTTTGAGCGAAATGATGTTTTTCCGAGAGCTACCTCTCAGTTTAAATGAGAAGTAATAATGAGGGAAACGTAAGACTTTGTTACGATCTTTCGGAGGATTTGTGTAAATCTATATCCTATCTACGCAGGCAGAGCAGTAATAATGATGTTTACTCTCTATGTCGTACTCTAATAAGGATCATTGCTTTACTTCGTTTTAACACGGGATGTTGTGTTCTTGTTAGGTGTGGTTTCGTGTAATAAACCCAAAGGCTATTACTATGGGACAGCTGTTTGGTCAGTTCGATCCAGTCTCACACGAGGTTAGTTCAAGTACTTTTAACCTTCACTTCTTCATTTCTCTCTCTTATCGTATCTGAATCATTGACCTAAATGTTTTGTTTTTCTCGGAGTTTAACTGTACTATGCGATGGTTGCTAATGTAGATGATTTTTTCAGTGGACGGATGGTATTGTGGCTAACACGTTCCGTGAGTACGCTTCAGATCAAACTGATATCAAGAAGTGGGTTATTTTTGATGGACCTATTGACACCTTGTGGATTGAGAGTATGAACACTGTTCTGGATGACAACAAGAAGGTTTGTATTCACACATAGCACGCGCGGTCACCCGGCATGACTTTGTTCTTTCTCACTGTTTTTGTTCGTTTGGTTTTAGCTCTGTTTGATGAGTGGAGAGATAATTCAGTTGTCAAATGTGATGAGCTTGATCTTTGAATGTAGGGATTTATCACAAGCTTCGGTAAGTAGAAAAAAGTAATCTTAACTTGGTGGTAATCTTTACGTAAGGCTGTTATGGTATCATAACTGTTTCTTAAGCCCGATTTCGTCTTGATTTTGTTTGTTTTATGTACTTAATTAATAATAAACTTATACGCTATCGTTTTCACTGATTAAAAGAGATAGAACCTACTTAAATTTATTTGAATCATGTTAATTTGTAATGGTCGTATCTATCCAGCCGGCCACAGTTAGCCGATGTGGTATGATCTACTTGGAACCCAGCTCCCTGGGCTGGGAGCCCGTGTTACAATCCTGGTGTAACACTCTGCCAGACGAGCTCAACAGCGAACATGGGAAGCTCATCATGGCGCTCTTCCACTGGGCTTTACCTGTTTCCATCACTTTTGTACGCAAGCATTGCAAGGTGAGTGCCTCCTTCCACATCGCACTTCAATGAAAAGTGACCAGCATGTCTGGTTTCGTGGGTTGCACACGGATTGTTCAGTATTTGTCTATTATTTTTATTTCTTTTTGTTTGTTTGTTCTTTTGATATTAAAAATATTGGTATGGTTTCTTGTCAGACTCTTTGCCTACCTAAAAATAGTTGTAAGTCTGGTTATAATTGTACGCAGAAAATTCTTTGTCTGAATATTTAAAGCTTTTACGAGTCGTTTTCAACAACTTTATTTGAACATGCGATGTCTTGAAAGTTGTTAAAATTGTTTTTGTACTATTTGAATAGGAGCCTGTGTCCTTGCAAGACAGTAATCTCGCCCGCTCGCTTATGAACTTGGTGGAAATTCTCATGAAGGATATCCCTGCAGAGGATAACAAATACATGAAGTCATGGTTGATTGTAAGTTTGTTTGTTTTGTCGCAAGTCTGTTCAGCAGTAATACCATGGTGATGATTGTGTATTAAAGGTGTCGTTAATTGATTGCAGTCATCGTTCATGTTTGCCTTGGTGTGGTCAGTTGGTGCTTGCGTGGATACAGACAGTCGAGCCAAATTTGACACGTTTTTCAAGGATCTGATGGCAGGAAAGATTGAAGAGGATCCTATTCCCTCCCTGGTGGGAAAGATTGAAGCACCCATTCCAAGTGAAGGATTAGTCTATGACTACTTATTTGAGGTATGAAACATCAATGATGGTATTTATTTAGTATTAGTAGAATTCTAGTAGGATACTAATGCAAATGCTGTAATCTGATTGGCTGGGCCATGGCGCACTATCAGCCATTAGTGTGCAGTGCCTTGGTGTAGTCGACAAAATGTCAACGTTTTTTCGTTTATCCGAAATTTTGAAAGAACATTTAAAAACAAATGAAGAATTAGATTCCCGAGAACACTAAAGAAGGACGTTCACGGTTTTGATAAGCGCGCATACACAACTGGAATTAATATTGAAATAATTGAAATTGTTTAAAGCAAATTTCGTTTAGAATTCTACTAAAAAAATTAGATTATTTTCTCTCGATTTCTATGAGGTGATATTGATTCGGCCTTCATTAACTATCACCTAATAGAAATCTCAAGCTCATAATCTAATGGTTAATTATCCCCCACAGTGGTTTTTTTCTCATCGTCAGCCCTTTTGGTATTACAGGACAAATTAGGTGTACTCACGTCTGCTTAGTGATAGAGTTAATAATTGAACTAGGTTTTGTCTTGTGTGTTAAGCGTAAGGGTCGTGGTAACTGGCTTCCTTGGACAAAGACTATCAAGGAAGGTGTAGCAGGGGGGAAAGGACAGCGGATCAGTGATATCATTGTGCCTACTATGGACACAGCTCGCTATTCACACCTAATGGAGATCATGTTTAACAATAACAAACCTCTGCTGTTTGTTGGTCCCACTGGAACTGGAAAGTCAGTATATATCAAGGACAAGCTCATGAATGGAATCAACAGAGACGCATACATTCCTGCCTTTGTAAATTTCTCTGCTCAGACAAGTGCTAACCAGACTCAGGTAACTGCAGTGTTAGTCTGAACGAGTACGTTTTAGTTCTTTCTTCAGAACTATTTTCCCCGGAAAAGATATGTGATATTTCTTTTGAACGATTGTAGGATATAATCATGTCTAAATTGGACAAGAGACGAAAAGGAGTGTTTGGTCCACCAGTCGGGAAACGGTATGGATATACTAACTGTTAATAATGTTTCAATGCAATTATCGACACAGATTCTCTGTATTCATCAACATTTCACCGTGGTTTTACAATTTCAACAGGTTTATAATTTTCGTGGATGACGTGAATATGCCTGCTCTAGAAAAGTATGGTGCCCAGCCTCCAATCGAGCTTCTTCGTCAGTACTTGGACCATGGGAACTGGTACGACCGTAAGGACACGTCTAAACTGACACTGATTGATCTTCAGTTCGTGTGTGCCATGGGTCCTCCTGGAGGTGGTAGAAACCCCGTCACACCTCGCTTCTTAAGACACTTCAATGTGATCTCAGTTGCCACGTTTGGTGATGACACTATGACAAGGATTTTCTCTTCTATCGTCAACTTCTATTTCAGGGTAGGTTTATTGTTCTTCAAAAACAATCCATTCTTTCTTTTAACTTATTGACGATTTAGCTCAGAATGTTATTTCTCTCTCTCCTGGGATGACATTTCCTTATGTTAGAGATGTCCCACTTTCAGATATTAGCCTTTCAGCTACCCTATAAATTCGATTCAAAATAAAGTTATGTTCTTATGTATTATGTTAAAGTCTTAGATGGAGTCAAACCATGGATTTGGCATTATGTTTTGGTTACAGGTATTAAACAGTGTCTGATCAACTTGAATTTATTTATTAACAGGGCAAGGAAGTAAAAGACTTTTCAAAAATAGCAGCAGTCAGTTCCTTTTTAACCTCCCACTTTGATACGTGGGCGTCATCACTAACGCGGCAAAAAATAATTAATTGCTAAAATAGATCATACATAGTAAGTGTTACGTTAGCAAGAAGAGTTATGAGCATGACTGAATTTCTTTGTGGTCGCTTGTGTTTTTACAGAACAATGAATTTCCCAATGATGTCTATGCCATGGGATCAATGATTGTCGGAGCCACAATGGAGGTAACAATTTATCCCAAAAGGAAGTCTGTTTTTGTTTTGACTCCGTGATATTGTATGCCGTTTGCTTATGATAATTAAGTCCTCAAAAGTCACTGAAATTATGATTCGTTAGCTTATGATTATTTCTTCTGTCCAGGTGTACAAGCAAGCGATGGTTAATCTTTTGCCCACTCCGGCCAAGTCCCATTACACCTTTAACTTGAGAGACTTCTCTCGGGTGATCCGTGGGGTTCTTCTTATAAAAAAAGATGCTCTCACTGATAAAAAAACGCTAAGCAGGTATAGAGATAAATGCTTTTTGTCTATGTTTCAAATTGTGCTTTGCCTCTTAACGTTTCTCAAATTGGCATAAATGTTGGCTGTCTGTATTTACGATCTAGCTAGAGACATCCTCCGATTGCCTGCGTCATTCAGAATCACAATCAAAAAGCTGAACTTACTTTCTCTCGCTCCGAACTCGGTATTCACCGCTCGACTTGTGTTAAAGTCATTAGCTGCGTCATTTAAAATCACAGTGGTCAAGCCTAACATCAACGGACGCTAGAGAAATACGGCTGCCTCCAATTGGCCTTACTCCACAACGACACTCGCGGTTGAAATTGAACATTCATGTAGGAGAAAAGGCCAATGTGCAAGACAGGAGCTGCTCCAAAACATAAACTGTTAGGAGAAAATGGTTGTTGCAAGAATGCTATAAAAGAGTGGATGTTAACTACCAAGGCCTCCTGTGATGTCAGACAATAATAGTAGCTAGTAGAGTAGTTCGGTTGCGAAAATAATCACGCTAAAGGGAAAAGAATTCTACGCCGTATAAACGTACAACGGTTCGTCTTAATCACTGAAATTCTGTGTTTTAGATTGTGGGTTCATGAGGTGTATCGTGTTTACTATGATCGCCTGGTGGATGACAAGGACAGGACCTGGTTGCACAGGTAGGTCTGAATCATTTGTTTATGTTACATATCGACTTTGTCTGAATGATTGTTTTTAATTTCTTTCTATGCAGCTTACTAAAGAAAGTCACCAAAGATTACCTGAAAGATGATTTTGACTCTCTTTTCAAGCACTTGTCCTCTGACCAGAAAACGGTAACTAAATAAGTCATGACCTACAGTTTGTTGTTTCTTTGTTAGTTTGTTTTGATAGAACTACTTGACATTGGCTCATCATGGTTGAGTAGGCTCTGAACGTCATACAGAATTTTTTAAAAGTTGCATCTTATTATGCTTATCATAATTTGATTTCCAAGCGCTTAAAGCTAAAATTGTTTTAGCAGGTTATATTTTTGCTGTGGTAACCAGTTGTGCAACAAAAGTGACAGTAACATGTTCGCCAATGACTGGGAAGTTTTCCGATCCTATGAATTTTGCATCAACTGATAGAGTGGTTAAAACGACCAATTAAAATTTTCGTCTTGGAAAATGGGTTTAGTAAATGCTATCGTCTTTGCAGGCATCTGAAGATGACATGAGAAGTCTGATGTTCTGTGATTTTCTTAATCCTGACGCGGTAAGCTTACTGAAAAACCAATTGCTTAATTATAACGTATGTTATATATAATTATCAGTAGGTTAAACGATGAGTCGCTATTTTCCGTCAAACAAAGTTTAAGGCTAGGTAACATTGAATAAATATACCAGTCGCATTCCGGGGCGCAAACTATTGCTTTAGTTTGTGTTTATGATCAGTGCAATGTTTAAACATCTCTTGTTTGTATTTCATTTGCGCCATTTTCCTGATTTGGGCGGATTAATCAATCATATTAACCATTTTATACACATGAGAATAATGGTTGCTTCCTATGAGGCTTACTACAGTGTCACCGTAAACTAAACGACACGTGCTATTTTAACCTTTTCAGATCGGTGAGGATCGCATGTACCAAGAAGTGGAATCTATTGATGAACTTTACAAAATTGTAGAGCAGTGTCTGGAGGAATATAACCAAACACATAAGACACACATGAACCTCGTTATTTTCAGGTCAGATACAGCACCTTCCTTATTGTACTATCAATACTTGTCTGGGATCCCAATGTAGACCATATCGGTGTTCAAGTTTACATTGCTCGAGCCATTTAGTATTTGGCCAGTTCAATTTTATTGCTCTATTATTTCGTATTGATTTCACTTCCTTCGCTGTTGTTAATGTTCTGTGATTATGACAGGTATGTGTTGGAGCACCTGGTCCGTATCAGTCGTATTTTGAAGCAACCAGGAGGGAATGCTTTGTTAGTTGGAGTAGGAGGCAGTGGCAGGCAGTCTCTCTCCCGCCTGGCGGCAGCTATTGCTGATTTCCATGTCTTCCAACCGGAGATCTCTAAGAGCTATGGTTTACCTGAATGGCGTGAAGACATCAAGGTCAGGGATACACTGACTCTGTGGTGAAAGCATGCGCGTTATGTCACCAACTTATCGGTTATTTTGTTTGTCTTTAGACGTTGCTGAAGAGTGCAGGATGTCAGATGAAACCCACAGTGTTCTTGTTAACAGACACACAGATTAAAGAGGAGTCATTCTTGGAAGATGTTGACAGCTTGCTTAACACTGGTGAAGTACCTAATTTGTTTGCAGTCGACGAAAAAGCCGAACTCAATGAGGTATCTCTAGCTTATGAGATCGTTTCTTTCAGTCAAAGAACGTCATTTTCCTTGCAGTAGCAGCATCCCATAACTAGACATGTTCCTCTCTCTTTAGAGTGTCCGTCCAGCAGCTCAAGCCCAAGCTGACGACAAGAATGCCGAATTCTCACCTCTGGCACTGTTTAACTTCTTTGTGAATTGTTGCAAAGAAAACCTTCATATTATGCTGTGCATGAGTCCTATTGGTGATGCATTCAGAAACAGACTCAGGCAATTCCCAGCACTAATCAACTGCTGCACCATTGACTGGTTTCAGGTAATATCACTCTTGTACACTACTTATACAACGCTATGTTAAATAAACAGTAGCACTCTCAGGGTAAATGAATGTCGTTGCCGTTGTCCTTTTCTCAGTGGTTTCTTTACCTTTCATAGCAAGAAGCTACGTTTAGCTCCAAACCTCTGTAAATTTGTAAGCAATTGCTGCTATCATTGTAGTGTTCTGAAAATAACGAGACAAGGTCGAAATAGTTATGAGGTACAAGTCGTGTTGTTTTTTGTTTTGTTTAGCCGTGGCCTGAAGATGCACTTGAGATGGTGGCTAACAAATTCCTTCAAGATGTGGAAATGACTGACCATGAGCGCAAAGAAGTTGTCCCTATCTGCCAGTACTTCCACACCAGTGCTCGACACTTGTCTGAAAGGTAACAGCACACATGTTAAAAGTTTCCGATGTTTCTGTGACAGTACTAGTTACAACAATGCTCCAAACACATTGAGCTATTTAACTATGCATTAGTTGTTGCAAACTGTCATAAGAGGTGCTATGAAGTAGTTATCAATATAACTATACTGTGTGATTTGTGAATTTTAATTGAGGTAACTTCGTTTTGGTTGTGTTTCTTTACTGTGTAAGGTATCTTGACAAACTCGGCCGACACAACTATGTGACTCCCACATCATATCTGGAGCTGATTTCTTCATTAAAAACCCTTCTGGGAAAGAAGCAAGACGAGGTGTGTCATTCGTTTTAGTTGAACACTTTAAGTTACTGAATAGGTACTTACTCACTACTCAAGCATTTCATCTCAAATCTTGTTTCCTAGTTTCATTAAATCACACGTTTGGTAAAACTATTTCCTCACATGTCAATTCTTAGTATTCTGTTTATTGGGATGTTTTTAAAAGTTAGAAGCTTTGGTAATCTTTTATTTTCTTACAAATGTTATCTGTGATCTGTTGCAGGTGATGCGTAACAAGCATCGTTATGAAGTAGGTCTGGAGAAGCTGGCATTTGCTGCATCTCAGGTGCGTTGTTAACACATGACGCCATTGTAAATCTTCTATCAACATCTAATTCGATCTTTTGTGTTGTGGTGTAGGTGGCCGACATGCAGAAAGAACTGGAGGATTTACAGCCCCAGCTTGTGGAAACAGCCAAAGAAAATACTAAAATGATGAAAGTATGCGTGCTCTTTGTGTGGCAATTATCTTCACTATCAAATAATAAAGGAAGTTCAACTGTACAAACTATTGTTGATTCTTTTTTGAACAGGTCATTGAAAAGGAATCAGCTGAAGTCGAGGCTCGTAGTGAACTGGTGAGAAAGGACGAAGCAGTAGCCAACCAGAAGGCTTCAGAGTCGCAGGCCCTAAAAGAAGAGTGCGAGGGTGACTTGGCTGAAGCAATCCCTGCCTTGGAAGCAGCTTTAGCTGCTCTCAACACGCTCAAGGTATGTAGTGCTTTACTTCTCATGTCTGAGAGAGGTAAATTGCTAGTTTCCCTTACTCTTTAAGATGGTTGAAGTTCAACAGTCTCGGTAACAGATAGGGTAACGCTTTCGTTGTAACAATTTCTACTGACGCGTAAATTCCGCGTATGTATGGACTTGAATTACTGCACTCATGTGCGTAGAATACAGTAATCATGTGTTAGTGATTTCCGTCTGCGTAATAGGTTGCACGTAATTCAACTTTTTTCTTGAAATACAAGCAGTCCTTTTTTACTAAGCATTGATAGTATCAGTTAAAGGTGCTATTATTTAATTACTCGCTTCAGGGCTCTGTGAACATGTTTATTGAGCCCGAGGCGGATGCATTTGCTTCAGTATAATTTTCAGAGGTGAATATCAAAAGCTACAAAGAGACAAAAGACAAAAAGACAAAAAGTCCAATTCTTGAATTCCCCTCCGGAAATTACGCTAAATCGATTTATCCTTTTTTTCTCTGGCAGCCGGCAGACATTACTATCGTAAAGTCCATGGCTAATCCACCTGCTGGAGTCAAGCTCGTCATGTCAGCTGTGTGTGTTATGCGGGACATCAAGCCCGAGAAAATCAATGATCCCGCGGGAACAGGAAAGAAGATTCTGGACTATTGGGGTCCATCAAAGAAGCTATTGGGAGACATGAACTTTCTAAATAACCTTAAAGAATATGACAAAGACAATATTCCAGTGAGTCCAGGCTTGTTTGTTGTGGGTTTTCTGTGCTGTTGCAGGAAGCTCACTCTCTGCACCTTATATGGTCCAACCTGTTCCTGGCGTTACCAAGTTGGAGCGCAGCGCCAAAAACGGCGAAGCCCCAAGCCCCAAGCCCCATTCTCCATTTGTCGCTCCGCCGTGAACACCTGGGACAGCCTAAGAACCTAGATATAATCACAGTTATGAGCATAAATTGTATTAATGTCTTTTTTCCAATTGTGAAGCCATCAGAGTTTTGCCATTCCTGCAGCATTTGTTACTCTTGCAGTGCTCTTAAAACCACTTCTAGGACTTGTGGTTTGTCCATCATAAATCTAGGACTAACTGAGATGTCAAACATGATCAGGAACAGAACGTTTGTGATGAAAAAAAAAACTGAACGCTGGCATGGAGGAATAACTGTTTGTCTTAGAATTTCGTTCCATTCTTCTTGCAGGTGCACATCATGAGCAAGATCAGAAAGGAGTACATTCCAAACCCAGACTTTGATCCACAGAAAGTTCGCACAGCATCCTCTGCGGCGGAAGGTTTGTGTAAGTGGGTGCAAGCCATGGAAATATATGACAGAGTCGCTAAGGTAACGTCACTTTTGTCGCTGGCCACTACGCGAGATTATTTTGGTAAAGTAGCCGATACTCTCTCTTCTAATTTCGTAGTTTATTGCTAGGTTAGCGTGATGATGACTGTGTAATATGTGATACTTGTTGTTCAAGGTTGTAGCACCTAAGAAAGCTCGTCTAGCTGAGGCTGAGGAATCTCTGGCAGAAACCATGAAAATTTTAAACGCCAAACGTGAGGAGTTAGCTGAGGTGGAGGGTAAACTGGCCAACTTAAAACTTACGTTCGCAGAGATGACAGAAAAGAAGCAGCAACTGGAATTCCAGGTATAGTTGCTTCTGAGTATTATTTTGTCATCAGTTGAAAGCAATGTGTAGTTTTCGATAGTTTTGCCGTAATGGCACAGAAAATATGTTGGATTTGGACCAATTCGTGTTTGTATCGGTTTTCTTGTACAGTATGTAATATAGTTTTCAACCCATGTAGACGGAGTGAGGGGAGCAAGGCTTCAAAGATCACTCATAGCATTTTTTTTGTTTTATAGCATCCAGTATGTAGGTAGACTCAGAAAAAATGCCAGGATGAAGGTGTTTCGTCAAGAAAAAAAGAGTACATCACCATATTTATCCATAATGTTCCTTTTTCTTTGTTGTGATATTTGTTGGCAGGTGGATTTGTGCGGTAAGAAGCTAGAACGAGCCGAGAAGCTAATAGGAGGCCTGGGTGGAGAGAAAGATCGGTGGTCAGCAGCTGCAGCTTCACTACAGGATGTGTATGATAATTTGACAGGTGATGTACTTATCTCGTCAGGAGTTATAGCTTACTTAGGAGCGTTCACTGCTGGCTTCAGAAGGGAATGTACTCAAGAGTGGACCAAGATCTGCAAGGTATTAATACACAACTTTCTCTGCATTTTCTAAGCTCACTTTGTTTCTCACTTGCATAAGCCTGGGTGCATTACAAGAGTTCTAGTACTAATATGTAGATTTAGCCAAGCCTAAAAGCGGAGCTCCTGATTAAGAGCTCCTGACTTGAGCCCGCGATCTAATCGAAAACCGCTACTGGTCAACGGTCATTATTATGACTTGGTTGGCGCGACGTCGTTTATCGTCGTCGTGGTTGTCTATCGTTCGGTGCATGCGCACGCGCCCGCAATCTTTGGCGCTCCCAGGTTTACCGTGAAAAAAGTGTTGCATAATATTCTACTTCCATGCATGCATATGGTTCTGTTCCTATCGTTATTGGGCACCGCTTGGAGATCCTTTGGTCCGTCGGAGCTCCGCTATCAACAATAGACACTGTTTCACAGACTGAATCACTGCTGGACTGGTTTTCAGTTTAGTGTCATAGAACCGAAACTTAGCCAATCGTAAAAGCCTCAAACGTAAACAGTAGAGTGGTTTTTGGTCGGGTGTCGTAAGATAATTCTAAATTGTTTTGGTTTGGCTTTGCTACTCTAAATAGTTTTACAAAACTGACGCCATTTGCAACCTTGTTAAGCTCTTTTTCTGTGCTTGGAGGCGGTTATGTGCTTTTGCTTGAACTTCCTATTTATTTGTTGTGTTAATTACGTTTGTTGTAATTGGCTTTTGCAGATTGCTTTGGTTTTGGTTTCGAACGCTTACAGCATGTTTGTTTTGTTTGTTTCTTGCAAGTTCTGAACTTTTAATCGTATGGTATTCATTTGTTTTTCGCAGTCGAAGAACATTCCTTGCTCGGATGACTTTTCGTTGAGTAAGACACTGGGTCAGGCTATTAAGATCAGGGCATGGAACATAGCAGGCCTTCCTACTGACTCATTCTCTATTGATAATGGGGTCATTGTGGATAACACCAGGAGATGGTATGTTACATCCTCCCGATGATTTTAACGGTTTATTTAGTTTCCCCTTTCAGTCTCAATTATATGTACACTTGCTCAACCTCTTCGTGCGTGTTCACAGATGAGGCTATCACCAAGGACTGATAGTGTTGTTTGTCTTATTTAGCTTTATCACCCGTCCCCGGCTCAATTCGCTGTTGATTTCTCGTTTATCTGGCGTCTTCCATGTATCGTTACCTTGCTTGTCATGCTCCTTGAATCCTTGTATAAACACTTTGTTCCATGTGTCCATGTATGTATCTCTCCGTATATCTCAAGAGTATGCTTGTTGACCACCCTATTGAGACCTTACATTACAGACACTTGGCACAGCTTGCCAGCATAGTTATGCTGTGGTTAGTGGCATGATTGTTTGTGTTTTTTGCATTAGGCCGCTGATGATTGATCCACAGGGACAAGCAAACAAATGGATTAAAAATTCTGAGAAAGACAATCAACTATCGGTAAGCTGGTCATGGGACTGAACTGGAGACCACTCAAACCTTCTCCACATGTCTTCATACACTTTTATATAGGGTGGCGTCTATACCTTGATTTAGTCAATACTTTGCTGTTGTATTGTTGATGTAGAGAAAGTATAATTTTGATGTCGTTGGCGAACAGCTTGTAACACTTAGTTGATAACTGCCAGTAGTATTTCTGAGTTCCCTTTTTGATCATATATTCAAGGTGATTAAATTGACGGACGCTGATTACATTCGGACTCTGGAGAACAGTATTCAGTTTGGAAATCCTGTTTTACTTGAGAATGTAGGCGAGGAACTGGATCCATCACTGGAGCCCCTATTACTGAAACAGACCTTCAAACAAGGTTTGTACTGGCTGTTTGTTTCTATTCAATGCAATCTGTATGATTCCAGATTCCAAGTTGGCACTGCTCATAGAAACAATTATTAGTATACTAGTAAGTGAAATAAACCTCTTACTCACCGAGCGCGAGGGCCGTACTAAGTAATATTTGCCCTAGGTCGTGGCTCCGTACAAAAATCGACCAGGGCCAATATTTCCCAATACGGCGAGAGAAAGCTGGGTTAGTAAGTTGTTTATTATATTGTACAAAACAAAAAAGCACACGGCTTATGACCTTTTCCATGGAAACAGTACGTATAACAAAATCCCGACCAAGAGAGAGCCAATCAGAACGCTGATAGTTACCTCAAGACTGCCTTGCTGTGTAAAGATTCTCATTACAAGACACCCAGATGTTGCTAGTGCATTTCCTCTCCCAAATTTTTCTTTTGTTTCTGTAACTCGATAGAAACCTTTTCGGGACTTTAATGACATAAACTCACAGTTGATTTGTTTTTGTATAGGCGGTGTGAAGTGCCTCCGTTTAGGTGAAAGTGTAATTGAATACTCTGATGACTTTCGGTTCTACATTACTACCAAGCTGCGGAACCCTCATTACCTGCCTGAACTGTCCACTAAGGTCACACTTCTCAACTTTATGATCACCCCAGAAGGACTGGAAGATCAACTGCTGGGGATTGTTGTAGCTAAAGAAAGGTACGAGTCACCAGGTCTTATACTTCCTTTCCAGCACTGTCCGTTGCCCAAGTTTATTTCGTGTTGATTTGTTTCAGACCTGACCTTGAAGAAGAAAGACAGGCGCTGATAGTACAGAGTGCTGCTAACAAGAAACAACTGAAAGAGATCGAGGACAAGATTCTAGAAACACTGTCCTCTTCAGAAGGGAACATCTTAGAGGACGAGACAGCTATCCAAATTTTAGACTCGTCAAAGGTGAAGACACGCCATTCGTAATTCCTCGTAAACCTGAATCACAGAATTACAATATTTACGAAAAGGGAAAGATCATACTCAAAGAAGACGGATGAGGTTTTTTTTTTCTAAAATGTCTTTTGCAAGGAGGAGTTGTTATTTGATTGAGACTATAACGGCCTCGTTTGTCTCTGACGTGCATTTGAGATTTTGTTTTCACAGCTGGATATGAGACACTTTTAGGATTGGTTATGAATAGTGGGAGGCGGGATGGCCTCATTGTTAGTGCGCTCGATTCCGGATCAAGCGGTCCAGGTTCGAGACCTGGCCGGGGACATTGCGTTGTGTTCATGGGCAGGACACTTAACTCTCACAGTGCCTCTCTCCACCCAGGTGTATAAATGGGTACCGGCGAATTTAATGCTGGGGGTAGCCCAGCGATGGACTAGCATCCCATCCAGGGGGGAGTAGAAATATTCCTAGTCGCTTCATGCTACCGAAACCGGGATAAGCTCCAGTCTGATGGGCCACTTGGCTCGTATGCAGAATTTACCTTACCTTTTTTACCTACCTATAAATATAAAGAGCTCGTTAAGATTGTTCAAAGAACTGAACTGATACTAATAACTTGCAGGTGCTCTCCGATGAGATCTCAAAGAAACAGAAGGTAAGAGAAACATTTTAACATTATTTGCTGGATGACACTCCCAGGTCTTTACCCGTGCTTCCATTTTTCTTTTTTTTTTGCGTTTTTGTCTTTTTGCTTATGTGGGACTGTATGTATTGTTTTTATCGATGTTTAGGTTGCAGAAGAGACAGAAGCTAAAATCAATGAGTCCAGGCGAGGATATAATCCTATAGCAGCACATGCATCAGTGCTGTTTTTCTCCATAACTGATCTACCAAACATTGATCCCATGTACCAGTCCTCACTCACCTGGTTTGTCAACCTGTTCCTTAACTCTATACACGACAGGTTAGTATCTTGTACATAATATTTTTTAGCAATTTTTGCAGCATACTCAATTAGCGAGGCTGCTAACTTTTCATGGCGCTTTCCCAGTAGTTACTTATTGTTCTATACTACTGCTCTTTGCCAGTTGATCTGTGGTAGTGGTACGACTAGTACTCAATCATTGGTGAATAAGTGGTGGTTATCTTTCTGACCTAACAGCGTAACATTGCAACAGTTTCACTTGTGGAACGTGCCCTTTAAATGAGCATATAATGTAGTTCCTTTCCGACCAGTCTTCATTCCGTGATCTAAGTTTGTTGTCCTTTTTGTTCCAGCAACAAGTCCAAGATCCTAGAACGTCGACTGCGTTACCTGAGTGACCACTTCACTTACAACCTGTACTGTAACGTCTGCCGGTCTTTGTTTGAAAAAGACAAGCTGCTCTTCTCCTTTGTGTTATGCTGCAACATCCTAAAGTAAGTTCAATTTATATGTTTTTATTAATTGAAATGTATGAGTTGAAGCGGAAAAAAGAAGAGTGAATGGGTGTTTGATGAATACAACCTGTTAGTTGGCAAACACTTGACACGCTTAACACCTTATGATCTTTTTTTCGGGGGGCGAGGGGATTTGAAATGAGGTTTTATTTTTCAGTATTCAGACTCTCTAAGCCGTTTATCCTTTTTTTTTTAGCTCAAAGAATGAGATGGACAATGAAGAATTCATGTTTTTCCTGACTGGTGGAGTGGGCCTGGAGAACAAGGTAACATATATTTAATATTTTTTCTTCAAGTAGTGCCAGCACCCTCTCATATTTGTCACTTTATTATTGTACTCTTCAGCTGGAAAACCCAGATCCCTCATGGCTATCAGACAAGGCCTGGGACGAGCTGTGTCGAATGTGTGATCTTCATGGCTTTAAGGATTTCAGGTTCGAGAACTTTGCTAGATTTCCGTTCCATTTGGTTTCCACCAGTAAAACCTGTTTTCCGTACAAATGGTAGCTCCCCCCAAGTAAACCTTTGCATAAGGAGTTATATCAATAAACTATGAACACGCGCAATCATGTGACCTAAATGAGAACCATGGTTCTAAACCACTCCCTGAAAAAAACGTGTTATACCCTCGCGCTTTTCGCAATTGCGGCGTCGTAAAACGCATGCGTCAAAAAGCTTCAAGAATAATATATTTCTACGTGTAGGTTGGACTGGCTTTCCGAAACGTATCCAGCGCATTAATCCACAAGTGTAAAATTGCTCAGGACATCGAGCATGCGATGTACCCTCTAGTACATAAAACACTCGCAAGTTTGAGAATGGCTTCGAATGAATTAAGAATTTTACTGTTTCAAGAATCTTGCGAATTTCTCTTTATTACTCGTACACTAATACCTGTAGAAATGTTCATTCGGAGTCCTGTTCTTACTTCATGTTCATTATCGCAAGCACAGCACACTGATTTGCCTAACATGTTTACCATTGGAGTGTGTAATTTTGCAGAAAACGTTTTGTGGGTAACACGCACGAGTGGCGTAAAATCTATGATAGTAAAGAGCCTCACCGAGCTGCGTTTCCTGCTCCATGGTCTGAACAACTCTCTGACTTCCAAAAGATGATCGTTATCAGATGCCTGAGACCTGACAAGGTAAAAAATAAACGTTATTATCTTGTACTTATTACATGGCTGTGTCTCACAAGGACAGCTTGGAACTACTGAATTGAAAAATTTGATTGGCTGAAATCGATATTGAAATCGGTCTAGAGTTTCTCATCCAGACCGACATCTTGACCGGTTTTGCGGTGAAAAAGTTGCAAACTTAATAACAAAAATATTGACTATTTTCTCCTAAAAATATTAGTTACGCGGAATTACATTGAGAGTCTAGCATCTTCATCTTCAACAGATCACTCAGTCTTGTGCATAAATAAAATGTGTTTATTGGACGTCCACAGGTTGTGCCACTTGTCACTAATTTTGTGGAAGACAAGCTTGGTAGTAAGTTTGTGCAGCCTCCACCATTTGACTTGGCTAAGAGTTATGTGGATTCTAATTCCTGTGCTCCGCTCATCTTTGTATTGTCTCCTGGAGCCGATCCCATGGCAGGTTAGTCAACACGAATTTTTTATTGCATACTTATCTGTGACACCATTGACCATCACTCGTGAATTCTTCTGTTTTGAGATACTTGATGCTTTCTTTGTCGAAAGTCCTGCCTTCGGTTGATCGGGTTATAGTTCTGTCTCGGCCTTCTCTATTGCCCCCGAAAGCCTGTCAAATGTACGCGCAAACGATGTGGTTTGGTCAGTTTGATGGTTCTCGTTTAATCAAAAACGTTAATGGATGTAATTGTTTGTGTTGTTTAGGTCTGATGAAGTTCGCAGCCGACAAAGGCTTCAGTGGCGACAAGTTCAACGCCATATCACTCGGACAAGGACAGGTATTTTTAAATTCTCAACCTTTTTCAATACTCTTAATTACATGCAAACAAAACTGGACTTGTTTATACTCGTAAATGCTTCATTATATAATCTGTTTGGTTTTTGATACGCTTTCTTTGTTGTCGTTGTTGGGCGCTTTGATGCTGAAATCGTCATGAATTTCTTCTGTTCTTGTTTTTCCCAGGGCCCTGTGGCAGCTCTTCTTATTGAAAATGCAGTGAAGGAGGGAACCTGGGTTGTACTACAGAACTGTCATCTGGCAGTGTCGTGGATGACGTCACTAGAGAAGATCTGCGAAGACTTGTCTCCTGATAACACCCACCAGGACTTTAGGTTGTGGCTCACAAGTTACCCCTCTGACAAGGTAAGCAACAAACCGGATCGACTTTTACATTAATGAAGGAATTTGACCAAGTTTACTAATAATATCGATATATTCTTGTTGCTGGCCCCTACTGTGAATATTTTCTTACTTTCTTGTTTGTTGTTGTTTGTTTAAGTTTCCAGTAACTGTGCTGCAGAATGGCGTGAAGATGACAAATGAACCTCCAACTGGCCTGCGTCAAAATCTTCTTCAGTCATATTTGAGTGATCCGATATCAGATCCAGAGTTCTTTGTTGGATGTGGGTCCAAAGCTGCGGTAAGCAACTTTGGATATATACCTCTTGCTAACTGAGTTCGAGGGCCGTTCTGTAAGTTACGGACCGTGTGTTTTTCCCGTCGATTTATGGCCCAATCGCAGTCCATGAATCGAAGGAGAAAAACGAGAATCCGTAACTTACAGTACGGACCGAGAAAACTCGGTTAGCAAGCCGTAAGATATAAGGCTGACGAGTTCGAGAACAATTTGTATTCACGTGGTACGGCTTCCAATTTTCTTACGCATCTCGAAAGCAAATTGAGTCAATTTGAAATCGTTCTTAAGTGACAATTTCAGAAGTAAAAGAAAGTTTTAAACTTTTACTTGCTAAAAAAGTTAAGAACACTTGTCGATAAATCACGAAACGTTTTGGCAACAAAAACAGCTTTATTTTAGCGGGCTGTACTACCGTAGAGTAGTATAGTCACTGTGCGCGTACTGGCTGAGAGGTATAATAAAAGATATGACGGCAATGCTGGTAGTGTGCATTCCGTATGCCATATTACCATTCTAAGATGCAGAACTGACCACATTTATGAAATGAAAAATTGATCATATAAGAAATGACTGAGAGGAACGAGTATTTAATTTATATTTCTGTTAACTGTTTATAATAGGTCTCAAAAGGACAGAAGATGAGGCATAGTTATTTCGTATTTTAAGGGTTCATTATATTGCTCTTACATGATATTCTGTTTTCAGATTTGGGAGAAGCTGTTGTTTGGCCTGTGTTTTTTCCACGCCCTGGTACAAGAACGACGTAAGTTTGGCCCACTGGGTTGGAACATACCGTACGGCTTCAACGAATCTGACTTAAGAATCAGCGTCAGGCAGCTGCAGGTTAGTAAGAACAGTCTTATTCAAACTGAAAACATTGCAGTTTCACTGATTGTTTTGTGTACATTGTAGATGTTCATCAATGAATATGAAGAGATTCCGTTTGATGCTGTGACATACCTGACAGGAGAATGTAACTATGGAGGCAGAGTTACTGATGATAATGACAGGTTTGTCTTACGTCCCTTCCTGCTTAAGGAAGCTTAGTTCTTCTCATCCTCACGAGATATATCGCAATAAGCTTTTTCCGTGTTGGTTTTACCTCCGCTGCAAAACGAATCTTGCTGCACAATCATTGTTGTGGAAATGAATTTTCTTGCACGTTTTTCAGCTTGCAATTCAAACTCATGCCCACGTGAAAGGTTCGGCACCAGGACTCGTTTTCAAAAAGAGGTAAAAAGCAACTCGGAAATGCTTTTGGCTTCGTTGCTTTCAATATGTTTGTCTTGCAAGTGAAGGACAGCTTGACAGTTTTCAATCTGATTGAAGTCAATAAAAACGTAGTTGCCTAACAACAAGCAATTTTGAAGCTCTTACTTGCTCTGTATTGTGGATGAGATTCGAGGTTTCAAATTTAATATGGGATTCAACTAAGATCACAAATCCATATCTGGGCGAAATCAGTTTGTGCTCTTTGTACCACATAAAATAAAAATCGTGTTGAGTATTTAGTAACATCACCCAAGTTTACACTTAAGTGCAAATGTCGCACGAACCTTCACTGTTTAAACAGGGTGCTTTATAAGAGTACCGTACAGACGCCACCCTTAGCAGACCGTGAGAACAAATCTACCACAAATTAACAACGAGACCCAAAGATGGTTTGTGTTTTTATTTACGGAATTCAGACGCTCTCTATATAGAATTTTTAAAACCGGAAAAAACACTGTGTTTATCTTTGATGATGCAGTCACGAACCACAAGTGACGCCATGTTGTGCGCGCAACCAAAAAATAAAACTTCTGTAAAGCCAGTATCTGTTCAGATGAGGAATTTTGTTGTAAAACAGATAAAAAGTATTCCCTGTGTTATATTCTGTTATAAAACACGCAAGAACAAAAATACTAGAAACGAAAGTAATAGAATGAAACACGCAGAAATGTGACTCCCTACTTCTTTTTCGCTTCTCTCTCGTCACTTCTTGCTTCAAACGGAACAAAGCAGAATCAAACATGTTTCAGTTGTTAAGTAAATAAGGTTTAAACGCTGTTGATTGTTGTACTTATTGTTCACTTCAGACGCTGTTTAATGAGTATCTTGGCTGACTTCTACACTCCAGACATCGTACAGGACCCTAAGTACAAGTTCTCACAGAGTGGTACTTACTTCGCTCCTCCAAAGGGTGAATACGATCAGTACGTGGATTTCATCAAGGTAAATTAGCAGACGTCAGTGATATGTCATTGCTCCAGACTCGTGTTTTTAAACTGGCTTTTTGCTTTACAGGAGCTTCCCTTGTCTCAGACGCCTGAGGTGTTTGGCATGCATGATAATGTGGATATTTCCAAAGAGCTGCAGGAGACTAAACAGGTTTGTGCAGAGCAGTAAGTGTAAGCATTCCTCGTTACGTTCGATTTATTGTCACAAGAGTAAAGCAGAGCAATCGACTCGATTCCAATATAGCACAACGGGTACCAGTTAATTAAATTCACATCAGTTCTTGAGTCAAATGAATTGTAAGGGTGCAATGGTCCCAATCCGTGATCGCGTTAGATATACAAATTTCCACTCAGATCTTCTTTTATACGAGCTTCACTGCTGATATCGATTTGTTGGCTTCGCGCATTTTTTCTCTTCTCTTTTACAATTGCTTTAGGAATCCTTCTGCCATAAAATTTATAACTGAATTTCGAAGCCGAGTTTGGCTGGTCTGATGTCTACATACCGGCTTGAGCTGTAATGATGCTGTAATGATGCTTGTTTTTATTTTGGTAGTTATTTGACTCAGTACTGCTGACACAGTCTCAAAGTGGCGGAGGAGGGGCTGGAAAGAAGTCAGATGACACTCTGTTGGAAATTGCTAAGGACATCTTGTCTAAAGTAAGTACTTGGAAACTTTTCTACAAACAGTGTAGTAAAGACTGTAACTTCTCGACAAGATTTGCCAAGAATAAGGAAGAAAGCGAGAAAGTAATAACAACTGAGCACGTTTGCTTCTAACAGGCTATGCTGAATACTTCATTAGTTCGTCCTTCGGTAGGACTTGAAAAAGTCTGGCATGTTTTTATTAGTCAAAATGATATGCTCACCCTGGAAAGTATACATCCCTTGGTAAGCAGCTGTCTTTTTTCAATTCTAGCTTCCAAAGAACTATGACTTGGAACTGGCTCTGCAGAAATACCCTGTGAAATATGAAGAGAGTATGAACACCGTGCTGGTTCAAGAGATGGAGAGATTTAACAAGTGCGTTCTCTTGTTTGAGTTGGTCATGAGCGTTGTCTAGTGATGTGAACGTTGTGTTTTGCTCGTTTTTTTTTTCTTCAGGTTGATGTCAATAATCAGAACAAGTTTACAGAATCTTCAAAAAGCTATCAAAGGTTTGGTGGTCATGTCCTCTGACCTGGAGGCGTTGGCCGGCAGCTTGCTGGTGGGAAAAGTAAGTCAACCCTTCTCTTCTGTTCAGAGGGCCGATCACAAAGGACGCAGCAGTCCATTGAACCAATTAGAAATCCTAGCAGATCCTAGTAGATACATATAGGTGACGCGAAGCGCAAAAATACTGACGAGTGTGAGCGAGTCACAATTGCGGCCTTTTACTTTACTTCTGATTGGGTGAAATCAGATGACGTGAGATTTTTGTAGGTGTATATATATATATAGTGCATAGTTATGCAAAACCAAAGTAAAATTAAAGCTAATGTGAATTATTTTCCACCCTTAAGTAAAAACCGCTCTTGTAGTTTATTTGTGACCATAAAGCACTTTTAAAAAACTCCCTTTGGACCTTAACAAAGACGAAATTTAGAGATTTTGTCTTTTTTAACGTTTTGAGACGTCGTCGCTGTAAGACAAAACAAGGAGTTGCAGTCAGCCAGTTATCTAACTACTTTGTTGACAACCTTTGAGTGCACTCAACCTGTCTTACCTCACGCGAGCGTGTGGTTATAACCACAGGTTTAACAACTTTTTTTTTAAAGAACGAATTAACACTTCTACTTCAGCATTGGATAATCCATTTCCAGAGATTTGATTGGCTTAGCAGCCATTGGTATTTTCGCAATTATTCCACAAGCGCGCGTTGGATATGAGATGATATACAGAGTTGATAATTATCATTTTTCACTTTCAACAAGCGCGAGTAGAATAACTGTTTTTGAAAAACTTCCTTCAAAATGTATAAAACAAAATAACGCGCACGCTTACTATATTTGTTGAGCTTGGTATAATTGTTAAAAATACCAAGATGGCTAAGCCAATGAAAACTGTTGAATTGCATTATCCAATGATCTAGTTTTTAATAACAGTTATTATACCATGTGTACGAAATAAATCAGTAAGTTCTATTAAAAGTTCGTGTATATTTCGTGTTGTTTTTAATAAAGCAGTGTTTCTTCTGCCGCTTGCTAGATGTGAGATAATAGGGACTTTAAGATGCGCTAGGCGAGCTACTACTACGGTTACTTTGGCCATAGGGGTCTAGGATGGCGACGCCGTTTTTCTCCGCAAAACGCAAACTTTCCCGTAGCAGAGAGCAAGGCTACGCGGGAAAGCTGTACTGGAATGCGCGTCGTGACGTCACAAGAAGTAATCTTCACTATCTGCCGCTGTACTACAGCCTAGCCGTACCATATCTTAAAGTTCCTAATCATAACCAATCCACCGTCACATATCTAACGCCCGCTCATGGTATTCTTGTTATTAATGTTTTTTTCTGCATGGGTGGCTGTAGGTGCCCGAGATGTGGATGAAGAGATCATATCCTTCACTCAAACCCCTTGGTAGCTACATCAACGACTTTCTGGCCAGACTCAAGTTTTTGCAGGTAAAGTTACTCACAATCAAATGTCCTCAAAACAAAGGTGAACGTTAGAACGTCAGAACAATGTTTACGAAGATTTTGTTTTTAATTGTAATCCTTTTTAGGATTGGTACGACAAGGGAAAGCCAGTGGTCTTCTGGATTTCGGGCTTCTTCTTTACGCAGGTAGAGTGTGTACTTTCTTGAGTTATCCTGGCAGACCAGGCGTACAAATATTAACAGTAATTACTTGTTATCTTTATTAGGCCTTCCTGACTGGTGCTAAGCAGAACTATGCCAGGAAATACACCATACCTATCGATCTATTGGGCTTTGAGTTCGAGGTGAGTCAAGTCTAAATAATAAAAAAATGACAATGATGTTATTATTATTATTAATAGGTTATATCATAATTATAATAATTTGTATGATAATGTATGCTTGCGAGAGATAAGCAGGCGTTTTTTTCTTCAATGCAGATATGCTGTAAATGTAGCTCAATTGATCTATGTTTAGTAGTAATTTCGAGAGTTTCTCGAAAATTGAAGAACACACTTTTCTATCGAGCTTTCGTCCGGCTGTGCAGATGATTCCTTGCGTTTCATTCAATTAACAGTCAGTGTTCAATATCCCGAAAGCAATAAAAAATTCATTAAGCAGGAAAAAAGCGTCTCTCAAATATCGTCATCACTGCCTGGTGTCTAGTTCCAATTTTGTAATTTGTGAAGCCTGAGCACTGACTTTGGTGTTTAGGGAGTTGAAATTTTTCCATTATCTCACTTCAAACTAACTTTGTTGCGTTTTGGGCAGCATTTTGACGTGTTAACTGTTTCTTACACTTTAGGTTCTGTCTGGGGACTCTGCAGACGAGCCGCCAAACGACGGTGTCTATGTGCACGGTTTATTTTTGGAAGGCGGTCGCTGGGATCGTAAGAGGTCAGTAATGACATCATGAGGGATTTGTTCACAGTGAATAGCATTAAGATTAAGGATGATGTTATTCGGCTTTTTTCAGAGGTTTGATCGGCGAATCGTTACCAAAGATTCTTCATGACGCGATGCCAGTCATTTGGGTGAAGCCAGGTAAGACAAATGAATGGGCATTTGTAGCAGTTGAAAAATAGAAAGACCAGGCGTCGCAATTCCAAAGTGACCGGGGTGTTTTATATTACTTTCATGCATATACCCTCTTTGCATAAATGTGCCTAAATAGTACTTTATACATTTATACATTGTACTTTATACATTCTTAGCCTCGTACTCATGTTTTCAGACAAAAGATTTTTTCACATGACTGTGAGGCTCAGGATGTATTAGTATTGCTATTTAAATGTAGGCGCCATATATGCAAAGCGTCTATGATTCAATGTTCTTTATGACATAGTTAACGTGTGGGAACAACGACACCCTTTTAACAACTTTTTATACATTCTCTTTATGATAATGACAGCGGGAAAGTCACTGAGTGAAACTGGGAACAGGCCCTTAACAACTTAATTTGTCGTCTTATTCTTTTTGTGGATTCGACGCAAGTTTCAGTGAACATGATTGTTTTCCTCGCTTTGCGGCAGGTAAAATTTCTGATTTTAAAGACAGCCAAGAGTACAAGTGTCCAGTGTATAAAACAAGTGAGCGGCGAGGAACTCTCTCTACCACAGGCCACTCAACTAACTATGTGATGCCAGTTATGCTACCAACTGACAAGCCTCAGAATCACTGGATCAAGCGAGGTGTCGCACTACTCTGCCAACTTGACGACTAAAGCTCGTGAGAAATTTATTTTAGTCCCTCGGCTGTTTTGACGATCAGTCTTGATGTTGGACACACAAAACCAGTTCTTGAAGTACAGCTTTGGCTTTAATTTCCAAGAGTTTGCTTAACACATTCGGCGTGTAAGACACAAACAAGTTCATCTCGAACTTACAACTGATAAAAAAAAAACTGTAGTATGAATGTTCTTGTATTTTAAAGATGATTTCATGCACATGTAAACATGTAGATTAATGAGCAACGTTGTAAATATTATCTTTATACATGCGTGAATAAACTATTTACTTCACAGAGCTGAGTGCAGTGAATAGAGAACAAACCTTCACACCATGCCGACAAACAAACAAGAGCAGTTACATATCAGGGGGGGGGGGGTTACTCCCTATAATGGCCTATATGGTGAGGCTCCGCTCGAAAGGGGTACCTTTTTCAGGCTTCAGGTATATAAAAGGGTAGGGATTTCAGGTATATGAAACGGTAGGAAAATCTTCATTCGGGTATTAAAAAGGGCCTTGAATTAAAACAGATCAAGCAGACGCAACTTATGACTGTTTCATTTTAATTTATTACGCGCTACGTAAAAAGAATGTCAAGAAGACTTCCTGTTTTAACGATTTATTCATAAGTCTTCTTAAGAAGGTATATGAAAGGGGTGCCGTTTCCAATAAAAGGTATACGAAAAGGGTGCCTTTTCTGAAAAAATGGTATATAAAAGGGTAAGCGGTTGGACCTCGGGGCGGAGCCTCCCCGTATAAAACTTTTTTGAGTACCCCCCCGGGACTTGAAGACTGGGAGAGCGAGCGTGAATTCACTTTTGTTTGTATTTCCGCTGACCAATGCACAACTTGACTTGACGAAGAGAAAAATGTCGTCGAATGGCAAACTGATGTGAAACATGGTGGAGCAATGAGTGATGAGATAATTACTGCTATGTCAACAGCATGTGGTGCGAACACTTTCTTATTTGAATTGTTTTTAAAAAAACCTAGAAAGCATTTGTTGTCTTAATTAAGAAATGAACGCGGGCTCCTGGCAAGCATGGGTGCAATGATGCATGCAATGCATGAATATCGAGCGAAATAATAAATTATTATAAATAAGAAGCACTTATTAGCTTCTTGGGGGAAAAAGAAAGAAAAAGCACGTCGGAGGGGAAAAAAATAAAAGAAAAAAATTCCTGTGTTTCCCAGGCCGAGTCTTGAACTCTCGCCCTTCATGCTTTCCCAGCTTTCCAATACAGTATACCAACGCATTGGGCCAAACAAAACACATAGGTCTGCAAAGCGTGTATGTGTCTGGAACGTTATGCATTATTGTATTACGGAGTCAGCGCAGTGATTAAAGCGTGATTTTAAGAGGTTTATTAATAAGGGATAAAAGAAAGAAATTTATTTTTGGAACAAAGCCAAAATGTTTTCATCTCTTCTGCTTATACTGATGCATGTACTTCATCATGCA
>OMLO01000506.1_pt1 | contig 25489 bp, 12 predicted proteins | sample 1674811 | NCBI WGS metagenome assembly OMLO01 (sample SAMN06265003, study PRJEB25207) | coral metagenome | isolation source: Coral host | place: Mexico:La Bocana,Puerto Morelos, Mexico | collected 2008-11-13
GCTGCGCCGGTGGGGGTAACAAGGTAATTTGGTTATATCAACTAATTTGGCCACCGGGTGGTGCTCGTCGGATCTTCAGCTTCGAGAACGCGATTTTCGTGCCTCTTAAATTAGGGTGTTCAGCTCCAAAAGATCCACAGGTGTAACAAATGATGTTTATTGTTGTGATTGCGTAACCGTCAATACCTCTTTGTTTTATTTGACATATCGATTACCGGGGGTAATTACCTTTCATTGGGGCACGTGTAAGTTACAAACCCATGTAGAAGAAGATCGATCGAAGGTTTGTCGTATATGTTATTGTAATAGAACGGCGAAAGAGGTTTGTTACGTCCTTTGTCCTTTTAATTGAGATCCGAAATGTATACCACTTAATTGAAGGTAGATTTGTTACGCTGAAAGATATTTGTGTTGTTTAGATCAATGCATATGCACGCCCCGCATGCTCGAGTTAGGAACATTTCGATTGGCGTATATTTATGGTAAAAGCTTTATTTCTACTCGTTGTATTTCAGTTTTTACGAGCTTACAAGTGCAATAAACAATTGAGAAAGATAGATACTTGGAGGTTCCGTAGTCAAGAAACACTTCTCCGATACGGCACTTTTAAGAAATTCAAAGACCGAAAGAATTGAACTGATTAATCTCAGCGTCCGCCCCGTTACAATATGACAAGAGATAAAGCGTTATTTTTGAATTGGTACAACTTAGGGCTGGAAAACACTTTAATCCACACTAGCAATACAGGATATTGTTAACCCCGTCGTTTTTATATCATGGGTAGTCTCCCCGGGCCTGACTGACAAGCGCTTTGCATTGAGGCTTGCTCGCCACACAGTTTCAAGGATCATTCCTGAGATTGAACTTCTAGTGTGCCTTGATCCACCATCCAAGCAGAACGACCGGCCGCTTCTGTATGATTTCCAGCCTGCGCCATCGGGTTGACTCTACCGTTGCGTCTTTTGGTGTTGACCAGGAAGCTTCCTCCAACGTACCTCTGAATTTCTCGACACAACTTTCTGACGTTACGCCGGAACTTTGCGAACTTGTAAAAGTAGATGAAAGGGTTGATGCAAGAGCTTACACACACCGGAGTGAGGCACCATAATATGGCCTTGAGAACCTCTCTATCATTCTGCAGTGTTGCAAAAAGGAATGGAAACACTGCCAACATAGGCAGCCAACAGAGCAGTGTTGTTGTCAATACTAACCCCACTCCTCTGGTGGCTCGGTCGGTCTGATGCTGTCGACGTGGTAAATTCTTCATGGCGTGCATACACTGAGTAATAATCTGCCGAGTCTGCTTTCTTGCTTCCTTAAAAATAAAGCCATAGAGGATGGGAACTGCCATAATTATTATGGTGGTGTAGAGTTGAGAAATGACTTGAACGCAAAATACTTCACTCAAGGCTGATATGCCTGTTACAAGTGCCACCAGCCATGAAATTGAGATCAACAGTGCAACGTTTTTCTTTTTCATCCAGGTAATGTACCTGAACGGCAGATAAATGGCTACAAAGCGGTCGAAAGTTACAGCGAAAAGTCCATTCATCGAGGCCGTCATTAAACTATAACCCAAAAAAGAAGTGCTCAACACGAACGACCTGCCCTGGTCCGGCTGATTGAAGCGAATGACCAACAACGGCTGGTAAACGGCACAAACCAGAAAATCAGCCAGAGATAGATTGACCAGGAAAGAGCTGGTTCCTTCGATATCTAGAATAGATATATACAGCAGGGAAGATACAATCACCACGAAATTGGCGCAACTGCCAATAATTATTGGCAAGCAGTTGAGGGCAGTGAAGAAACCAGCTTCCCAAACTGTCATGGTAGCCAAGTAGGTCTCGTTTCAAAGAAAGCGCGTGTTCTCTCGATTGCTTTTTTCTAAAACACATTTAACATGTTGATTATTTTTTCATACACTCAGAAGGGAAGTCTTCCATTTATGATGATTTGCCCAATAGAGTTTGACAGGATATTTCTCTTTCATAAGCAAATGCTATTGTCGTCAATTACAATCGAAATTAGGTGCAAAGGAAGGAAAGATGATTGTACCCGCGTAAATTGCGAACTTCAACTAAAGCATACCAGCTGTCATGCAAGAAATGGTCTTTCAAACTTTGTTGAGAAAAATTGCGAGGGCGTTGCTGACAAATTTGCCGGCGTTTATAGAAATCCAGCTATTTCATCGCATTCTTGCCAATCTTTGAACATAACAGCGTCAATTGTCCTGTAACTGTCCATCGTTTGTACTATTTTTGACCCCGTGTTTAGTTCGCGTGTATTCGTTCTTCGCTCTTCGCCGGTACGTACTGTTCCTGTTGTGTTCGTTATCTTAGTGCGTACAAAAGCGACAAGACAATAAAGGCGATTAACAGAAACAAGCTTTACTCCAATGTTAGAATTTTCAGTCCTAATTTGTCAATAAAACTTTTAAGACCGGTGGACAATTCGTTTTTTTTCGAATTCTTCCTCCAAGAAACGCGTAGATTCCAAACTGAATAATAAAAGCACGGATTCAGATTCGGTCCACTGAATCCACTCGAAATACGATTCTATAAATTCATATTACTGAAGAGTTTGGATTTTTATGAAGAAACGCCGAACTCCTACGGTTATCTATTTTAAGCGAATTTGCTGCAATACAAGAAGAACTGTCAGATAGTGATTCTGAGGCATTGATAGTAGAGCTATGAACACATGAGGTTTTGTTATTAAAAAAAAGATTACTGCATAGCAGCCATTACTTTCTAATTACATCTGTTTGTCACAAAGTTAATTGCGAATAAGCCTACGCTGGTACAAACTGTACTAAGAAATACTTCTTTTCACAGGATTAATTGCGAATTAAGTCTTCCTTTACACGCGTTTACTGCGGTAAAACATCGACACGTAAAGTAAATATTCTGAATATAAGTTTATTCTCTCGAAAGAATATTTTGTAAGTATTCTGAATTACGTCGCAAATGTTCAGAATAAAGGTCTTTTCTTTGCCATTCAGTGCTTGAAGCTGCACGTCTTACTTCCGATGCGATCAAATCACCAGGGATTACATTACTCTTTAATTAAGGCTTCGTGGTCAAATTTTCTACGAAAAATGAATCATTCAACTTTTCTGCGAAAAATCGTCCAGGCGCTATGTCACGCAATACCACGTGACCCTTGATGAAACTGCCCTTTAATTTCTTACTGTGTGGAATTTTTGATAGCTAATCAAGGGGGACGCGGTGGTCTCATGGCCAGTGCGCTCGTCTCCGGATCGAGCCGTCTGGGTTGGAGCCCTGGCCGGACATGTTATTGTGTTCTTGGCAACAAACTTTACCATAACAGTGCCTCTCTCTAACCAGGTGTGCAAATGGGTACCCCAGAGACTGGCATCCCATTCAGTGAACAGTAGAATTACTACTGGTCGCTTCAAGCTACACTGGAAGCCAGAAATCACTGGCTGTTGGGTCACTTGACTCCTATGCAGGAGATTCAGCATACTCCCTAGACAATTTGAATTAACTGGCTTACATGCAGGTATGCAGAACCGAACATGGAAAATGTAATGCTCACTTTAATTTACAGGCAATTTGGTCGATTTGTCGAAAAAGGAGGGGAACGTACGTGTTTTGATATTTTATAGGCTCATCCCACATTTCATCAACTATTTAGCGAACATAAAGGTCAATAAAGAGATTATTATGAACGATCCCAACTTTCTTAGTGCGCGAATCCTGGCGCACAAACCTTATCTTCAGATTTCTTCTCTTTTATAAGCATTTCAATAATAATTCTTGCAATTTTTCGAGAATTATTTTTGTGAGCTGGCTTACACAGATTACATTCGACATAAGTAACTGCCATGTAAAAAAGATATTTTGCAGGGTTAATTTTCTTTTAATTTTAGTGATTTAATATAAAAGGTCAATAGTCCATTGAGGTTAAATAATGTAACTTTTATTGGGCAATCAAGCAAAGCATGTCCAGAGCCCGAAGGTTGCTGAAGAAATTATGCTAAAGAGGCAATCAGGACCACACTGGAGTGGAAGGTCTGGCAATTATTTATTTCCCGCGTTGCGAGCCACCAGCTGTAAATGAAAATAACTCACGATAAGACACGAGGAAAAATTTACCACTACATCCCCGCCCCATCCCCTTTCCTTATTTTCCTGTACTTTGTATGTTAGTAACGTAATTGTCTTATTGAAAGTAGAGTATGGTATTGCTAATTAGTAGCTTAAGTAGTCACATTGTAAGTAAGTACTGTAAGTGTTGTATTATTTTATTTAAAAAAAGACACGAGGTTGTTTGCTATATAAATTGGTTTAATCCAGTTTCCCGTAGCCTAAGTTAAACCACAATTATGCGGATTACGAGTCATCAATAGCGATTTATGTCATTTTTTGGGGGGGTGACTTTGTTTCCTTGCTAATCTCAGATTGTGACGACTTTCAAACCAAAAAAAAAGTATCTTTAATGAGCCACGCACAAACTGATGAGTTCAATTTTCACAACAGATGATTCTTACCCTGTCTTGGATATGTGATCGACAGTAGAAAAAAGTATGTGAACTAATACTCACGCTTCTTCCCGCCAGAAGGATACGGGTGTTTATTTCCCCTGACCGAAACATTTCAAAGGTTTACCTAATCATAAAATAAGAAAAATATTAAAAAAAACAAGAGTGACATCAATGAACTTAAGCTTTACATAACTACAATTGGCCTCAAAGTTTAAGACCCGAAAAGGTGAAACACACTCGACCTCTTATATCAAATAGTACAGTGGTTCCGCGTGTTAGTAACACTTTTCAGGACATTGCTGCCCGGATATTCAATACGCCGCCTTCAGGAACAAAATCGTGTGTGGACAGCAAATCATTTTCTAAACAGGACTTTATTATTATTATTACTTTTACATAAAGACTACATAAGACATATGTTTACAATCAAACCAAGTGAAATGTACCCCTTAAGATGATAATTATTTCAATATTCCAATAATATATTATTCCAAATATTCTAATGTTCAAATAATCAATTCATTATTGTAACCTTGAGAGGTATGTTTCACTTGGTTGACAAAAATGTTTTCTTCACATGCTAAGCTATTCCTTCAAGGTAATTATATAGCTAACTTTGTATTTCATTCAAAGTCCCACATTTTTAAATATTTAATTCATTTCATTCATTCCCTCATTCATTCATTCACTGCTCCACTGTTCGTTCACGTGCTGTTCTTTCGTTTCTTTCCTCATCCATCCAACCTTTCACGTCATAGTTCGTGATCAAGGTCGCCCCCAGTCTACTTACTTCCGCTTCTAAATCCTTTGAACTGCACTCCGCTTTGAAGACTGACGCCATTTTTTAACTCACGAATAGCTGCTACCACCTGTTCACCAGTGATGGAGGTTAAGCGAACGCGAAGAGGAAATGAGACTTTACCCAGGCTCCCGCCGACGAAAAAGTTGTCGCTGACACGAGTCAAACAGTGGTACTTGTTTTTTACAAAAACCTCTATCCCAGCTGTCGGCACTCTTGAGAAGAAACAGATTGATAAATGAGAAGCCCATTGGTTTACCGCCCTCGTGTTCAAATCTGAATTCTCATAACTCATCATACGGTATTACGTACTATCTGTATTACTTTCCCACCGATAGAATTAGCTGTTTATCCTGGCAATTCTCTACACCTGACTATAATTGCTGAAGTTTAGTTTTATCAATAATGAAGAAAACTAACTTGGTGTTTCTGGCCTGTAGTTTAATGAAAAAAGGATTGCTTCCTTGGAAAAAAAACTGTATCTTTCCTCTGTTTCCTGAGATGGTTGGGCAATCGATGGCTTTGTAATTAATCTTCCATCGGCCGTCACCGCGTACGTACAGATCGATTCCGTCTGAAATAAATTGTTTTTAAAAGTATCATTATTACATCTCTCAGTGAGTACTCGCGCTGTGATTGGCCAATTTAGCAGGCCGTATTCTAGCGTACGGCGCGCGTTGTTTATGTTGCCAAAATGCTTCGTGATTTATCGACAAATGTTCTTAACTTTTTAGCAAGTAAAAGTTTAAAACTTTTACGTCTGAAATTGTGTATTATAACCTGTTAACGACTTAAAAGACACTTAACAACGATTTCAAATCGACTCGTTTTGCTTTCGAGACTCGTTAGTACAAACACAGGCGGCCCAAACGTGAGATGAGAGGACATAATTAAAATGTAAATGAAACGTACGCTAATGTGACTCTTGACTACGAGCGGTGTTGTGTTACAAAGATGCGATTTACAAGGGTTTGTATGGGAACTTCACGAATTTGCTAAAATTGAATGTTTTGTGGATAAAAATGACTTACCTTGCTTTCCATGGCGTATTCTTTGTTATTTCACGGGGTTTGAGGCCGTTTTGAAGCGTTTTCAGCGAGTTAGCGCTGGTGGTGGTGTCCCACTAGAAAAAAAGTCAAGGCTGGTTGGCTCAAATCGAACCATCGTACTACGTCAGATTGCACCCGAAACCGCTAACGCTTGATGGGTTAAAATCCCGCACAAAACTTTCAACGTTCATTCCGGTTTCTGGTGCAATCTGACGCAGTGTACCCTCGCACGGTGTTGATTTGCATATATGCAACAGTTCCGTCCCACCCCGACCGAGTGTTGTTTTTGTCGAGCGGGCGCGGTCGCTAACCTTCGAATTTCAAATCCTAACCGTTGGGTATACGCATGATGCAGCAGCCAGAGAGACAGATTTGAGCGGGTAAACGAGCGATTTTCAGGCCATTACGATGAGATTTGTGAATCAGCGACCGAAGGACTGTTAAGCGAGTTATTCACGCTTCGGCTGATCGTGATTTGAAGAGGCTACGTTCATTCCTCGCCCGGGATTCCTCGTGAATATTTTGGCCTTCGCAGTACGATGGTTCGATTTGAGCCAACCAGCCTTGACTTTTTTTCTAGTGGGACACCACCACCAGCGCTAACACGCTGAAAACGCTTCAAAATGGCCTCAAACCTCGTGAAATAGCAAAGAATACGCCAGGAAAGCAAGGTAAGTCATTTTTATTCACAAAACATTCAATTTTAGGTATTTCAAAGCAAATTTGTGAAGTTCCCATACATCGACCATACAAACCCTTGTATATCGCATCTTTGTATCACAACACCACTCGTAGTCAAGAGTCACGTTCGCGTACGTCTCATTTTCATTTTAATTATTTCCTCTCGTCTCACGTTTGGGATGCCTGTGATTTCAAGGGAACTCGATTCTATAGGTACAAATCCTGTTCATTCTAGTTCAGCAATATCAATAGTGCTTTTAAGCTTGCTGATGCTGTAGAAAAAATCTAAAGCAAAAAACGTACTAAACTTACTTAAGATGGAACCCCGTGGCACATTTGAATATCTAATCTCCAAACTCAACGCCCTTAAAAGAAATCAACTATTTACGTAATCAGACACGGGACGAAATATTCCACACGAAAAAAAACATCCAAAAAATTTCACCATACTTCCACATTCAGGGCATAAATCAACTATCACAGCATTTCGTTTTCCTCTGATGGGATTCTGTCCGCTGCCTACTCCATTTCCGTTGATCTCAAGACACATGCCACACCCAAGTGACTGCTGAAAGGCGTTCGGCCCGGCAGCAACAACAATCCAGTTTTGTTGAGTGGCCATCGGAGACAGCGGATCGAGGGTGCATGCACCCCCTCCACGGTAGATACCGTTGTATGTGCCCTGGATTAAATCACAGTGATTAAGAATGCACGTTGTTGTTCAAGACAAATATTCAAGACTTATTAAATCCATTTTGAAATGACTGGTTATCCTTGAAATCTCTCAGGGGTGCAATTTATTCACAAATCGTACTATTTTTTGCTCTAGATCACATCTTTTTTCTCAACCAATGAGAATAAGACGGTAAAACAAAACAACCAATCACATGACGCAATCGCATCACGTTGACATGACGTTATATTTCCGAAATGAGATGTATACGCATTTCTGGTTTCGCTTTTCGTCAAACCCGCTACCGGTTCAATATATAATGGTACTGACCAAAATCTTGTAGTTCTTGTATTTACGCTATTAAATTGTTCGATTTCAAAATGGATGTAATTAAGAGGCAATTGAACCTCAGGTCATGCACTTGTGGTTTCAAAACGAACTCGCGCTGCGCGCCCTTTCGATTTTGAATCACGCGTATGATTTCAGACCAAATTGCACTCTATTCAGTTCAATTACCATTATAAATCACGTCAATTGTCATGCTGACTCCTAATCATAGTTAATAGAGGGAAACGGTTAAGAATCCCGGTACAAACAGGCTAAGATTTTTGTTAGATGGTTCATGACCCTGCACATGGTTTGGTTTTATTTTCATAGACTATGTATGAATCACGTATTCCTAATGCTTCTATTGGCTCGTTGTATAAGCACGCAAGTACCTTTTAAGGAAAATTTTGCTGAACGGAAATGGCAAATGTCGCCAATTTATTTCTGGAATCGTTTTATTTGTAAATGATTAGAAATAAAAAGTGTACTTACATCACCGTAGGTTTTCTTCCCGTAGAGGCTGCGAATGTGTTGCACATTGGACAAAGTGGTAGCCTAAAATAAAAGTTTATGTTTTTTTTTTATAACTGACAAAACAACATCAGGAAAGTCGAAATACAAACATTAACATACGTTTATATGATTAATATTAATATTTTTAAAATTAATTAATATTTTTACTGACGTAAAGCTTGTTGTGTTATGGAAAAGATAATTTACAACTCTAATAGAATCTAGCAGCTTCAAGAAAAATAAATCGTGCTAAGAAATTAGCCCAGTGTGTTGTTTGCTTTGATGTTTTCATACAAATGTGACTTTGAATATGACCTTATCAAACAAGAAAGCCTAATCGAAAACCTGAATCTCGCTGAATTTTCATCCTGACTGTATAGTAGCTCGATTCTCGCCGCGATAACAGTCTCAATGAAAACCAATGGAACAAGGACAAAGAGTGTCGGCTTATACTCCAGAAAATCGCTCCTAATCGGTTTCCTTTGAAGTATATTTTATAACGACAATGCCCTGGACGCTTTACTTACGCAGGCTCAACTGATATGACAAAGCTGACCAACTTGAATCCCGCAAGAATGGAAAATGCGTCAATATCGCAACTTCTGAAAAATTTCATATTATCTGGAAAAGTTCCTTTGTTGCTTTGTGTACCATTTACACAACATTTTGGTGCCTGAGCTACTTATTATTAATTTTTCTGACCCTTTCAGTAGTCGCTTTGTAGCTAGCATAAAAGACTTCATGCCCAGATCCTATCATATATCATTAACTTTATAACTTATAACTTTACAGATCCTTAACTTTAAATGTGGTAGACAGGATTGCTTTGAGAAGAGAAAGTTTTGATGTGTATAACACAAAAGATAACTTGCTTTTATCAACTGGGTCGATAATGTGAATTGGCCTCCATAAAGAGATTCGAAAGCTGACCTCTCGAGCGTTAGCCTTTCGTCGGAGCGAATCTATTCTCTCCGACGAAGGGCTAACGCTCGAAACGTCAGCTTTCGGATCTCTTTAAGGTGGCCAATTCACATCATCCTGACCCAGTTAATAAAACGAAATCACATAACCCAAAAGACCGGGTTGCGGTTAGAATTCGACCACGAGATTGTCTCATCGCTCACCTGACAGTGTTTTCCATTAAAAGTCGTAATTGAAATTTCAGATAATCTGGTTCGATAGTTCCCAATGATTATAGAATTTTTGAAAACCATCCCAATTGCAAAATTTTGATCTTACCATTCTCAAAACAACAGGCACCAAAAAGAACCCCTGCAAAATATCATCTTAAGTGACTCGCCACTCACCGCGATCACAATTTCAGTGAAAGCCAGTACGACGAGGGCCGTGAGGATCGACTTAGACTGCATCTCGTAGATATTCAGTACCTCTGTATAAATCGTTCCTCCTCAGTTCCTTTTGAAGTGTTTGTTATGAAAAGAATACCCTGCACGGTCTTTTATACACTTAGGTAAAAACAAAGACGCGGAAGAGCAATAAACGATGTTGAGGTAAATTGACTGATATTTAACAGGCAATCTAAGCTCGATAGTCAGATGTTTTGGAATCGCACATAAAGTTTCACAACTGAAAAAACACTAACTATCAACACTTCCACAACGAAATGGACTGAAAACAAATAAGCAATACTTAAAACCCACAACGTTTTCTTCGCATCAAATAGGGGCTACTGTCCTTGTAAATACAAAACACAAATATGTATAAACCTTTGCGACATTCCAGTATGAAAGCCGCCTTTAGGCAAAGAAAGCTGAGAAAATATCCTGGCAATGTGTATTCAGCCCTCCAAAGTGCGTTCAACTGTTTTCCGCTAGTCTAGGTGTGCAGATTCGGGATCTCTAAAACCCTCGGCGATATGTCGAAACCGTTAGAAAGTTTAAGTAACTGACTCTGAGGGCAACATCGATTAAAGGAACGAATTTCTAGGTTCTCTAAAGTTATTAACTTTGTTTATCACTGTCAAAACTATTGCAAACCTGAATCTGAGACACATGGGATCGATAAATTTGACACAAAAAATTAACTGTCGTGGTTCACTTTCTCAAGACAACGCAAAATTTGGTCATTTCACGTCACTGTATCGCAGAGGGCGACAAAGGATTGTATCAAGACTTATAACGAACGTACACAGTCATTGATGACAGATCATATATTTGAACTGCGGAGGAAGATATGAATTTATGATTGATTATCGCAGCTACACACAGAACTTAGCAGTTGTGAGTTGAAGTCTGAAAAAAAATTCAGGCCTGAACGGGATTCGAACCCAGGACCTCTGCGATACCGGTGCAGTGCTCTACCAACTGAGCTATCAAGCCATCTGGCAGCTGGTTATTTTGTGAGTTCGTAATATACCCGTAGAAGTTGAAGGATGCGAATGAATATATGACAGTTCATATATTTGAACTGCGGAGAAAGATATGAATTTATGATTGATCATCGCAGCTACACACACAACATGAGCAGTTGTGAAATTAAAGGTTAAAGGAATCGAATCCCGTTCAGGCATGAATTTTTTTCAGGCTTTAAATTGTGTGTGTAGCTGCGATGATCAATCATGAATTCACGTGCACAATCACTGTTCTGCTCATGGAACAGTCTACCGGGCTATGTAAACTCTCCTTTGGGCCTGAGGCTATTTTGTGTTGTCAGCTTTGGATTTTGGTGAATTTTAAAACGCTTCCACGAAAGCTTTTATCGAAATCTGAGGGAATTGTCCTTGTTTATTTTATGTGTTAACGAAGACGGATTTAAATCGCCTTGGGTTTGGGAACAGCTGTAATCAAGTTTGATTGCATTTGTTTATTAGTTCCACGACATATCCACAGGAGCGAACCTGAACCAAGGAACGTAAATACTGTCTGCTGTATTTATCAGAGGAAATACTCGAATCAGTTGCTCGGAGTTTGTTACGATAACCGAGCACGCGATTGCAAATGTTTTCTTATATTTGTGCTTCCAGTTTAGAATAATGTACGTAAAAAAGTATGCTGTGAGTAATATATTAATCACGATATTTGAAGGCTACCGTCACGCAACGTATCAACAAATCGTTGTTCATAAAAGGGACCTTTTCATTCGCATGTACTGTGACACATATCTCTCTGTAAAACCTCAGTTGTTGAAGAAAACTGTTGATTGTAGCAGCAGACAAGAGGTTGAAAATCAGCTAGTCAACGCACTCAATTTTTGATTACTACTAGTTATAACTCCATATTATTTTAAATTAAGGACCAATCTTCAATGGCCTCGAATCAAAATCTGCTTCTAAATTCGCAGTCGGATGCGAAACGTTTTGAGTCTCTTCAAGGATTCTGTTACCCAGTCAAAATGCTTCGAAGTCTCATTAAATTGCACTTTATTTTGATAACAGAATTGTCTTTGGGCGGAAAAAGTTTTGCTTCGTTACCTTTTTAGTGAATGTCTTAAATGTCTTAAATTGGATCAAACGGTACACTGCTGGCCACATTGAATTGTGGTATAATCTTGTGCAATTTTGGTGACCTGCTTTTTTCTTTTCATAGATCGTTTCGTTTTCCCGATTTCCCCCATTACAAACATTTCGCCTATTCTGCTCTCCTGGGACTTACGTTTTATTCAAATGCGGAAGGTAAATACTAATATGTATTAATCTTCAAGGCCTGTTATACCCAAGGAACGATAACAGCTGCAAATTTTATTCATAATGGAAATCGTTGCGCTGAATCGCGTACGTTTACAGGAACTAAATTTCAGAAATGCTTCTTTTATTGTTGAAAGTTGTAAGCTAAGATCGTCTTTAAACAACGAAAGCTTTCTATTCACACTATAAAAGCCATTCGAAAATGTTAACAACCGTGTCATTTGCTGAGTTAGAAGTTCGTTTTTTGTCAAGATATTACCTCATCGTGATGGGCTCACAAGCACTTTAAAATAGCCGAAATTTTGGGTAACTTTAGACGAACCTAAAACTGAGGTACTTGGTAGTAATCTCAGAAACTCTTTTTGTGTAACTTACACGAAGCTGTAGCCTAATTATGGCTCGATCGGATTTAGTTATTTATTTATTTTATTTCTGCACGAGAGTCGAGCGCCTGTCACGTTGTTTACTGTCGTAAGCCGCACATGTACGCATTGCAGACCTATTTTTCTTTTTGCAATAATATTAATGGTAAGTGGTTGACTGAGTTATATTAGACTTCCTTGTATTAAATATTGCTGTTTTCGCGAGTTGCCAAATATCGCCGTTGAATCTTTTAAGCATGACCCAAATTTTAGCTATTTTCATCGGGTTGTTTCACAAAAGTGCGATACTTTATCTCCACATTAAAGATAAGTATGTTTTCGATAGCCTTATACACTGTTAACAATATCAAGTTTAGTCGAAGTTGGTATCTATAGGCAACGTGGTTTTCCTGTTTCCTAAAAGACCTCAATACTCCCACGTGAGTCCGTTTCCTTCAGGATCTTACGTAAAACCGTAAGCTCAAACGTGACATGAATATATTTGCGCATTTGCTGGATGTCATTTGAACAGACCATGCTTAACAGATCAACTATAATTCCCAAAGACGTAGATTACAAGAGAGGAGAGAGTTAAAGTGTAAAAAAAAAGGGCGACGTGCGACGACCAACTGGTGATTCTATCGCAAAAGGTAATTCCTTAACGATGTATCTTCCATGACTTATACAGCGAGTATCAGCTGACCAACAACAACAACAACTTTATTCTTCTCTCATACACTTATAGCTTTACAAAAAAATATGCAAAATTCAGGAAGGAAATAAAAAAATGCATGGGAGTCTGAGGAATGAAACACCCGAAAGTTTTCTAGACAGTATATAGTTATTATAAGGCTTTTTGATAGATATTATACATTAGATAGGGAAGATAGTAGAAAGATGTTATAGGGGAAATGTTTTTCCTAAAGAAAAGTCGCTGTGTAAGAATATCGAAGGCTGAAATTCGCGCCGAAACTTAAACTAAGAGTATTTCAATAATAAACCCGTGGTTGAGAAAAGAAAGTCATTTTTGTGTGTTGAAAATGTCAAAATACAATTATATGTTCTTTTCAACAGTACCGTATTAAATTCTTCCTAGCCAAAGAAAAACAATTAAAGCAGCAGTGGCCGGACATTTGTTTGATGTAGATATCAATGTGCCATATCAGGCTCAATACTGCCTGCATTCTGGCTCCAAAATTACTTCAGTTCCATCTAGACGCCAAACACTTGCAATTGATACCTCAATACATTAGACATAGACATATTACTTGGTCGCACCCTTAGCTATAGTAACAGTATGTCCTATAGATTGATAAACAACTGAGTCTACAGGACGCACCAGCTAATTTACAGGCGCGCCAGCTCGAAAACAACAAATAACAAAGTTAAATGTGCATTCGGTAATAAATATTGAACTAGACTAACTAAGATTATATAACAAATTTAAATTATCAAAAATTTTTATTCTAAAGATATGTCCTGTGCTATAATCTGAGAAAGTTCTAAAGAATATTTTGAGCCTAAAATCGGCAGAGCCGGAAAAACAATATTCTGATAAAAAAAAAAAAAGTGTACGCGGTGTGTGAGTGTTGTACAAAAAGAGAGCCAATGATCTCTAATTGTTTGAATAGAAAAGTTCCATTAGCTAATTTCCTTTTTCCTCGGGAATTCACTCATCTCGTTAATTTTCTCCAAATCTTCTTTCTAAACTTCATCATTTTATAGATGACCTCAGCCACTGCACATTTATTAACAATCGTTTGGTAAGATCAAGGTCACTAGATTTTGCAGAGTCATTTGAGGCAACTAGAAGGCGTTCTTACTGGTTACTGCCTAACTCACTGTCTGGTCAATTTGATAGAACAGCCAGCTGTTTAATACTTGTTATTAAATAGTGTGCAACTGAACTCTACAAATCAATTACATTTATATTGATATATTAACTGAAATAATGGGAGGTACAGTAGCCTCATGGTTAGCTCACTGACTCGACTCCGGATCGAGCGGTCTGGGTTCGAGCGCATTGTGTTGTTTTCTTGGTCAAGACACTTTACTCTAACAGTGCCTCTCTCCACCCAGGTGTAAAAATTGGTACCTGCAAAATTTAATGATGGGGGTAATCCTTCGATGGACTAGAATCCTATCCACGGGGGGAGTAGAAATTCTCATAGTCGCTTTATGTTACAGAAACCGGGATAAACACCAGTCTGCTAGGCCACTTGGCTCGTATGTATACTTACCTACAAGCGGAAATTTGTTACTTTTGTTTACTTTTCTCTGAAGGGCCGGGATATGAAGTACCTTGTTTTCTTCTTCATACTCGCTTTGGGCCTGGCGATGTCATTTCCTCAATGGCAGGAGACTGAGGAGCTAAAAAACCAGATAACCGGTACGTCCATCAGTTTATTACTTGCATCCGTCTTCTTTGAGCTTAATTTTGAAATTAAGTGACACCCTGTTTACTTCGCTAATCATATCCCACGTTCACATGTAACAACAAGAAAACATTTTCTGTGTGTTTCTTTCGAGGAGCTATCGGCTGATAGTTGCCCCGCGGAAATGATGTTCTTAAAGCAACTATGCTAGTTTTAAGAACATTAAATTTCCAAGGGCAACTATCAGACCGATAGTTCGGAGACAAATACTATTTCGTCTTTATTGCTCACCACTAAAGTTTTTTCCGCGCTTCACTGAGCTCAAAAATCATGTTAAATTAAGACGATCTAAGATCGTAAGTCGGGCTGTAACCGTGCCGCTACGAGTGTCGATCATCTGCGGTACAAATCGGTCCTAGTCAAAGTGGCTATGCACCACTCAGGCACGTTGTCAGCGGATACTTTGTTTTGACAGGTGTGTCTATTCAGACCAAAACATAGTGTCAAGTATCAATGAAGGACGCTGTAAACCAAGATTGTATGTCTCTGTTAACCTATTAGCTGCAGTATGGCCGCCATCAAGATTGCGCGACTCCTTCGCCGTCGTCGTCGTCGTCGCCCGATCGCGTCCACGAGCAATACCGCTAGCTATGATAACCACGAGAAAATCAATTCATGAGTTTCCTTTGCTTTCGGTTTCCAATGTGGGTATGAGGATTCGCTCCGCTGTTATATCGCTTTGCTTGTGGCCTATATAAAGCGCGTTTTTATTGGCTAAGAGCGAGATCTGGGGGTTCATTATTTAGCTCTTATTTAACCGGGCATGAGTTCTGTACAGGAGAATCTTGACCGAGATCGTGAGTACAGACCGAACACAGTGAGGTCTGTACACACGACAGAGGTTCGAGGTCCGAGGTCACACGTGATTAGCGCGCGTGCATTAGAATATGGCGGCTTTTTCTTTACGGCTGGACCTTGCCATAGAGGAAAATCGTTGCGCGGTGACCTATAATTTTTTTTGTTGTTTCGAATAATAAATTTCTATATGTAATATAAATTTGGCCCAATTCTCAGTGTAGAACAAGAAACAATCGTGGGAAACGTGAATTAAGCAAGCAATCGTGACTATAATCATAATACATACATGATATTTTAAGAGGAGGCCTCCAATCACCATAAGGTGGTTTTCAGGAGGGTCCTCTGAGAAAATAAAAGTTAAACCTTGAAAATACATTAAAATATAAAATACAATAAAAGGACAAAAACCTATGCGGTTTTTCCAGACTGGAGGTATAATAAGACTAAACAGAACAGGGATTTCAAACCTTGACTGATTATTTATCCAAGAAATAAAATCTAGTGGGGTCACCGGCATTAGGTTTGTGAAATGTGTTTCAAGCTAGAAGCTACATCTATATGAAAGGGAAGCCTTTCCTGTCAAAAACACGTTGTAAAGTAGATATAGTTTTGACCTTGGACCAGAGCTTCTCCTTATATGACATTTTGTTCAGTACCTCCCTTCCTCGTCCCCATAGACATAGCTATATGAAAAAAACTCAGTATACATTGTAAATAAAAACATCCCTTCACTTCGGGTTCAGATTGAAAACCACGCAAAACACTGACGAATGAAATGATTCTTATAATATTGAAGGAAATACTTTTCTTTCCGGCTATAGATTTCCCATTTACCAGCAAGCTAAAACCAGATTGTTCATGTTTGATAAAGCTTGAAGTAATCACGATTTTGCCAATATCCAGGTCCCTGAAATTGGGCAAAATTCGCTTGCCATTCTCAAGTTGATTGTCTAAAATAAATGTTAAAATAAAAGTTCCAGCACCAATAAAAATGAATTATTCATTGTAAAATTGTTAAGAAGTCAATGAAAACAAACTGCTACTTGATTTTTGTATTTCTTTTCTATTGGAGGTGTCTGGGTTCGAGCCCTGGCTTGGGACATTGTATTGTGACACTTTACCTTCACAGAGCCTCTCTTCACTCAGGTATATAAATAGGTACTGGCTAATTTAATAACGGGGGTAATCCTGCGATGGACTAACATCCTATTCAGGGGTTAATGGAAATACTCCTAGTCGCTTCATGCTATCGAGACCTAGATACACGCCGGCCTGATGGGCCACTCATATGCAGACTTTACTTCCACTTCCGAGTTGCTGTTTGTCTCTTTTCCAGATCGAGTGCTCGTGCAAAACGTTTCACATGAAAATGACTTGATTTTCATGAGAATGAATGAACAGGTGACATACATTTAGTTTTGCACAAAGACTCTTTTTGCCACGGGGGCAAAAGTCAACTTGGCATTGGCCTATTTATCCATGAGCTGGCATTTGGAGCTGATGATTTTATTTTAGTTTGATATTTTTTCAACGCAAACTGAGATGCCGGTCTTGATGCCGGTCCAGATGGGAAAATCTAAACCGCGGTCAATGCCAATTTCAGCCAATCAAATTCGTGAATTCGGTAGTTCCCAGTCCTTGTGAGATACCGTCCATATAATAATTGGCCTTATTATGACTATTGTAGCTCCGTGAGCGGGCAATATCGTGCTGTGATTGGCTACCCGAGCGGGCAAGATGGAGCTATCGGCTCCTACTTGGTGTAGAAGACACAGCACACGTCACAATAGAACGTCGCCTCACAAACCTATTGTTTTTATTGTTTTCCTCGTTCTTTTGTCCTTTTGTTCTCTATTGTGTTACGTCAAGTGTGTCTTCTGCACCAAGTAGGAGCCGAGCCATCTTGCCCGCTCGGGATACGGGCATTCAGTCCCGCAAGGAAAATTTATCATGTTTTGGTGTTTTATCCCATATAATAAATCCTTTATCGACCAACCCTGTTCATTGTCATTGGGATCATTGTTTTTCATCTATTTTTGCGTGTTTATGTCCATAAACATGCCAAAAAAGAATGAAACAAAGAAAAACAATGATCCCACCAGAGGCAATAGAACTTGAGATAAAAGAACAACACAATGCACATACGTCATACCATTTGACATCACTCTGGCTCAGTTGTAAATACGCTGTGTTGCTTGGACGATGAAACCTAGACTATTCTATCTTTGACACGACTACTTCTTTTTTTATACCATTTAACAAACTGAAGCTAAATTATTTACAATTACACTGAATCGCTTGTGTCTTCATTGAACTGTTTCGACAAGGGCGGCTACAAAGTAGAGTATTCCATTCCGCCAAAGACAACCTGCCCAGCCGCATTGTAACTACATCCGTTACATATAAACTGTACTCCATTTACAGCATTTAAACCATTTTTTTCCATGAAACTGTTTGCATGTTTGCATTTTTGGTGGTTACGGCTGCCCATAGTCTCCGAATTGTCTCGGGGGCGATACAACTCGGGTGGACGAGTTGTCTGTTTTCTATTAATTAATCTGTTCAGTCAGTTCTACAAACAGGGAGCTGTAAGTATGCTTGAAACGTCTTGTATGAAAGGAACCTCTGTACGGATAACAAAGCAGCTCTCAGTTATCATAAGACTAAAGGCTTAGCCCTGGCTTTCCCGGCGGATGCAAAAGCTTTTCGGGACCTTTGAGAATCGTGCCTAGGTCAAATGAAACATGAATTCATTTATGTTCTCTCACGATACCTTTCGTGCCACTTTTGTTTATTACACTGCATCAGAAATACGGTCACATTCTGACCTGGGGGGAGAGGGAAGGTGAACTTCTTGCCCGAAGAAATTTACGCGAGTGCTGAAAACGAGATGCAAACGCACTCAAATTCCATGTGAAACAAAAACGTTCACAATTCTCACATCGCCTGAAACTGCTACGATTCCAAAAACTAGTCACATTCAAAGCTTGCATACTCAATAACCTCTATCAACAATTCAGAAAAATCTGAAACATAATAAAAGAAGTTTTGAAAAAGTAACTGACTAGAAACGTTTCGAGTTTTAGAAATTACGCCAGCAGCATTATTTTGTAATGTCTTCGCTCAAGTGTTGTTGCCCGAATCATGAGCCGTTTTGCCCGAAAAATCACATAATTTCCGTAGCTGGGTGGGCTGCGGCTTCCCTGGCTCCCCCCCCTCCCTCTCCCACACAGCTCGTTCTCATATTTCACACTGTGTTTCCCTAGGAATATGTTTGTGGTGTATTTCTTTAACTCGAGTCTTGAATATCAATTTATTGGCTGATTAAAAACTCGTAAATGAGATGAAACTGATGCCAGTATGGTACCAGCTTCAACAAAAGACGAAGTAAACGACACCTTAAGGAAGGCATTGATTTAAGGCTGGGTTTGTAAAGATATAAAATCTCGGTCACCTCCTCGCAGTGAAAGAATCTAAAGTGTTTGCAGAGATTAAAGCTCTTTTACGTTTTCGTCATATAGCCTGGGTGAATATCATACTTAATTCAAGTAACGCCGTTTCCCCAATAGAGCTTCAAAACTCAATGTAGAGCTATTCATAAAATTGAAGTATGTTTCGACTCAATTAATTACCCCTGAATATTTGTTGTTAAATGTTAAAGCGCTTTATCATAAAAATGAGTCGCATACACTGATGAACTGATTAATTTTTGCCGCGAGCATCTTTTCTACCAAGCTGTTGTTGACGACGATCAGTGTGTTTATCTTTATTATCGAATGCTCGCACTGAAAACTTAATTTGTATTCGACAATTGAATGAGCGAAAATATAAGGATTCGGCGAAACAGTAGATACCAAATATCATCAGGAAAGAAAAAAATATATACGTATTACAGCTGCGCTGTGCTGCCGGGGGGCATCTTGCCAGCGTGTGAATGGACAACTCCTTAGCTACGGATATTTGTCGTCATAACAAATCCTCACAAGCTTTTTTCTGTACGTAAGACTGGCATTTTGAGACGCCGAGTTTAATCGCAATTGCTGATCGGAAATTTGAGAGTGAAATTGCACGCTCCTTTTATTTCCGCTTTGAACCGCGAGACGAAGTCACTTTCAGTTTTGCCGTTCCCAGAAGTGCTAGGGAACCCATAAATAACAAGTTTTGAGGCAGTGCGCGTTTTGGGGGAAGGGCCGTAGTCATCTACTTAAGAACACGATAGCCGCCGAGCTTTTAGCTATTGCAAAATGTCAGGCCAGGTGAAATGTACAAAATTTGCAATCTTCCTCGTGGTGTTGCTTTACCCCACGACTGTGATCTTTTCTGAAGGTATTGTGGAGTTATTTCATTTATTGCTTACGTAAAATATGTTAAATTTTTGATAACGGTGTCTTCATTTAGATGAGGGCTAAATTGATTAGAGTTTTAGGTTCTTTTTCACTCTCAAGAGGCTCATGTAGTTTGGTGTACCGTGTAACATGAAGTACCCGTAAACCCTGAATGTCAAAAGCACGAAAGTGAAAGCTGTACTTGAAGTCTTCATAACGTTTCGTGATTTGAAACAAATTCGATTTCAGCTTTATTTTGGCGAAATGTTGATCTTCAAATTGTAGTGAGGGTGATCGGAGAACTTCTTCTTAAATTATTAATCAAATTGTACATGAAACACTCTCAAATTTGCCCAAAACGGAATCTTCCGAGTTCTGTACAGAGCGAATGATTGCAATAAGCTGTCTCTTCAGAGCGCACAGACCATAAAACACTGATTCACGCCAAAAATTGTCGCTTTTCAGGGGGACTTTTCCAACGATTTTAAAGGAAACTCCGATTTCAATGAGCGCGGCTGTTCGTATTAAAATTCAGCTGGGTGGCTTTGATCCACAACTAAGAAGAACTTTATATATTTTATTCTACATTTCTTTCGATGAAGATGTTCAGTAGACCATATCAATACTGTCCGCGTGGAAAACTCTTTCTTGGAATTGTTGAGGGTCTTTCTAAATTAATTTGTAAATAAACCGATAATATGCCACCAAAGAATATCAACAACATTCATCAAAATACACCAAAAAGTGTAGAGATGGATGGAAAAGTAACATTGGTGATTATGTTTGAAACAAACAGCAAAACATTTCAGATTTGCATCTTGAAAACCCAGTTCAAGCTGTTTCAAATGAGCATGCTATTTGAAATGCTTGACAAAGAAAGCCCGACATGAAGTCGTCGTTGCCTAGAGTCCTGTGCATTCAACAGGAAAACAACTCCACAGGAAGTACAATTTTTAATGTAATAGGTATGAAACAGGACATAGTTCTTGCTATGTAAAATATAAATCTCAGGAACAAGTAAAAAAAAAAAAAAATCTCACGCACAACTTCGCGTGGAACAGGGAGGCAGTCTCGATTCGATTCGATCCGATTCGCACGAGAGAGCTGGGCTTTCAATTGCGGACGTAAGTCTTGAATAAGGGCGGCCAGTCGGCGGTAGTGAAGATAAACTCTCACGGTTTCTAAAGCCATCGATGGATCAAAGACCTGTTTCTTAATTGTTTTCGGGCCTTAATTTGGCACAGCTCTCGTCGCCATGAATGATACCCTCGGGCTTTTACTATAAAACTTCCTTACAAAAATAAATTGATCTGCTATGCAAATTCTTTGTTACTAGAGAATTCCAGAAACGTTGTCTATTATGCTCTGTAAAACAATTAGTTATCGGCGGGTTACCCAGAGAAATAAAATTTACCGGCACGGTTTAATAAATGAACCACTTTTTCTGGAAAAAAAAAATGTCATTTTACTCGGAATCAGTGATTCTATAGAGGAACCTTTCAGTTAATATTTTAGATATAACATAAGTTATGGGTTTTGAGAAGGTTCAGCTGCTTATTAATAATTTATCAAATACACATGTCTACGACCGGAATAATGGCGGACAGCACGCGAATGCAAGGAAATAACTTGACAATGAAATGGCTTGCTATTTGCGTTTTTCGACCATTATTTATTTTTTTAGCGAATTTTTCGTATTCACTGAATTGGCGATTCTTTTCAACAGTAACAAAACCGCAGAAGGTCGTTGGAGGCCTAGTCAAAATTGTTCAGCTCAGTTCCATTTGAAAATATGTTTATTATTTCCTACCCTTAAGAAACCGTACGTGTCAAAATTTGATTAATGGCGTTTTAGGTTAGGCGACAATGCGTACAAACGCATTAGCCGACTGAAAGCCCTAATTTCTACTCGTTGCTCTGCTCAAGTTACAGAACTTCAACCTACGTCAAATAATATTTTTAGAAAGTTCTGTCTGGAATGGTGTGGCAATTTTTAAGAAGGAATCCGCCAAAAGTTCGAGTAACAAGTGGAAAATTAACTTTGTATTGTACCGAGATTATTTGCGTCGTCTCGAAACTTCTGTGCGACTGTTTTAAAAATCTTCTAAAAATTTATATTCTAATTAACAATTACAAATGTCGGAAACTACTTTTGAAGTTCATATAAAACCGGACTTGATAGTACTGATGAAATGGAACTGATGATAAAGTTTCATTACGTAAACTTTGAAATTTATTTTCTTGAGTTCCCTTGGGAAACTGCTTTCGGTGTTATTTCAGAAAACTATTTATATCTTTATCTTATGAAAATGTACAAAGGATTGTGAAATACCTAAAATTATTCAGGTAGAAGGTTTTTCTACTCAAGACTAAAATTGCTCGATTCCCTATCGGATTTCGCCATAACCCTTCTTCATGCAGACACATTTGTACGCTTAATGTTGTAAAAAGGTAAATCCTTGGCCGTGGTTGCGTTTTTCGTCCGTTTCTGTTTTCACACACTGAGAAAGAGATTAGCACGTCATTTTGCCCACTTGCGAGACCCTGGTTGGGTTCTCGTGGCAATGAAGATCATTTCCAGGGTATGTAAAGACATAGAATTTTTGAAAGTCTTCTTGAAGTAAACTCTGGTGCGTAACTCATCTATTGAGTACTAAAAATGGTTGCGAAAAAAATTCCAATGTTATTGCAAACTTCGCATTTTGTTGATTTCAACGCAACTTTACGAAAAGGGCCATTGGTAAAGTTCTTCACAGAACAAAACCAAAAATGCCTAATGGCTGGTTTGCAGTGATACGCCATCAAAAATAAAAATCGTGACCATTCAATAAATTAAGTCATGAAGCTGGGATATGAAAGATGATTGATATATAAACAACTTCGGCAAGATTAAGATTTTCCCGCGTCATTAGGAGGGCGCCAGAAACATGGCGGTTGTAAAGTAACAGAAACAGCTGTCATTGAGTTTTGCCATCGAAACGAAAACTTATTTCTCTAAAGGTCCGATACATTGAAATTAATACTTCTTCTAGAGCAAGAACTGTTTAATTAGCCAAAACTTGAGCAAAACTCATCTTTTGGCCTTCTCAAGAGCCATATCGGGCCGCCATTTTAATGTTACACAAAGCGCAAAATTTGGAAATTCAAATGTACTTTATTACGTAATAAGGAACCCTGTCGGGCTTAAACGTTGCAAAACGTCAAGTTATTGGAGAGTCTTTTATCTGATGAAACTAAAACTTCAGAGGGACGGATAATTTTTCTTTTTTTTTTTTTTTTTTGGGGTGGGGGGGAATGATGGGATCACATGAAAACCAGAAATATCAACTATCAACACGAAATTATCAGTACATAAATTCTCCATTACGTAACTTGTCCTTTGTAATTTGTGCCATGATCAATTTTCCACACTACTGATCGTGTTCTTGTTCGTGCTTTGGTCCTTTTCCTTTTTTATTAATGCCTCTCGAGTGATTCTCTACATTCACAACCACTCTTCTTAGGTTTCAGATGTTTTTCATACTAAAGTCACTAAACGATGCGGCATTCTGTGACTGAGCACAAGTGGTTTTGGTCCACTGAGTTGCAAGGTGTTCTTTTATTAGATTCCTTGATGCTTTGTGATCAAATACCGCCTCGAACTAATTAAGTTCGTTATTGGTAAACATTTTATTTCAAAATGGCCAACTAATTAATAATTAGATTATGAGCTCGACATTTCTATCGTGTGTGATAGTCAACCCCCCCGGAGCCCCCTGGTAGTACCCCCCCGGGAGTCAACCATCACACATAGAAATCGAGATCGAATAATCGAATCGGTTTGGTATAAATCTATTAGTCGTCCAAACCTTATCTAGATCCTCCTCAGAGATAATTCGGAAACGCAAGCAGCGGCAGCCACTTTGTTAAAAGCGCTCACTGGTACGCTACTAATAATCTTCAGCAGAATAAGAACTTGGCATGATATCAGGACATCTTGACTTCACGCTTGGTCAATAACCCACGGATAGTTGTTGCAACCAGCCGCTCGATGTTAAATTATTGTGTTAACAGTATTTTACTTTTTGATCAACAGGTCAGGAGGTGACGGTGTGTGTCTGTTCTACACCGTGGTCGAGTAAGTAACAAATAGTGACCGAGTCCGCGGTGAAGTCCGCGGGGTCTCTGTCAGTTTAAGAAATAGAGGTTTCCGTGCGTGCGTAATTGATCACGGATGACGCCAAAATGCGGTAAGAACACAAACGTCGATACAAGGAGATAGCCGAGGGTGCCACTGATGTTCGTACCGCATTTTACGTCTTCTATTACTAAACGACAGTCTCGAATCTATCTGTTTTACATAAAAAAGATACAAAAACAGTTGTTAATTGCGTCATTTCTATAGCTCTCCTACAATTGACAATTAGTAAAGTATGATCAAAACGCGAAAATAATTTGACTAATTCGAATAGTGGTTTGGTACAAAACTGCAGCATAAATTGTTTAGAGTATTAAAATTTAAAAAGAGGAATTCAGTTACTCAAGGCTACTCAAAGCCGAACGACATTTAGAACTGAAGGGAAAACAACTCCCTGGCAACTTCTTCGTTTACATTTGCAATGGATTTTTCTCGTTTAGAAGTTCTAAACGAGAAGCGTACGGAATGGGCAAATCTCTAGAGCCGCGAGATTTCCCTGCAGGGAGCCATGGTTGTGGTGTTCATCAAAACAAGTATACAGTCCAAGTTGACGAATATAACTCATAGATGGAATTGTCCATTATCCCATTGGCCCTTAACCCATACGTCTCTCTGGTTTAATTTCTTTTTCATATCGTTTCGTAGCATTAGCACATACAGTGTGATTCTTTGTTTATTTAAGACCAAATGTGGTAACTAGCTTGTCAGTGCAAGGTAAACGTACTTTGCTTGGTCCATCCCCCGACCCATAGCTACGTTTGTCCAATGTACAATGTGCAAAAATTTGTGAAAACGTGAAAGCTGTCTTTTCTTTTTACCCAGGCTCATCTTCCAGTGTGTCGCCATCAAGTTCCTCCTCTGTGAGTGCATCCGATTCCAGCTCCTCCTCTGCGAGTGCATCCGACTCTAGTTCATCATCTGCGAGTGTATCCGACTCTAGTTCATCATCTGCGAGTGTATCCGATTCCAGCTCCTCCTCTGCGAGTGCATCCCTCTCTAGTTCATCATCTGCGAGTGTATCCGATTCCAGCTCCTCCTCTGCGAGTGCATCCGACTCTAGTTCATCATCTGCGAGTGTATCCGATTCCAGCTCCTCCTCTGCGAGTGCATCCGATTCTAGTTCATCATCTGCGAGTGTATCCGACTCTAGTTCATCATCTGCGAGTGTATCCGATTCCAGCTCCTCCTCTGCGAGTG
>OMLO01000507.1_pt1 | contig 25483 bp, 17 predicted proteins | sample 1674811 | NCBI WGS metagenome assembly OMLO01 (sample SAMN06265003, study PRJEB25207) | coral metagenome | isolation source: Coral host | place: Mexico:La Bocana,Puerto Morelos, Mexico | collected 2008-11-13
AAAATTCCCACTTGTTTTCACGTCAGGTAAGTCACGACCCAAATCACGTGTTCCTGAATCTACGTCACGACTCACTTTAAACCGAGGAAGACTGGTGCGAATGGTGGACCAAAATGGCGGCAAATTTGAATGTCGTCAAAAGATTATAAAAAAATTGCGTTTTATCCAAATCGAAAACTTTTTTCGCAGAAGTTTATTAGGTGAAATGTAGAATTAGATAAGCGAAAAAATTTTGTGACATTATGGGCACTTTAATTAAACCTCTCGCCAGGACTTCTGTTAGAAAATTGTATGTCTCGTTTCATAAAACATTCAAACCCATGGTATCGCCGTCTGAAATCTGCAGATAATAGAGCAAGTGGAAAACGCCGTTTTTGAGGCGTGTAAAACATATGAGGTATTATCCTTTGCTGATTTATCTTTACTTCCAGAGATGCCGAAGAAGGTCAACCACAGCGCTCCAAGAAAGAGCTGATTGCACTTGCCAAAGAAATAGCAGCGGCTAGCAAAGAAGTGTCTGCTTATTCTTCTAAGATTGCAAAGGATTGTCCTGATAAGAGAGTCAGTCAGGTGAGTAAATGGAATTGTACAATATCTAATAATGTGTTCTCGGCCTCGCAGCACTTACATTACAAGCTGGGAGGTCCGCTGGCGGTAAGGCTCTTGTAAATTTGACTTACTAGACTTAAAAGTCGTTCTGTTTGAGGTTCGACCGTCGGCCGTTTATGTCGTTAACAAGTCCCTTATAAGGTGCCGGTAGTTGTCGACGTTGCTTATTTTGCATATTATCTTAAAATTATTCTTTTAGTTTTCATGTTAATTTTTTGTTCGATTCTACCGTGTGTTTTATTTTTTGAGTATTTAAGGCGTATACTCACGTTAACGTCTGATGTTTAACAAAACAGAAGGGAAAGAGAGTTGGAAGTAGAAAAAGGATTTTTTCACGTGAAAGGAAGTTCTTTCAAAAACGTAAGCCATAAAACTACCAGAACATCTTAAAGAATGATCGTGCGGATTATTCGGTACAGTGTTTGTTGCGATACTTATAGAATATTAAACCGGCATTGAAGAAATGTAATTGGTTGATTTTAGTTATTGGCCCTTTGAACCAACTTAGTTGTGTAATAGTTAATATAAACAAGAAGTCTCTTTGTTCATGTTGTTGTGTGTTGTTTTTCAGACACTGACCCAAACAATAGAACGAATACCAACAATTAGTACTCAGTTGAAGATTGTCGCCACTGTCAAAGCCACAATGATCGGAGCTGATGGTAATCTCTTGTTCTGTTTCCAAGGCTTGCTTGGAAAACTTTCCCTAGGGACATCTTCTTTGTTTTGAACTGTGATATCGAGAAGCTAAAGCATTCCTAAAGTGTTCAATTGTTTTCAAAGATCGTTGGCAAAGTGCTCTACATGTAGTAATCTGTCCTTTTTTTCTTAGATCCCAAAGCGGATATGGAAGCTACAGAAACTCTCGTGGGATGTGCCGAGAACTTGATGGGAGCTGTCAGACAGGCGGTGCGTGAAACCGAGGCTGCTTCTGTCAAGATGCGCTCTGCACAGTACTCGTGGAGAAAAAGATAGGCTATCAGGACAAAATTTGAAAAACATAACGCGAGATTGGCGGGATATTTTACTTTAAGAGAGATCAGGAAGTGAGCGTGTGCGAAACACAACATTTATGCGCGAGATATAAAACACGACCTTCAGATAGTATTTTTTGGAATTTTTCTGCAAACTAAAGCCCGCGCTTTGTATCTTTGATAGGAAATTAATGACGGCCGTTCCGTGGCCTTGTGTTTTCGAGCAAGTAAGCAGTTTAACTTAGCTTATTGTTACTGCACTAACCCACAGAAAGGCTTGGTGATATGCGTTATTTTGCTAGGATGAATAAAATAGTGCAGTCTGCAGTGGAACCTCTTTCATGAACAGCTCCACAATTCAAACACCTCTATCTTTCAATCTCACACACCTCCAAAATATAGACACTAAGTTTTGATGTCCGTATTAAAGAGGTTGCGCTGTAATTGATTTTTTTATCGTGATACATTGTTAAATTAGTAATACTTCTTATAGGTACAACTAAATAATATATTTTTTTCTATACTTGCCAATATTTGATCAATTGAATTAAGAGATTCCATCTTTTGATTTTGTCCATAAAAAAGTATGTGACCTCGGTGTGGTGTGTCGCTTTGACTACACTCGTGTTGATTAGGAATATCTAAGCCAATCATGTCTGACTCTGTTGTTCCATGTTTGTCTATGTGCGTCTCCTTCAGCTTCTGGAAAGCCTGGAGATGAGTAGGTCTCCAATATTGTTTGGCTCACACGTCACGTTGCGAGCGAGAAGCGTAGCGTGACCATTCAAGTAATGGTTACGTGGGAAACTTAGGCAGGGATTTTCCAATGTGATATGATGAAATTAATAAAAGATTCTTCTGGAAGGAGTGTGTTGTCGCTTGGTAGAGGCCTCTACGTATAGTTACCTCACTTTTTCTCTGAACCTCTCTAGACCACGCAATGGGTGGACAAAATATGAAGCTTCATCTTCAAAAATAAGAGTACGCGTAAACAGAAGTCAGGCACAAATTTCGGAGTAGCGTTTGACTGACTCACCATGTCTAAATGGCGTCGAAAATAGTCCATTTTAAACATGTGATATAAATGCTGCCATCTGATTGGTGTGGCGACCCCACTACTGCCGTTATTTCTTGGACCTTGGTGTTTTTTTCCATCCCCTGGCGTTTTTCGTATCTTGTGACAACAACATTTACTTTTGAAAGCCCTCCACAAACTAATCAGTATGTTATTATAGCAACTAAACGCGAGTCCATTTACCGTCATAGAGCGGTTTTCAATTGTGTATCGAAATTAATTTTACATAGAGCTGTTTCCAATTGTGTATTCAAACGTACGCAAGATTTGAAACATCTGAATCTGTTATAATTTTATTCAGTTCAGCAGAAGAACACAAAACCAACAAGAACAAATCGATAAAAAAAGAATATAAACGATACTCCATGTGCCTTATCAACATACATTTCTGGTTCTAAGGTAGAACGGCCAGCGACCTTTTAACCTCAAAGTTCCATAATTTTCTGTCTTACGTAAAATACGTAATGTAATAATTTTTCAGATGTGAGGACGATCACGATTCTTGATTACAGCGTCTTGTTCACTTTGTCTTATTTTAATCCAATTTGTATTTTCGGTAATTATTCAGTACACAACTGAAACATGATTTGATTCACGGAGATGATTTTCTATATAACTAAGTAATAAAATAAAACTAATTGTTCATCGCCTTCGTTGAACTTTGGATTTCTTGCCCGTGTTTGAGAAGTTCTCCTTAAAAAGTTTGTCAAAGTATTTCTCCAGATTCTTGCCAGCCTGTCCGACATCTGAAGTACTCTGAAAGAGAAAAGCAATTCAAGATTTTCTGTTAATTTTTACCACTCCCTCCGTAAAGCTTGTTTTTAAATTTTTCACCAAATCGCGTGATAAACATACCAGATTGTACTTGTCGCTGTTTGAAAACACCAGCCGTACATCTGACACAAAGCTATCCACATCCGGGTACTGTAAAGTCTTGAGCTTTTCCTTAATGGTGCCCAGGTCCATGGGGGTTGCTATGAGTTCCAAATAGTCTGGAACCTGCAAAGTTGTATGACAATAATGCAACTAATGAGAACGGGCTTGTTATAAACAGACGTGCCAGTGTGCGCTTGCCGAAATACTTCTACTTTGATTGTCTGCGTAATATCCCGAAAAAGTTTGAAATGACTTTACTTTCTAATTAAAAATTAACATATTTAGAGAGTAAGCCATGAGCCTTAGCAGGTTTTCATGCGGGTTTTCTATCTTGGATTAATTAGAATTTGGAGTGTTGGCTTTTGCGGAGGGAGGAAAACCGGAGAACTCTGAGAAAAACCCTCGGAACAAGACAAGATATGGCATTGGGCCCTTCCAAGCGGGAATTGAACCTAGCCACATTGGTGGGAGACGAGTGCTCTCACCACCACGCCATCGCTGCTCTCCAAAATTCAGTTTAATTAAGGTATCAAGGCTCAAATCAAAGGGCTATAAAAGCGATATATACTTCATAAAGAAAAAAAAAACTAACAACAACACCTACCTCACGCAAATTCACAGCTTGTGTAAATGGCCAGCTATCTTCATGAAGAAGGAGATCCCGTACAATTTGTTCACAAATATCCATCTAGACCAAATGCAAACACGGACAACGTTTCAGTTAAAACGTAACAATATTGTATGAACGGAATATGTGCGTATTGCTCATTTGTTAGCCAGGTTATTAATTCTCCATACTAACTGCGATACAGTACTTTCAATATCATTTCTGAGAAGCTCTATCAGAGAATATCATCTAGATGATAATTCTGTTAATTCTTGCTAATCTCCCTGAGTGATATTTATGAAAAAGGAGGGAAAACGGTGGAACTTGCCTCTACATTAACTCGACGCCGTTTGGTCTCCTCTTGCAAAACTTCAGTTCTTCCAGTGTTCCTGGCTTGCTTTTGTCTGTCTTTGGCTGCATAACTGGGAAACAAAAAGAGATACAAGTAAATCTACTGAAGGAATGTGTAGAAATGTCACTGCTTGGAAAATAACGTGATTTACGAAGAGGTACGTCAACAACCTGAAAAAATTATCCAATCTTTTGACGTCAGTGTTAATTATGTCTAATTGTCCAACTGTAGCCTTCCGTATTCGGCTTATTGCCAAATATCGGGTATTTTTTTCTCAAATATTAGTAAACTGTGATTTCGTCATTTCAGGTCATTTCGTCATTTCTTTCATTTGAAGGCAACACTTTGTACATGCGAGAAAAGACGAGTAATCAATGACATCTAAAACAAATTTCAGAATGTCCATCATGTAAAAGAGCGAGCACAGAAAGTTGTGTCCGACAGCCCGGGATAGTTTTGTTTGTAGTCAGACTGGATAGATTTCTTTGTAGTCAGACTAGTGGAATCTCAGCTTACCATGCTCCGCGGGCAAGTGGAGCTCCCTGAAGAAATTTGAAGAACTACTGTAAGATGTAAGAAATGGTTTGGTTGCTTGTGAGAATCACGTTTTCGAGCTCGCTCATCAGAGTTATTACTATTACTAGGACTTCACAGGTGCTACGAAAATTGGTTCTTTGTGTAGCCAGGACACAAAATTAATAGCCGAATTGCATACCTGTTTCTAATTTCAACCTTCTTTCCTTTTTCTTTCCTATCGTTTCGTTTGCTGTTACTTTTCACTTCGTCATCATCAGTTTCGTCTATAGATCTCTTGTCTCCTCGAGTCTTTCTCGTCGCTGTAACTTTGTTGGATCTGTTAGCTGTATGTGGCCTATTTCTCAGCGCTTGCCTCTTGGAAGTATCAAGCCCACTCTCGTCCGACTCCTCAAATGAGCTTGAAGTCCTCTCATTGTGCCCGCTGTCTACGTCTTCGGATTCTTCGGGAGAGCTCGGGATCTGTCGATGATTTCTCGTTAATTTACGAGCGGGCGTTTGCGACGATTTAGAACGACTGTCAGTCTTACGTAAGGAAGATTGGCGGTTTTCCTTTCCTGACTCTTCTTCATCATCGACGTCTTCATCCTCTGAATTATCTGCCAATAAAGAGAGCAGTCATTAGGATTACAAAGAAGACGAACGAAAGGAACCGACCGTTACGTTTCTTACTGATTTCCTTCTATCGACTATAACAGACAAACCTAGTTTCCCAACGTGGCACCCTACTCTTCTCTCAGCAGTTTTACCCACGCTGGATTCTACAGCACGTAGAAGTAGTTTGACATGAGATTGGACTGTTTTTTCCTCTATTTTCCTTCAATTTTAGTTTAAAAATTCCGAAAAAAATTAATCAAGAGCAATTTCGATTTACTTCATCAGCTTTTTAACAAGCCAATGAAGTCACCAGTTTTAGGTCAACAGATGATAATAAATATGGATGACAAAAAATAAAATGATAAAAACATACATTCAAATTTGAAATGATGGTTGACGATGAGCAAAAACACTGATTATTGTGAAAAACATTTGCTGTGCCGCTAGGCAACTTAAATTATCAACTAAGAAGTTGGCTAAATAAAATTACTCGTCTTGACGCATTCAAATTCGCCAGAGTGGTAAATTTGCCTCTGTAAATGAGTATATAAAATATCATATTTGAACTGCAGAGAAAGGTATGATCACCGCAGTTACTTACACAACTTAATCAGCTGTGAAATAATATTTTTTTTCAGGTTTTAATTGTACAGCTTGAAACTGTTAAACTAACCCAAGATCTGAGGCCTGTTTCTGCGAGATCCACGCCCACTGTTCCTTGATGCGTTCGTGCATCGCTTATTTGTCTCATCCTCCTCTTCCACACTAGAAAGGTTCTGCCGGCGGGCTCGTCTGGTGGACTTCCCATAAAACGATTTTGCATTGGACTTGCCTCCCTTCTTCTCTTCATCTTCATCCTCAGAATCTTGCCGACATATCCTCTGCAGTCTACTTGAGGTTCTGCTATTTTTCATCACCTTGCCTGAGCACTGTGATGTTTTTGATTTCATTTTGCCATCACTGCTTTCACCATCAGACATGTCTTCAATAGACACCCGTGCTTTCCTTCTCCTGTCACGTGCACTCTTATCATCGACGACTTCTATTGGTTGACGACTATGACGAGTTCGCTTTGATACCGTCTCGCTACCAGACTCCTCCGAGCTTGGAGAGTTGGGACGCTTGTTGTCGTTACTTCTTAAAGAACGTTTGCCGCGTTTGCCAGGCTTTGAAACTTTGTTTGTGGCTTGTTTCGAACCTTTTATCTGACCACCTAATAACACCAATTAATATAATGAAAATAAAGATCGCTTTGTAACTTATAGAATGGAATGTAACTAGCCATTTATATCGATATTTTGTAAAACTAAACTAGGAATTACGGAATATATTTCTTTTCGAATATGGAAATTCAAAATAACATTTCATTATACCTCGCTGTTTCTCTTTCTCCTTTTTGTTCTTTGGCTGGCGACATTGCCAACAGCTCCACGCTCCCCTGAAAAAAGAAAACGTATTTGTTTGTGACAGCTCAGTATCGTGTGATAGTTTATTGTGAAAGTAACAGTGATGATAACAGAGATTAATTCCCCTTCCGCGAGCAAGTTAAAAACACCTAACAATCCATGTTCGCGCAAAAATATTCTTTTTAAAATCGCTTTTCAATCTTTGTGCTAAAAGATTGTCATTAAAAGTTCTTGCGTGTAAAATAAGTGAAGATTACAAAGATCCTCACAACAAACATGACTTGGCGCTCAGAGCGCACGTCAACGGAAATACAGTAACACGCGATGAGCACGTGTAAACAGCTCAGCCTTAACAGACACTTCTATTTAACAGATATCTGCAGGTAAATGAATATTTGGAAAACATGTGATGTCCGCATGAATAACACGTGATACAAGCAAGACGTTTACTTTGGTATGTTTCTGAGAGGGGGCTGGTGACAGTCTTTGTGGAACACCAAAGGACATGAGTCACAGCAGATCAAGTCGCCTTCTTCGCCACACGTGTGACAACAGTCTTCATGTTCATCAGATTCATCCTCTGAACTTTCTTCACAATCATCAATACTAGCTTCACTTGCCTGGCGAATAAACACAATGGTTACATGGTTGTTCACCTTAGAATGAAAAACTTTCACTCAAAGTGTCACTGAATCCTAAAATTCCCTTTCAATTTACTGATTGACGAATAGACGATCTAACAAGTGACTGACTGACTGACTGACTGAATGACTGACTGACTGACGGACGGACGGACGGACGGACGGACGGACGGACGGACTGACTGACTGTCTGACATACTGACGGCTTGCCTGTTGATGAAATAAGTATCTCATTAACAAGGTCAATTTTAATTCTAAGTCTTAATCAACGCCGCAACTGTCACAGGGCTGTTACAGAGCTTGCCAGACGCAGTCTGTGTAACAGTTAATAAATACCTCTTCTTCTTCGTCTTCTTCGCTTCCACTTTCCTCTTTGTAGTTCTTGGCACTTGTTCGGCTACTTTGCCTTTCATTCGGCTGTAAAAGAACCAGAACAAATTTGACAATTACAATAATGTACAGGCTTTCACGCCCACACTTGCTGAAGTCTTCGCAACTATTTTTCACTTTCATTACACATCGGATTTCCGAGCAAGATAACATTTTTTGTGTTACGTATCGTAAATTTAATCAGTTTGCAATATAATCAGGTAACTTCCCTCAGAGACAAACTACAACGGATTTGTGATCGAAAATATGTCCCTTCTGTTAATAGATGGATTACACAGATCGCAAAAAGATGAGCAAAGAAGACACGACGTAAAATTCGGTTTCTATAATTTAATAGTTAAGCCTTAAGTTTAAAAAATGTTTTTGGAAATGTCGCTGTTGAACAAAGCGTCCACAGGGCATCCACTCTCAGTGATGTACACAGATATCTCTCCGAGTCTGTAGTGTCTTACTAAGGACCATTACCTTACAAGCAACACAGCTCCAGTGACCCACAGGCACCTCAGATAACGCTGGACGCAGACACTGGAGATGATAACCTAAATTACAGTCATCACACAATATCAGTGTGGTACCAATTCCCTTGAGGCGACAAATCTTGCAACGCTGTAACATAAAACAAGCCAAATGGAATTCACTTAATTTTAATTTATACCATTTTCACTGCGATTAAAAAAACAAAAAATTAAATACAATATTATAAATGAATAATAATAATTTTTATAATCACATTTATAAAAATCTTAGTACATAACAAGGCAGTGGGAGGACTAGAAGGGAACTGATGAGCCACACGTGTTACTCAACCTATTGTGAAAAAAACTGTATGACTTAATAACAATAGAGTCCCAAATCTACGACACTGGATCAGGTGCAACAGAAAATAAGCCAAATGGAATTAATACCAGTAAAGTTTGAAATGTAGTACAGGGATGGCTCAGGGATGGATAACGTTATCCACTGAATAAGACGCTATCAAATGTTGGATGAAGTAATGAAAAAGTCAACTTCATTACTTACAAAAGATTTCGTATGATTTAAAAATGTGAAAAATGAAAAAAAATTTGTCCATTCGCTCTGACGAAGGGTTAACACTCGAAACGTCAGCTTTTTAACTCGTTACGGTGGCCAATTTACATTTTCAACTTAGTTGATATAACCAAAAATAAAACCGTCTGAATTTGAGTGCAGTAAAACTATCAGTAATATTTTCCGTCTAAAACGTGTTTTGAAGGCGTAAATTTACATTACCTATGTTTCAGCTAAGTGTCCAAGATTTTTGTTCGAAATTTCTCCTTAGTGAGATAAAACACTTTTTTGCAACTAATGTAATTCAAAATCCAATAGTGAAGGAAGTGTTGACAAAACTAACTACACTATTTTCTGGATTGCGAGTTATTCGGTGTATGGCGTTACTTATAAACATACCGCATTTTCTGCAGATAAATCCCAGATTACGGTAGAATTCAGAATTTCAAGCAGCAGATGAAGTCTAGACACCGTTGTAGGTTGTTTTACTTCATCCAACCACCGCTGTTTAGCTTCTTCGGAACCTTTCTTGTCTTTGCTAAACAAACCTTGATGAAATTGAGGCAGTATTGCTGGTAATAACTTCTCAAGCTGTGATGCCTGGAAAAAAAAGAGTTCTCTTAGTCTCACAAACAGTTACAAGTTATATGTTTAGTAACTCGCCTGCTAAATGCGAGCTTCTAAGGACTGAATTTCTAAATTTAAATCACTGTTATTGTTGTTGTTCTAAGAAACCAAAACAAAAAAGTGAATTTGTTGTGGGAATTTGGCTTACCAGATCACTGATAGTTGAAGCTTCATCTATAGTATGCTGATACTCTTCCAGGCCTTCAGGAAGGACCGCTAAGTTTCCACAAACAAGTCTCTCAGCAGTGTCCTTCAATTCCTGTTACAATGACGATCGACAATAAAACATAAGAACGCTACTCATAAACAAACGCAGTATGGAAATACGTCTCAAAAAAAAAATCAATGGCAGATTAAAATAAATAATTTACAATATTTAGAGACGAAACCACATCAGCCTTAGCTGGATTTCATGCGGATTCTCTATCCGGTCGAATTGGAATTTACAGTGTTAGTTTTTGTGGAGAGAGGAAAACTGGAGAACCTGGAGAAAAACTCTCGGAGCAAGGCGAGAACCAACAACAAACTCTACACAGATATAGTAATTTGGTTATATCAACTAAGTTGAAAATGTAAATTGGCCACCGTAACGTGTTATAAAGCTAATCTACCCAGGTATAGCACCGGGCCGGAATCGAACACGGGCCACATTGGTGCGAGACGAACGCTCTCACCACTGTGCCATCCCTGCAGTCCCCATAGCTGATCTATGCCACGCACTTGTTTACAACTGAAACCAACACATACAAACCTCTTTAATAGAGCTTAAAACTCCCTCTTCACCAGTTTCAGGTTTTGCAGGTTTTCTGGAGGAGTTTCTGCATGTTTAACAAAAATAAAGACTTAATTTAGAAAGATCACTCGCACAACGAAGATATCATTATGAATGTCTCGGGTTAAATATTAGATCTCTTAAGAGGAGGAGGCAATGGACGTTCAAAGACTGCAGAGTGGTTTACTTGGTCTTAAGTTAGGCGGATAAATTTAAAAACACTGGGTTTATTTCTACAGTTTGGTATACCCGTCCACACTAATCAGTCACCGAAAACACAGCTTTTGCAAAACGCTCTTAAAGCGGAGAAATTTGACAATGCAGCTTATTTTTACGGTTAGGTCTAACGTCCACACTAATCCGTCACGCTAATCCGTCACGCAAATCCATCACGCTAATCCATCACGCTAATCCGTCACGCTAATCCGTCACGCTAATCTATCACACTAATCCGTCACGAAAACGGAGCTTTTCGAAAAATGCTAGCTTTTCGTTCTAGTGTGGACGGGAAACATTTCGAAAATGGAGCTTTTCGACAAAGATATAGTCACGATAATCATATGATTCGTTGATTGAGTTTTCCAAAAACCCTTGACGCGTTTTCAGAGTGAAACCCTCGTTTCCAAATCCCTCCGGCATTGTGTGGACGGGGCATTGTACAAACCATAGTTACTGGAGGAGACTAACTATCTACAAACCTTCTACTAATGCCGTTAGTAATAGCTTGCAGTTTTTCTTTAAGAGATTTTTTCAGTGCACTCTCGCGTATGCCTTGATATGATAAATGTTTCATCAGTGTCTGTACTTCTTCTATAGTGCTGTAACATAACCACTCGTATGAAATGTCAGGAAACCTGTTAGAAAAGAAAACCATTTGAGTTGACTTGACGTTTTTTATGCACGGTAAAAAATTTCTTAATAAAAGAACGCTTAACCATCTTACTACCTAGAGCGTGGACAAGTTCCAACAAAGTTTAACACTACAAAAGGGTTGAGTAACTGCAATTACAACAAGTACTACATGAAAGAATTGCGCAGAAGCTAACATTCAAGGTTTCATCTACAGTCTTTAAAGTTAGAACCATCTCTTGCAACACTGATAATAAACAGTGCCACATGAAAGTACTGCTCAATAGCTTTCATTTAAATGACCAAACAGAAACCGTTTTTTTTTTTTCGGAGAATGAAACGTCCATGCATAGCATAATGAAAACGATCTTACATGAATGTACTGCTAAGCAATCCCAGAATAGTATGCTGGACCAGAACTGGTTAATAACGTACACTTTAACCAAACACACCCTACCTCCATTCTCGTTCATCGACTTTAGAAAAAGAGTCCATCTTGTTTTCAACTTCTGTTGTTTTTCCAACCATTTCTATGTCACTGTCACCTTCCCTACTGTCTTTGGAAGGCTCCTCGGCAGTTTTAGAAAAACTTTCTAAATTCCACCAGCCTTGTTCAACAAACAATCCTGCCGCTGCACCATTAAACACCCAGTAACGGGCATGATTACGATCATATCCTATGGGTTTCAGTCTTAGAGTGTACTGACACTGGGCCATGTCGATCTACAAACAAATAAGGAACACTCGTATCAGGGAACAATTTGGTATGTCAAGTCATTGTTTACATAACACAATGTCAGCCATTTTTGACGGGCACTGTTTACTAACATTTTAAATTAAAAAAAAAACTCATTTCATTGCTGTAAATTTCACGACAACTTATCATCATTAAGCCTTCAGTCATAAGTTCCGATCACTTTCAAATCAGTGTTGTTTTCTTATTAGGCGGCAACTGTTCCAAAGAATACTAAGTCACACAAATGTCATAATGGCGTGTTACAAGGCCCGGTCTGAATTATTGTGAACAAAATAACGAGCAATTATAAAACTATAGGAACTTACCTCCCACTGCTCCTCTTCTTCTTTCTCTAGTCTAAAGTTATGGAAATAATATAGACATTTACTGTAGGCACCAGGCCTGTTTTCTTTGTTGGCATCACAGTTTTGTGTTAAGACTGAACTTGTCATCCTATCAGTTGCTTTTGTTTTAGTAACAATCTGTACTTGCTAGTAGAAGAATTATTCATTTGTATGTTGTGCATATTCCGTGTGCGTGAAATTCATTTCAGTACCGTTTCAGTTGCGGTTGTTAAATGCTAGTCAGTAATTAGAGTGAGTGGCATTCGTCTGGTGGCATGTCTTAATTTTTTCGTTTTCATTTTTCTGCTCTTGTACGTAGGCAGGTACAAAAGTCGGACCGGATCAACTCGGATCGCTCACCTCAGATCGATGTAAAAAAATGATAAGACCTCGAAAAATCACCCTAGCACTTATCTCTAAGCTAAATCGGCGCAAACGTCGAATAGCTTTGGCATAAAATAACGTTTTTCGTTCGAACCTAGGTGAGAGATCCGAGTTGATCCGACCCGGACTAGCGGTCCGAGTTGATCCGGTCCGACTTTTGTACCTGCCCCTTGTACGTTCATTCCTGTATTTGCAATTTCATTGTTTTCAGTTTCCGTGTTATGTTTCAGCTAACTTGCATTCTCCAGTGACGGGGCATTACCTGGTTATTTTTGCCAGTTGCCGGACTTTCATACTCCACGATCACAAACTAATTTAACACTGTGAAATTTTCTATTTACATGTACCGATATTGATGGTGAGCGTCACTATAGAAGCAACTTAAGTGTCCATAGTAATGTGATGGCAGTATTCAGGAAGAATACAAATGAATACATGAAAGATCATATATTTGAACTGTGTAGAAAGATATGAAGACATGATAGATTATCGCATTTATGCACACAACTCAAGCTGTTATGAATGAAAGCCTGAAAAAAATTTAGGTCTGAACGGGATTCGAACTCATGACCTCTCGATGTACTCCACTTTTATTACAACTGTAAGTATATTTCTCAATTGTTAACCTTTCCTTCTCTTCTTTCAGTCTTCTTTCCTCTTTGCCCGCCATTTCTTCTCGTCTTTTTCGCAGTGTCTTAACAACTTCAGACACTTCCTTGTTCTTCTCTGGTATCTCTATTTTAGAGTTTGTTATTTTCTTTTCCACACTCTTATTGGAAGTCTCTGTTCCTGGTTTGAGGCTGACTTTTTCTCCATTGCCACATTCTGGCCCAGTTTCTATACAAACACAAATGCATACTCTATTTGCAAATGTCACATTTTACATAAATATTGTGTGACTCTTGACTTCATAGTTCCCTACTAAAAATGTAATTTTTATCTCAGGACCATACATAATTTGATTCACGTGTACAGAGACTGGTGACTGATACCCTAAATCAAGATCCTCAATCGACACTTGTTCAACACCTCAGTCAAGAGTCAACTCATTTTTGGTGGTTGCATTTGACTCAGTCAACACTTGGCCAACTGTGGATCAACTGTTGATCAACTATAGATCAGGATGTTGATTTAGTAACAGTTGAGGTGTCAATTAAGTGTCAAACGTGGGTCGGGGGTGTCAATCAACACTCGACAGCAAAAGCACACAATGATCCCATAATTTAACTAGCTTTTCAAATTCCCTGTTATTTCAAGCTCAAAACCATATCCCTTGGATTTGCCCTTCATCATTTATTATCAGCTATTTCAAACTAGTTTTTGTTTCCCTTGAGAGTTTGAAGTAGCTCTGCTGGCAGAAGGAGGAAGCCGCAAAATAGGTAACTCTTTGGAGTGTATATCATTTATATCCTTACTCAGTGTGGAATATAACGTAATGTGGATTTTAAAAGGGACCTTTTGTCCAGTTCCTGTACTTACAACCATAGAAAAAACAGCAATAAGATTCTAGAAAAGTACCTTTCTTGCTTAGTTCATCCACCTTTAGTTGCTGAAAGAAACAAGAAATGAAAAGTTTAGACAGCCTTGACAAAGCTTAATTGTTCATAAAATTTCAATTGATCAGAACATAAACCCTCACTTTATTTTATCAACTTAATAAAACATAGATAGAAAACACCCTAAACTAAAGGACATTTTCTTGATGTACAAGTAAATCCTCATAGCTAATATTACAAGATATCATAATTGCCACAGACATCACCTTCCTGGTTTGAGGCTGACTGACTTTTCCCTGATAAAAATACAGTTTCCCTGACCTTATAAATATAAAATGTCAGACATAGTAGAGGCTTCTAGTATGAACTTACAGCCATTCTTTCTACTCGTTCATCAGACTGAAAACTTTCCCTTCTTCATTAAGGGACAACACCGTTGAGATCACAGCCTTCAATGGTCTTAAATCAGCCATGTTAAATTATCCAATTTTGCTTCAAAAATGTCAATATACCTGACTCAAAAAAAAAAATTCCCTGACTTGAAATAATTTTTCCCCTGATCATTTCCTGATGTGTGATAACCCTGGAAATGGATGACTCTCAGGAAGGGTTAGGGTTAAAACAATGGATTAATGATAACATAACTGCATCTACCTTTTTATTTGCTTCTTCTTCCTTCTGTTTTAGGATTTCTTCTTTCTCTTTCTTCTGTCTCTCTTTCTCTTCTCTTCTTTTATCATTCTTTTCTTTCTGTTTGGCTTTCTTTTGTTTTCTTTAGAGAATAAGCATTATATGTTAAGGAATCAAGTAGTTCAAGGTAATTGAAGTTCATATCAGTAATTAAAACCCAAGACTTTAGGCTTGCATTTGGGTCTCATAGCCTGCAGGCCTCTACTAATCTTCCGTTTTGTAGCATAGGTATTTGCACTGCTCCAGATGGTGCAAGTCCATAGTGTAGTTACCCATTTTACACCTGTGTGGAGAAACACACTGACAGAGTAAAGTGTGCTGCCAAGAATGCAATGAAATCATCCCAGTGAGTCCTCAGACCTGGACAGGCTGCTGATCTGGACTACTTAATCTGGAGTGCAATGCAGTAACCTTAGACCAATGCAATTCTCAAGTTGTAGTCTTAAATGCAACCACATAAATACCAACTAAAGTGATTCTGGTATTAGTGAAAACCAGGCTCAAAACACAACTGTACCTTAACTCTGTAGCCTCTGTCAGATTACTTCCAATATAGTCATCCATGGCATCTGACGATAAAACTTCATGGCACAAGGTCACCAGGATCTACATTAAACAGGGCACCAAGGAAATGTTGTTGTGTAAGTGAAGACACTTATGAATAATTCGAATGTACATACAAACCTTAAATTAAAGCTTAATGCAAATGAAAGTGTCTTCAATGAAAAACGTAAACCACTAACGATACAAATTTATGTTGATTAAAATACCTTGCAACAATCATACAAACAAGAAATGATCACCAAACAGAAATCGTTTTTTTTGAAAGGATTAGCTAAAAGAGATAGAAATTGTTCAATACTTGTGTCTTTTCTTCAGGAGTGAGATTGTAAATATCTTCACGCTGAAGCGATTCCAGTGTTCCCTGAAGCTGTGTACCATCTTTGAAACTTGTTAGCATCTTGAATTTTGAGTTTAAGTAAAGTCTAGAGACTTCTGATGCTGACTGTTGTGTCAAAGGCATCTCTGCTAACTGCATACCAAATTCTTGACCCTGCAAAAGACAAAACATCAAAGTTAAGTAGAATTATAAAGAAAGCCATGTCTAATAGCTAGCCTGGGGCAATTGGATTTTACAGTAAGGCTAGTGGATTCTGTCCATCACTTGTCTATCTGGCAAGTGGAGTTCTTGGGAAAAGTTGTGAGGAAGTTCTACAGGCCATACTCCGATACTAAGCTGTGAACTGCAACTGGCTTCCGCAGCACACGTTATAACACGTTACGGTGGCAAATTTACATTTTCAACTTAGTTGATATAACCAAATTACCTTGTTACCCCCACCGATGCAACACCACAGTTTCTTTAGAAACTTTCACCCTTTATTCGAATATCATTAAATGTCACTTGCATTTGAACTCCCCATATTAACCTCATTTGCAAGCTACCTCTGTACTTCCAGTCCAAAACAGAGAATAGAAGCACAGTAAGAGAGTAAGACAAAATCCAAGAGAAAATCAAGCAATTTTAGCTTTTAGTGGGCAAAAATCAGAACAAGAACAATTTTAAGTATTTAAAATACTTTTTTTATAATAATCTTTTAATACTTTTATAAAGTAGAATCAGAAAAGGAAATACAAAAGGAAACATTTTGGAAACTGTATCTAGAGGTGAACAGGCTCAAACTGGATGGAGGATTCCACAGATCTGTTCAAATATTTATTGTAAACTAACCTTAGTTGACCCGTCTTGCAAGAGAATCTGAAGGAAGATGAACAAAATTTTGGACAACAGAGGGAATCCCTCATTACCAGAAACCAAGGCCTGTGATAGATTATCTACAAGAAAAGGCATACGGAATGAATGTTTTAATTAAGCAAAAAGTAAGATATACTGTAATAAGAAGACAATAATATTCATCTAGATAAAATACACAAAATTTCAAAAACAGAGACTTTACACTCCTGTTATAGATGGCTTAGTGGCATTTCCATTACACTGCTTACCTACTGAGATGTGCAAAGACTCCCTTGGAACAAGAAGGCCACGGAAGGTGTATACAAAGTCTGCTATCATGGTTACATCACCAAATATTTCAGGTGTTATCCCGCTTGGCATATTTACAGGTTTCGCTAACGGAAGAGGCTTGGAGTTCAAGACCATGTTATCTTCAAGTTTCTGCCAGTAAGTATATTTTGTAAGGGACAATATATCATTTCAATCTGAAACTCAATTTCAAGCCCTTAAATACAAAGATACATATATAGTGTAGGAGGTTGTTGTAAAGCCATTTTTAAGGGTGTTGTTGGCAAGAAGTGTTGTTATATATTAAGCTCATGTGACTTACAGCTCACACTTCAAAGGTTTTTCCACCTTGTACATTGCTTTTGTAGCAGTTTTTAATAAAAGAAAATATTCCTTAGAAAACTTGTTACTTGTATGTTTATATGTTTTCAATAGTAAGCAAATGCATTGGTTCACAAATGCCATGTTGTTATTGCCAGTCATAAGTTGCACGCAATTCTGCATGAATTTCAACGAGAAGAGAAGCAGTTATCTGTAACTCGCTTACCTTGTTTAAAATTCTATTTTCTCTATTAAGCGGCCTAAAACTGCAAAGGAAAACATCAAAAAAACCAAATCAACCCACGTGATAACAAGACAACAACAGTTTGGGCTACAAAATGTTTATTGGACAGTCTGAATAAAACGAGACCCTACTGTACAATAAACCCAAAACTGGGAGTGGCGGGAGGGTCAAGCTTACGTCTCCACTCCGGATATCAAGACAACTTACACGAAATCGAGAACTGGTTAATTAACTATCATTAACTAGTTAATGATTTCTCAATTAGCACAGGGTTGGAAACATACCACCGAGAGACATTAACCTTATTGCTCAAAAAACTAAATTCGAATGCAGTGGATTTAGATATTACTGATTGAAGGTTAATGTACTAAATGAATTTATAACACAAAAAAAATTAAAGATATACTTGTATTACTAGGTAACACAAAGCCAGACTTTGTAAATATTTAATGACAGTGAAATAAATGCACCAAATTCACCTCTGCAATCTTTCTTTTTCTGTGTTACTCTTCTCAGCAACCAGAGCTTGTTGCGTGGTATGAAGATTAGGAGAAAGAGAGCTTAAGGAAGACACTTGTGCAGTTTTCAATGTCGAAGCATTCATCAATTGATTAATAGGTTTATCCTTTGGAATGGCAGCACTAAACCTAACAACCCAAGCACAATGATTTTTATTAACTAATAGGTGAAGGTCAGACATAGGTCTGCAATGCATGCAGACCTAATAAAACTCTCTGCATGCATTGCAGGCCTATGACAGAGAATATTCTTTAAGATTAACTAAGCACATTGGTCATGTACTCAGAGAATATGGCCTGACATCTCTCCATCTGAAATCATCCTTTTTGCCAACCAGACAGGCTTTAACATAACTCAGGAAAAATTTTCTTAAACTATGGTAAAGGTTTTCTTTACATTTACTAAACACCCTAGACAGCAATTTTCTTAAGAATGCCCACTCGGTCAAGTTGAAGATCCCAGCATCATACTGTCAAAATTATCAAATGTTATTCAGTCTCGTGTAAAATGGGGGTATGATGTCAATGTGTTACTTTGGTAACTCCGATCTTGTTAAAAAAATACACTGTACCTCATCTGAAACTTTCATCTTTCTCTAGTAGATGGAGCACCAATTGATTAGCTGTTAGATTGACAAAGGTGAAACTCTGTCGCTCAAAGCTGAACAGTATCATTACTCAAAAATCTGATTGAGTGATCTTAATTCAATATTCATTTACAAAACTTACATTTCAGACAGGGTTTTCTGTTTCTTGGCCTTCATCTTTGGTGACAATGATACAACTGTGTCTTCATGAGGTTTCTTGGAGAGGTCTAATAGCGTTATTTGTTTCAGTTTGCTGCTGGGTTGTTTTGGTTTAACTGCAAGCTTTAGAAATAAAAATAGAAAAAAGACATATACCTCTATAACCTGAAGTGAGAGCACAATCTTTTTTTCAAAGATTAGGTTTGTGAAGAAGCTTTTAATTAGAAATCAACAATTGATTGCAGCACAGTTTGGCAACTACATGTAAAGTTAAATTGTTTGCCAATATAGTGGTTAATACTAACATTAATACTTACAAATGGTCATTACCTGACAGTGTCTTATTTTGGAAGTGGAAAACTTGTTCACGACATGGCTAGCTTTGCACCGAGATCAGGCTAGATAGAATTAATTCTGTGATTTTAATGGCTTTCTATTCAAGATGGGACTATCTTGCTCATTCAGGATTGCCTGCCATACAGTTGTATACAGATCATGTGAACTGTCAACCACAGTCGAGTGTCAATCAATCCTCTCAATCGATACTCTCGACATACTCAATTGACACCTCCGTTGACCCTTGATTGACATCGCTGTCAGCAGTCAGTCAGGAATCAACTAATTTTCAATTGATGTATATGAGTCAGTGGACACTTGGCCGACTATCGACCGGCTGTTGATCAAATGTGGACTGAGTGTCAACTAAGTATCAATCACATTGTCAATCAAGTATCAGTCAAGAAGTCAATCAAGGGTATCGACTGAGAGCATCCATCGGCACTCAACCATGATCCCAATATTCCATATTGAAGTAAAATGGTACTTTTCACATCATCCATTTTTGACCAAGACTGTTTGCTTATGATGTTTAATATCTGACAAGATCAGATCTGATTAATCTTGGACACGAGCAACCAAACTTTTGAAATCAGTACCAAGGTCAGAAAAATTATTAATAAAAATGCTTTAGATTTACCTTGCTCTCCTTGTCAGAATCGCTATCAACATTCATTAACTGGCCTTTTTGCACCAAAGCTTCTGGTTTTGGCATCTTGGTATTTTTTGATTTAGCTCCTTTCATACTCTCCTTTTCTCTAACATTGTTAACTGTTACTGATTTTGACAGATCAAGCTTTTTAGAAACAGTTCCTTCTTTCATGTCCTTCTTATTTAAGTCCTCTGTGCCTCCTAATGTCTTCTGGGCTTTCCCACTCTTCACAGACTTTTTAAGCTTTTTACTACAGTTTATCTTAGGAGTCTCACAACCTGTGATGATTATGTCATTTCTATCATCTTCAATGAGCTCAGTTTTCTTGGTCTTGTTTCCTCCATCACTAAAACCAGTGTTTTTACAAGCAGGGCTTCTGCTGACTCCCCCTTTGTAAGGAGACTTGATGGGAGTTAAAACCAGTCTACATTTTACAGGAGTACCACAAAGCTGGCCTGATGGTGTCTTGTCATCACTGTCTACAGTGTCCTTCTTTGCTGGGGTGAGCTTATTCAGAGCCTTGTTAGGTAACTTAGACAGACCCACTGTAACATTGTTGTTGTCAATGCTTTTTGTAAACGAGTCTAGTTTTCTCTGTGATAGGATTGTTTTGTTGACAGCTGTTTTCTTATGTCCTACACTTTCATCCAGGGATTTCTTCTTTGACTTCTCTCTAATTTTGGCCTCTTTTTCAGGAGTTGTTGTCTGAAAAATTCAAAGGGCAGAAAATAGTTCAACATACAAAAATTGTACTCAAGGTAACATTTCAGTTTAAATGGTTGTTCCAGTTGTTTAAAGATGAAAAACACTATCCACAAGATAAATCAGTAGTAAGACTGCCAACACTCAATCAAAGAAGCAGTAGGACCTCAAGTGACCAGAAGAAAAATTTGGGTGTGGTTAAAACCTGAAATGGCGAAATGGCACTACGAGCTGATTGTGGTGTATTAGGACCCAGTTCCTCACATCCGGGGCGAGTAACGCCTGACTGTTGTAATCGAAAAGCAGGAATTGTGATGGCGGAATAAATACCTATCGTTTGGTTCAATCCAGTTCAATCCTCCTTTATTACCAACCAGTTCAGCACACAACACCGATGAAAGTCAATGTGGGATATGGGTGTCTGCAAGGGTCCCTTACAACTACTGAGAACTACCCACCATTGAATCAGTGATATTTAGGCTAATCTTAGTGCTAGAAGAGTTACTGTATTGTTCCTTGTCTGTTCCTTGTGAAGTTAACTAAATTATTTAATGATTTACCATACCAGTGGCTACATTGTATTTGGATCTTTTTACTAAAAAATATTACATAAGTCAACCAACAATGTAATATAACTTACCTCCGTTAAGACCAAAGAAAAATCATTCATCTTGTCATGAAGGGAATACTTCTTTGCCACATCAGTCTGAAAATTAAGAAAAATTGGGATCATATGTACTGTATGCGTGGTTTAGTATTGATCAATACCCTTGATTAACCCTTGATTGACACTCTTACATGTATCAATCAATACTTGATCAACACTCTATTGACACCTCAATTGACACTTGATCAACATCTTGTTCATCAGTCAGTTGCGAGTCAACTAATTGTTGATTGATGCATATGACTCGGTGGACACTCAGCTGAATGTACATGTGGACCAACTGGTTATCACTCCAGAGAATTTGGAACAATACTGTAAAAAACTTGCAAAGCTATTAGAGATGTAATCTTAACTAACACACTAATGCAATAATGAAGAAATTGAATTATACTGAGTCTATTATCTTCTTGCACAATTATATTTATAAATGTAAGCTCCAAAAAACTCACCACCACTACAGATCATTGATTTTATCAATAAAATAAAAACAAAATAAAATGTAAAATCGCTGTCATGTATGTCACATTTTGTGATGTATGTCATGAAGTAGACAAGGAGCATGAGAGAGAAGAGAGAGTTGACTTGTTGGGTGCTTCTTTATGAACTACACGTGGTTTCACTTCTCCAGCTAGTTAAATCTCGTCTAGTTTATGTCCTACGAGGACATGACAATCGCAAAGAATAATTAGTGTTTTACAGTCCTCTTCTTCTTCTCTACATTTCTCTTGAGTTCCTCTACGCACATTTTAAATAACAATAAGGGAGATATTGTAAATTAAAACACTTAGAATATATGTTTAGATTTGTCAAAAAATGTCAGTAATTAGGGCTAGTGCTATTGTAATATGTTATCATTAGTATTTTTGTACTTATGTAAGTTACTTGCATGTAAAGTATTAGCAGTCATTGTAATTACAGGTACTCATGATAATACTAGTGGAATTAAAGTTTTAATGTTGTACTTAACACAATGTAAGATTAAAACCAGCAAAACCATTGACAGTTACACTACTAGTTGTGCTTACTATCATGATATCCATAGCAAGGATGGACAATCATTGATAACATGAATTAAAGTCTACAAATTCAGTATCACCTTGACTATCCAAGGGCTGTTATCAGTTCTCCATGGGTTTTCTGTGTTGGCCCTTATGAAGCAACTTACCATCTCCTCTGATGGCACCTTTGTAATACGTCTGAAATAAAACAAGAGCAAATTGGTCAGTTTAAAATGAAGATGGCAGACTGTGTCCTGCACACTAGGGTAAAATGCAACCTGTAGACCAGGGATAAAATGCAGATTGGAGACTACAGACTTTCCATTATTGATTTCTAACCTTAAAGGAGCTCTGTCACAAGGATTTCATAGATTTTTGGCCTTAGCTGTTCTAAAATCAGTGGTAGGCAACTTTACTCATGAAAAACAGTATTTTTGAACATCTAAAGGAAGATATAACCTTAATACGTGGATAGAAACATAACTACGGCTATAATATCAATTTTTTTGAAGACACACGGAAACAGCTTGAAAAGTTCAGCTAAACTTCAAGTTGTAATCCATTTCCATCGTAGCCATCTGCTGCTGAAGATGCTTGTTAACAGTTTCGGTGCTCTAATATAGCAATTGCGGTTAATAAAAATGGACTATTATTTTTATTTTCCTTTGCCACAAATACAAATTTTTGCTGTTCAAACATAGCCCTTTAAACAGGGTTATTCAGGCTTATCAGAATGAAATTCTGCACTCAAGTTAGCCTCTTTACGGTCAGCTCTCAATGAAAATGTAAATGGTAACATGATTCACTTAAAAAGTCTGGAAATACTCCCAGAAAAAATACCCCCAAGATTTTTCTGGACAATTTTTGACCAAAATGGCCTTGGACACATATAAATCTAATTAAATCTTAAAACCAACTTAAAAATTAATACTCTTATACTAGCTTCTTTGTGTTTCCAAATGATAAACACATGTTACAAGTGGTAATCATATGAATGCTGACGCAGCTAAGGATTTACACTATGAGTGATACTGAAAAGTTCTCTCAAAAAAACCTGTAGATACCACTAATAATGACAGTCCTCAGGATTTCAGGAAAGAAATTAAACTCATTTATTATCTGACTGCAAAGAACATTGTGAAAGTAGATATATCTTAGCAATAACCAAACACAGAGGGACCATGCTGGAAGATTGTCAGACCAATGTCTTGATAGTACAGAGCAAAAAACCAGGGGAAAATATTCTCCCGGCACTCTCTCTCAATACAATAACAACTTAAAAAAAATAATTTTAACAGATAAACATTACACAGTCACAGACTAGAATGACTTCACGAGCAAAATTCTGATAATGGACTGGAAAAACTACAAGTTAGAGCACAATATTCTGATTGAAATCTGACTTATTACCCTTTTACTCATGTGTTACTAACTTGGTTGTGTAATAAAAAATATTATCTTAATAATAATCTTACTTTATATCTTCTGATGGAACATCCTTCACGCAATCTTGCTCACTGTCACACTCAATGTCGTATCTTACGTCATTGTTCTAAAAGCATATTCAGTAGATGTGATGCTTAATACAAAAGGCATGTAAGTGGGTTGGTGGTGCACCATGTCTGTGGGACATTTGGGATGGGAGAGGCATGTTTGTGCCAACAAGATATATCCACATCTTAATTCATTTATAGGTGTCTGCATGCTTGAAGCTGTACTTTCCTTGCTAGCTTTCGGTTGTGTTTTGGCATAACATACCACTAACCATGCCATTAGCACTCCCTTGCCTTCAGGAATATTTTTAACCTGGGGTGCCTTAATTTAGGTTGGTTCTATTTCAGACTAGATTCAAATATCCACTCAATCAATTGTTAATCAATCAAACAATCAATAATTGATCAATCCATTAATCCTAGGACACCAAACAAGGACTGTATGAGTAGGCACAGTATAAATGTGAGTCCTTACATGTATGTCATTAAGCCTCCCATATCTAGCAGTTTTTCATACTTTGTGTATTATAATTGTGGTATATCCGCAATTAACCAGAGCACCCAAATAATCTCAACAAAGATGGCAGAACGCACTTTTTAATAATGAAAACCCAGCACGGCCACGTGTATATACCAAATATGGCATATGTGGGTCACATGATACAAGAAACTCAACAAGAAAAATTTAACAATAATTATGGCTTGAACAATATCCTAACAAAGCACTTTTTTACTAAAACGACTTCTTTACACTCACATTTCCAGTGATGGTTTGATGATGAACTCTGAAAATTCTACCTTGATGCCTGAATGATACCAAGGAGAATTTAAAAAAGGAAAAAGGCTGATAAGTTTACATATCTGATTATAATATAATAATTGTAAGCCCGATAAAAACAAAGACCTCAAGTAGTATTGTACTATCAATACCACAAAAACTACTCCATAAAATTTCATGCAATATTCCATTCTCATTATGATCTTGTAAGGCAAAGAGTTACTTTTTAAAAAAATAATTTACAACCTTATGACTACTTTTTATAATTAGATTGATACACTACATTTATTTTTCATAGCCTGTTCCACTCAATCAATGGGTACGATGAAAAAAGTGGCAGGGAAGAGAAAAACAAGAGGGATGTGTATTTATGGGGTGTAACTCATCTAAAACAACATGCAAAGAAAGTTGTATCCAATAGCCTGGGCTAATAGATTTTTCTGTCAAGCTAGTGAATTTGGATCATGTTTACTGTAAGCCTTGCAGCGGTCGACACTGTATCAGCCAAGTGTTGATCAATACAGTAAAAAACATTATGGGCACTATTAAGAATGACTGGTATGTCATAATTACAGCTTGCCTAAGTAGCAAACTGGTTCTCATTGCACATTAATAAACTGGTGTTTTTTTCATAGCTGACCATGACTTACCACTTTCCACTGGCACAATACTCAACAGGCTCATTTTCCACATACTCTTTCTCCAGATATTTGTGACACTGTTGCACCAGAGTATGAAGTGCACATGTACCTAAGTAAAACAGATAAAAAATAAAACATGCACTGTCATCTTGATTTGTTATTGTCTCATGACCAGCATGGACTTCACAAGCCTACTGAACCACAGCTGCCAGATCAGAGCATAACCAAGTTTCTATAGCTGAAGTGACACATGAGGGGCATAGCCACTCAATCTGGTTGGTTGTTTAGGAGTGAATAAATAACTCCAAGATAGAAACCAGTCTTTTAGAGCTAACTCCTTGCCAAGAGCACAATACAATGGCCCTGGATAATGCTC
>OMLO01000508.1_pt1 | contig 25424 bp, 20 predicted proteins | sample 1674811 | NCBI WGS metagenome assembly OMLO01 (sample SAMN06265003, study PRJEB25207) | coral metagenome | isolation source: Coral host | place: Mexico:La Bocana,Puerto Morelos, Mexico | collected 2008-11-13
GATGTTGAATGTAATCTCGATCATCCCCATCAACTTGATCATCTCGATCAACTCCATCAGCTTGATCATCCCGATCAGCTTGAACAACTTGATCATCTTGATCATCTCGGGGTGGTGCTATTGGTGCTGGTGCTTCTGCTGGTTCCTCTGCTGCTGGTGCTTCTGCTTCTGCTGGACCAGCTTTCTTGCCTTATCTTGCTGGAGTGTCACCACAACCTATCACTCAACAATCCCACTCAGACTTGGAGTAAGTGGAGAAAAAAACCTTCAAATGATTGAGAGACAAGTTGCGATTTTTGTTGTAGAGTTTCTGGAGCACCTTTCGCCGGGCATCTCTTTCAGCAGGAAGCTCCAAATCTAAGAACACACTGCGTGGTCGGCCCATGGATCGATGCTATGATCTGGTCTATTCAGTTTTGATGATGATGGATGATAAATCATTTTTCAATCCGTTTTTTGATGATGATGGATGAGAAATCATGGTGTCGCATCATCATGATGATAAGATTGGATAAGATTGGTGCAAGTTTGCCTCGCAAGCTTTTGTGTAGTAAGTGAAAATGACTTGCACCCATTGCTTATTATTTTGTTTTGTCTCTTTAAAAAGCCTTGCTTATCAGCCTTGCGTATCTTTCTCTTTTCCAAGCAGCTATAAAATGGCTGAACAGCAGGTACTACGTGTATGAAATTTTACGGAAAACCCTCCACTTGAAATGTGGCTATGATGCGGATGTGCCAAAAGCTTCAAACGATCCACTTGCCAAGGCCTTGTAAGGAAGCAGCCATTTGCTCCCCTGCTCCACACCTAAATTAAAGGCAGAAAACAGAACAGCATCAAAATATGTCTCAAGGTCATTCCAAAACAAAATCACGACTTATTTTATTATTATATGATGGCTAGTTTGTATTCACAGCATTTCTTTAATGAAAACAATACATACGGCAAACGGCAAACGGCAAACGGCAAAACGGCAAACGGCAAACGGCAAAAGGCGCGTAATATCTAGATCACGCGCGTAATATCTAGATCACGCGTTACTACATTTTGACTTCCCGCATTATCATCAGATATTACGCGTAATCACGCGTAATATCTGAGCGAACACGCGTTATTACATTTTGACTTACCGCATTATCATCAGGAAGCAACCGGACCGAAACTAGTTCAAAAGCGAAAACCTTTTAGTTCGCAAAAAATCATCCAAGAGTGTCACAGATTCAAGAATGCTAATGTTGGAAGATACATCCTTGGGCAGCGGCGAAGTGTTGCCAGCTGCTAGTTGAGGATGCTGAAGTCCTTGGACCTAAATCCAGTGGACGATACATTCGCCATGCAACATGCATCCAAGCATGGCATCAAAACAAGATCAACCTCTCAAACTTGAACATCATTAAACAATGGTTGGGGCACTGAGACCGCTGCTGAATGGATGGAAAGCAGGGCACCTGCGCAGGGAGATACAGACTGATCCATGCGTTCTGAGATGCAGGTTTGTGATCATTGTCTTGATTAGCCTTCAGTCATTCATCCCCATCCCAGCAGAGGTCTCACTTTTTTCACTCCCATTCACTTCTTCCCAGCGGCCACATCTTGACAGTATTCTGTAAGTCTGTCGATCCTTTCCTTCAGATCAAGCCATTGCTGTCTCCAAATGTAATCGTCGAGCTCTGCTTCCTTGGATTGTATTTGAATTAAAAAATACCGACCGGTGTCATAGGACTAGGGTTTCAATGTGCCACCACACGTAGGGCAACATGACCTAAGCCTAGGAGTTGTCCATACCCCTGAGAAAACCAACAGATGACCTGAACCTTGTGCATCTGATTTTCGAGTGTTATGTTTGATTTGATCTAAGTCTAGTAGACTTTGAATTTGATTAATTTGCTTCCCCACCACAAACAAACTGACATGAACTTAATCTCAAAACCAAAGTCCAAGTTTCAGTGAACGGCAACCCGCGGGCTAGTCGTTCTGGAAAGCCCACAACCACGACATCTAAAGGTGCCAACGGAGGGTCTCAGGGGATCAAATTATGAGATGTTGAAATGTTCAACCTGCACAGCACTTGATAAATACAGTGGTCCACCCTCCCATTTAGACAATGGAAAGTAGATGTAATCTTGCGCCAAAAATTTGGCCACGAACTCACAAGTGTCAAGTTTGAGAATTGTTCAACTGAAACATTAGCCTCTTGAGCCAGCCAAACTTCAGTTGTTACATCGCACAATGTGTTAACCAATCAATAATCATTTCAAAGCCCATTGGCAAGTTACTTGTTGGCAATTCCTAGTGTTGGTCGAATGCAGATTATTTTTTACCAAAGAAGCCAAGACACAATGGGACGATGGAGTTGGAGAAAAACCACCGCTCGAGCTCGCCTTGCCCTTGCCACCATCATTGCCACCATCATCGTTCTTTTTTGAAGGATCCATCGTGGTTCTTTTGGGAGTGATTTGAGCCCTCTTGCTTCAGTCAATGACATGATGGCTTGAAGTCACTTGAGTCTGAAACAGTCATGTCAATCCGTCAAGTCATGTGGGATGCCAGCAGGGCAGGTGGCACCTTCCCAAGCATCACACCACAGCCCAAACAAGTGCAGACGACCTCGTGGTGTATGTCAATCAAGGATCATTGATTGAAACTTGTCTGCAAAGCGCACAAGCCAAGCTGCAATGTAAGTCCATCACAGGGAGAAACACATCAGAATCAGCACCTCCAGTGGAAAGAGACCAGACCAGAGAAGATTAGACATGACATAATGACGTTCATACCAAAGTTGAAAGCACCTTTGATGGTGAATGGATGCCTGCCTCCATACTCGAAGGCTGCATTTAAGTGGTGGTTGCTCCTGGTGTCAGGGGGGTTCTGGATTGCCAATGAAATGGACACATTTTGAAGTTCCAGCAAAACCAACATCATGCAGTCATTCCAGCAAAATCAAAAAGAACATGTTTTGAACCTGCTTGAGAATGAGATGCATCTGCTTTCGTCCTGAAGACGTTTGTGATGCCATGATATGAACACCTGCACTGAGCATCATTTGTTTGCAAAAGCACAAAAGTTTGCTTGACACAGACTTGACTAAGTGCAGCAGCTTTTTCCGACCTTTCCTGGGCCCCTTGCTGCTGAATGGATGGAGGCAGGAAATGGGGCGAAGGGCACCTGCACAAGGATCTGTTGAAAAAGTTGGTCATATGCAAGAGATAAAGAGTGATCGGCGAATGACAATCACAACACAACAATGATCTCAAACGAATGCTATGCAAAGTTCCAAGTCTCTAATTTTTTCTTCTTGATGCAATGTTTGGAGCATCTTTGGCTGATATGTAAACAAGTCGTAGCATCTTTGGCTGATATGTGACGAAGAAAAACCAGCCTCTACGAAGATATTGCGTCTAACCTCCCCACGAAGGCAGCAGGGGCCTGCAATTTGCGCAATAGGAAAGAAATCAAAGAAGAACTGATGACATCCTTCAAATCAGGAAAGCATGGCATGGCCAATGGTGAAGCAGCGCCTGCCTCCAGGGTCGAAGGCTGTTTCGGTGAGTGCTCCTGGTGTCAAAGAGAGTCAGTTCCAGCAAGATCATAATCTTCATTGATTCATTCATTGACTATGACTCAAGCATCAAGCATTTGTTTTTGGCCACTTGCATCAGGCCACGCACAATGTCTCAAAATTCGAAGTTGCACTACCAAGCATGATGACAAACTGATCTGTCAGTCAGTTGTTTTTGATTTAAAGATCAATCCTTTTGGTTCTTCTTTAATTGAGAAAAAAAATCATGATGATGATGCTGTCACATCATTGCAACCTCGGCCGCCTAGAAGGGCATGTTAGCTACAATAAGCGAACTACCTCATTCTCAGTCATCATGATTGGAGCCTTGAGAAAGTAGAGTGGCTTGCCTTGGCTTGCATGGTACACTTTTTAAATTATTTGAACACCATCACCATCAACATCAACACAATCTTAGCCTTCAAGCAAACAGCAAGTGTTGGGATTTGTTTCTGCTTTAAGGCAACAAGAGGCAACTTTTTGTGGTGCAAAACAAGGCACGTGGTGAGATCTCCTGGGTAGAGCCAAAACAGTGGGGGACAAATGGCACTTACAGACTCAAAATAATCAATAGAACAACAATGACAAGTCTTAGGCATGTAGCCAAGTAGCTTTGGCTTCTTTGTTGAAGAAGACACGCCACACCTTCTGAAGTGGACGGCTGGCATCAAGAGCCTGGGAATTCTCAGTGGTTGTCAATGAATCTTGTCATCTTGTGTTGCAGGCATCATCAACATCATAATCATCATCATAATCATCATCATCATCATAATCATCATCATCATCATCATCGTCGTCATCATCGTCATCATCATCATCATCGTCATCATCACAGCAGAGATGGTAACCCCAGGCATTGACTTGATGTGGATGCGTTGAACAAAGCGGGCAATTCACTTAATGCAGGTTCAGCAGCTGCTGTGTTGAATGCTGAAGCAATGGATGAGAACTTCAGGCCGCTCGTGTTTATTGCACTCCACGTGAACCAAAGTTCATTCGCCGCCTTGGGAGAAATCTTGTAGACGTAATCACCTGGGCACTCAAGTTTACACGCTGCTCGACATTGACTTTTAAAGCAAGAGTTTCAATGCAGCAATAAAACCTATCAGCCAAGTGGCCCTGCATGTTCGGGCGGATGATATCATGACTGTTGATAGTAACGTCTCCAAATTCGCTTTCCTCCATATCCTTGAGAATCTCTCTCCAAGTATCGACTTCACTGTCCTCTGGTGTTTTTTTATCTTCTTTCTGCATCTCCAGCACGATCTTGTCCTCGTCGGAGGTCCATTCAGTGGTCATGACTCGGGCCAGCTCATCTGACAGGCAGGGCAAAATGGGCAATCAAAACAAAATATTATGCAACTCTTGCTGTTGAGCCAGCGACCCGTGATCTTTTGCATTTTTTTTTCTACGAGATTCGATGAGTGCTACCTCCGTCTAAAGCTGCGAGCTGAAACATTCTCAGCAGAGCTAAGGGAGATGCCACGCCTCTCAAGTGAGGCAATCTAATCCTAATCGCATGCTACAATCAAGTCATTGAAGCATTCCCACAAAGCTGTCCAGCACATACTTCTTATCATCTTGATCAGAATCAATGCACGGTTGGTTTGTTTGATTGCGCTATGATTCAACTAGATGTCGACAAAGCAATGTCATCCTAAGAATTGAGAAATATTGAGAAGTATGCGCCAACAGTTGCCAACCCCATCAAAAGAAGTTCTACGGTCATTGCGAAGGTGCCAATCAACGGCTCAGCGGATGAACTACCACTTTGCCCGGGATCCTAGACATCTCCATCAGACTGCTATCCTTTAAGCTTCCTTCTCTTCCTCCTTTTCTTCTTGAACCTCTTCGTCACTGCTATCCTTTGCAGCTGTCGTCTCCTCTTCCTTCTCTTCTTGAACCTCTTCGTCACTGCTATCCTTTGCAGCTGTCGTCACCTCTTCCTTCTCTTCTTGAACCTCTTCGTCACTGCTATCCTTTGCAGCTGTCTTCTCCTCTTCCTTCTCTTCTTGAACCTCTTTGTCACTGCTATCCTTTGCAACTGTCTTCTCCTCTTCCTTCTCTTCTTGAACCTCTTCGTCACCGCTATCCTTTGCAGCTGTCTTCTCCTCTTCCTTCTCTTCTTGAACCTCTTCATCGCTGTCACTGCTATCCTCCGTGGCGTTGGCTGCATTAGCTTTCGAAGCTTCAGCCGCCTGTCTGTCTTTTTCCATAGCATCATCATCCGAAGCCACTGGCACTGAAGTCTTTTTTGGCGAAGACAAGTGCCTCTTCAGCCTACGCCTTGAAATTTCCGATGCCGTCATAGTCTTCATGACAGCTAGTCGGTCAGGATGTGTGCGCCACCTTAGGAGCCACTGCGGATACATAATAAATGAATTATTGACAGTTTTGAAGTTCTATTTGGGACTGAACATGCTTATTTGCCACTATGCATTCCTTCTTTCATGACTGCTTTGCATTTAGTTTGTTTTTTTGCATTTGATTCGCTGAGGCATGCACAGCGTGCGGGCTTGGTCCAAGCACATCTTTTTGGTCCAAGTGGGATTCTCAAGCTTTAAGTCTTTCGAAGATTTTTCCAAATGCTTGTTGTAGGCCTCACGCAGCCCTGTCTTTCGGTTGGCATTGGATCTTGAAACCTGCCAGTCATGATGGAAAAAGATTAGTAGGGAATCAGAAGCATCCTAAAAAGTCAAGGGACATCCTTTTACAAAAATATTGAAAATAATCACATTGACATATTTTCAACAAAATCTGGCCTTAGGCTGAACTTCTTGAGATTCTTCTGATGAACTTTCACCTTGTGCACCGGCAGCTGATGCAGGACTCTTTGGCGAAACCTCCATAGCAATTGATGCCGTGATTCCAAGGACAGCTTGATTGGGTGAAAGTTCATATACAATTTTTTGAAAGCGAACACTTCAAATGACAAGCAGAAAAATTCAGATCAAAGTTTGGCCTCCTCTGATTCCTGCTCGGAATTTTCTTCCTTTTCTTTCTTGGCTTCCCTTTCAGCCATCTCCTTTGCTTCCTTTTCAGCCCTCTTCTGTTCATTGATCCTCTTCAGCTCTGCCTTCTCCTTCTCCTTCTCCTTGATCTTCTTTGCTTCCTTTTCAGCCTTCTTTTCCTGGATCTTCTTCTCTGCCTCCTCCTTCTCCTTGAGCTTCTTTGCTTCCTTTTCGGCCTTCTTCTCTTCCTTCAGCTTCTTTGCTTGCTCTGCCTCCTCCTTCTCCTTGATCTTCTTTGCTTCCTTTTCAGCCTTCCTCTGTTCCTGGATCTTCTTCTCTGCCTCCTCCTTCTCCTTGAGCTTCTTTGCTTCTTTTTCGGCCTTCTTCTCTTCCTTCAGCTTCTTTGCTTGCTCTGCCTGTTCCTTCTCTTGGATCTTCTTTGCTTCCTCCTCTTCGGCAGCTTTCTTCTTGGCCAGCTCATCCTCCCTGATCTTCACTAACTTGCTTCTTTCTGCCTCCTCCTTCTCCTCGATCCTCTTTGCTTCCTTTTCAGCCTTCCTCTGTTCCTTGATCTTCTTCCGCTCTGCCTCCTCCTTCTCCTTGAGCTTCTTTGCTTCCTTTTCGGCCTTCTTCTCTTCCTTCAGCTTCTTCGCTTGCTCTGCCTTTTCCTTCTCTTGGATCTTCTTTGCTTCCTCCTCTTCAGCAGCTTTCTTCAACGCCATCTCATCCTCCCTGATCTTCACTAACTTGCTTCTTTCTGCCTCCTCCTTCTCCTTGATCCTTTTTGCTTCCTTTTCAGCCTTCCTCTGTTCCTTGATCTTCTTCCGCTCTGCCTCCTCCTTCTCCTTGATCTCCTTTGCTTCCTTTTCAGCCTTCTTCTTCGCTTGCTCTGCCTCGTCCTTCTCCTTGATCTCCTTGAGCTTCTTTGCCTTCTCTGGATTCTTGGCAGCTGCTCTTGCAGCCAACTTTTCCGCCAACTTCATCTCAGAACCATCAGCTTCCGATCCATTAGGCTTCATCTTCTTTGAATTCGTCCCTTCTTTCGGCGTAGTTTTTCTTTTCTTTCCTTTGTCATCCTTTCCAGTCGCTTCAGAAGGTAATGGGGTCCCTGCAAAAGACTCATCATCACCATCATCATCAGAAGCAGCAACACCAGCATTCTTTGCTTTGCCCGCCTTGCTACCTTTGCCCTTGCTATCTTTTGCTGCTGCTTTCTTCTTCTTGCCCTCTTCATCAGATTCACTTGGCAGATCAAGATACTCATCCGACAGGTCTTCCTCTGAATCAAGAGGGTTCTCATCCTCCTCTTCTGAAGCTTTCTTAGCCGCCTTAGCCTTTTTCTTAGGAGCTTTCTTTGGACCAGCGACAAAACCTTCCAGCCTCCTTCGTTTGTTTTCCTCCTTCGTGGTCTGTTTCGCGCCATCCACCATCTCCTTCAAGCCATCGACCTCATGAGGCTTTAAAGGCGGCATCGCTGTAGATGCAGTCAAAGGGAGGGTTGTAGTAGGGGCTGTGACAACTTCAGCAGCAGCTGAATCTTGCGCAGGCATCACCACTTTGACCGTCTCATTGAAGTTAAGCTGTCGTTTCACTGCTGCACCTTTCTCCTTCCAATGATCAGTGAATTTGTGAAACTGCATGGAAGTCAAAACACATTGATGCAATGCACAGTTTGAATGAGCTGCAACTCAAATGGCCTGAGAGGAGACGCTTCCGGTTTCTTGATCACCTCTTGGAGAATCAAGCACCTCAAGCTGAATATTTGGGCGCTGAACAGCTGGCAGGAAAGTACAACAAGAGAATGACGAATGTTTTCCCATCTTGCACTTTAAATTTTAAATGCTAGACATCATTTTTTTAATGAGGCCCTGGCAGCTTTCGGTGACGGTGTTGTCACCAGTCGTTGATCGGTTGAAGCCATTCCTTCAAAGTCCTGACGGTGCTTTATGGAGAAAAGATGTAGTAGGAGGACTGTAAAGTGGTAGATGTCTCAATGCAGATTCCATTTAATAAATAAATCATAGTGGATCGTTCAAAAATGTTCAAAAAATAAGTCCTGGCCAAAACCATGAGAGGCCAGAAGGTTTTGCAGGCTGGTCATAGCTGCGACTGCCCCAGTTAGCACAAAGGGATTACCATAGAATCACGCAGCTTGAGCCAACCAATGCGTAAGTTTGAAGACAATTTGGCGTGAATCCATGAATTTGGTTCAAAGCTAGAACTGCCAAGTGCACAAAGCTAGTCTGATTGGCTAACTGAGACTCAAAAGTCATCCTCTTATTAAGAGGCGTAAGTGATGATTTGTTTCATTAATGTATGTACCTTCAACAGTAGTTGACAAAGTTTACGGACAGATGTCACACAGACTGTTAAATAAGAAAAACAGCCCCCCTGACCTGGCCTGTTCGTGATTTTCTGCGGAGATCTGAAACTTTCTGTGCTGTCACAAACCTCGAAGGCCCATGCGCTATCTGGAACTCTTCAGTGGGAAGGCGGACGTCAAGATGCGCAGCCTTGGATGACATGGGAATCTGGAAAGAAATAGGCTTCTCTCTAAATCAGTCCCCGATGGTAATGAATTGCTTTGAAATTAGATGGCAATGGCATATTTTGAAATTAAATGGGCTCAATCAAATCTAGTTTTGATCCAGGAAACAACGAATTGAACAATGATTTGAAATCAGATGGCTCTAGTTCAGAACATTGATCCAGGAAACAAGAAATGCTTGTACAACGATTTGAAATTGGATGGCAATGGCATACTTTGAAATTTGATGGGTTCAACCGAATCTAGTTCAGAACATTGATCCAGGAAACAACGAACAGCTTGAACATCTGGCCGTCGACCATTTGTTCACATTTGTTGTTGCGACCTTTCCCACAGACTAAGAAAAGGGTGGTGCCAGGCATACGACCTGGCACCTTGGCCTCGACGTTGTACGCGTCGAGAAGGGCATCAACTGTTGTTGGTTCATTTTCCCAGTGGAGAACACAGATCTGTGGCACCTTCTCTTCAGGCTTCTTCACTGTGGCCTCGACAGCGCCAGGTTCGAACCTGAGATGAAGGGCCCAACAGGGTGAGTGATGATGGAATGCTCATGAAAAAGTGCCCATAACAAGACATAATCATCACTGTCACTATAATCAAGACATACACCATAATGGGTTAATTTAGTTGCCCAAAAGCCTCTCGTCAAAGTCTCGGATCAGCTGGCGCCACTGCGCTCCGTAGAGGATGTCGGAGTGGTAGAGGGCTTTTGTTTTGGGTGGGATACTGAACTCGTACTTTCGCAACCCAGATTCACGACCATTGACTTTCAATTCAACCATTTTGAACTGATAGTCTCGTAGGTCGATGCTGCTGGTGGTCTCCGGTGGTGTGGGGTTGTAGACCCGAACATCTCCCATTGGATGTTGGTTTTTCTTCCATCCCTGCATGGTTGATGCATGACTGACAGACTGCCATCATTGATATCATTAGGTTGTAATCAGTGAGTCTGAGTCAGTCAGATGAAAGTCTTGGACCACCCTTGAAAATGGCTGGGGCAAAACTGTTTCTACCCAGTAGAGCAAAAAGTTTAGTCCCATTTTGATGAGCCTCGAGCAATTGCAGCGCGATCTTCTTCTCTGTGGAATCAATCACGGTGGGGTTCAATGATGTAGACTGATATGCGATCTTGTAGTCATGCTGCTCATCCCACTTCAAACATACCGTCTCCAGCCACCCATCATATGGAGTTGTGTTCACCACCATCGCCTCTTGAGGTTTGATTTTGCTCAGCAGTGCTTCCAACAGGACTGTCGGAAAGTCTTCTCCTGACAGGATTTGCGCCGACTCTTGCACATCAGAAAGGGACCTACTGCCCTCACTTGCGTGAGGAAGTGCATCCTTCGCAGCGTGTGGAACGATGTAGGAGCTCTCAGGCATCCATCCGATGGGCTGTCTGTTGGACCTGCAGGGCATTTTTTTCTCTGGGAGTAACTGTGTTTGTTTTCCCACTGTTTTCTTGTTTCCTATTTTAGTCAAAAACAGGAATAATTGGAAATGCAACATTTTAAAAAATTCAATCTTTAATACTTCAGCTGACAAAAGAAAAGTAAACTGATCAGTTGAATGTGAAATCAAGCATAAAGAGCTTGAAACTGATAGAAGTTGCGAGGTCCAGCCTGTCAACATAAAGGCTGCAGTCAGCAAACAAGTTGTCATCCCAACTGCCTTCATTCCATACAATCCAGCCAATGACTTGAATTGCCACCTTTTTGGCACTGGGAGGGACATCCATTCGAAACGAAATGAGCTGACTTTGCATACCACGAGAGTCGAACTTGTCTTCGATCCTCCTTGGGTCAAAGCATGCACATCAAAACCATGAAAGGTTGCAGTGAAAACTTATTATCTAGTAGCTAGAGAGAGATATGGATCAAGAAAGCAGCAGGAGGAGGATCAATTTCATTGTGCAAAGAAGACCAAAACTTTGTATTTGCCAGAAAGTTAAGTCTAAGTCTAAGTCAAGTCTCCGCACCTCGCCACGTTGTTCCCCCCCCACACGTTCCGAAATCAAATGAGGGCACACCACCAAGGCCACTGATTTTGAAGGCTGCTTTGAGATAGCCTTCTTGATAACTGCAGCCACGAAGTTCAGATCCTTGTTTCCCATCCTTCCGAATTTCGTCAAATCAGCCCACACCACCAAGGGAGTAGGTGGCCCCGACTTCGCCATATGTGCTCCAACAAACTGCGGAGGCGTGCAACAAGGATGGAACTTGCAAGTAGCCCCACAAAATCACATAATAATAATAATAATAATAATTCCAAAACATAGACTCAGACAGTATTTAAAGCCAATTCAAACATTGCTGCTTTGTAATTACCTGACGACAGCAAAGCAATCACGTAACATCTTGTTGTTTGATACTTGGTGCAAAATTATTTGGAGGAAAACACTGAATGATATCGGCTTATTTGGAAGCCACGGCCTCCTCCACACTGGCCAAAAGATCACCCTCGCTTCCAGTTTTGTGGGATGCATGGGACTCCATAAAGGCGCTGACAACCGACGCACCTATCAGGTTCTCACTCCTGATATGGGTGATTCGTTTGAGACGATCAGCTTTGTCTGACTTTTCCACTGCTGTGAACAGTTCAGCTATGAGGGCTACGTCCCTTGCCAGCTGAAGGGTATCATGTTCCCAAGCTTTGGCCTTGGCGTCTTTGTCCAAAGACGCCAATTTAGTTTCGGCCTGGCTCAATGCGTCCCTGGCAACATCAACCTCCATTTTTTTGCAGTGATCAACCCACACGTGCATATCTTGGTGGTCAAAATGTGGATCTTTTATTCCCAAAGCATCATTGGCTTCATCGTTGAAGTCCCTGCGTTGTGGGCGACAGCTGGCTGGAATAATGGTGATGTGCTGTGCCTGTGACCAGTTATTTTTATTAAGTTAAGTTAAAAATAACAGTCAGTGAGAAAAACATGGTATCCAAACGATATGCCAGGGCACCCTTCAATCATACCAAGCATCACCTTGTCCATGGTGTCTTGGCAGAACTGGTCCGGGAAGTGCGTCATTTGCTCAAGGATTTCCTGCTGCCAAGCCTCTGCTGAAAGTCTTGGCACGGTCCCCTTCCCACCACGCTTGCGGGCAATCTCGTGGAGATGGAAGATCCGAGAAAGGAGCATTTCTTGCTTTGTCTTTGTCATAGTCATGATGCTGTGCCATAGTGCACTGATACCAGGCTGAGTCTTGAATCCGCCGAGAAGCCAGCGCTTGTCCACCAGCATTTGCATGTTGAATGCTGTCAGGGACAGAGTGGATCACTGCAGCACAATCAACAGTCACAGCTAAAATCAACAAATTCTACTGGAAACTTGCGAATACTTGGAGGATGCTATGAAGCCCTGTCACAACATGGCAGTTATTAGGCTTAGGCTAGATTTTCCAATCACATGCCTGAGTTCACAAAAGCATAGTGATGGAGGTGCCGTTCCATTAGCACCCAGGCATCATTGCTCAACCCCACCTGACACAGGCACCATCCCAAAGTGTCTTGGGTCGATCTGTGCACTCTCAATGCCCCAACCTCCCCTTGGGGTGCAAGTTAGCTTCCACAAGTTCTTTTTTAAATATTCCGTTACATTCTCCAGTACGAGCATGACTTGTAGAGTACTGCCTGAAGTAAGCTTCATGGCTTGAGTACTGCTTCAAGGCACCTTAAACCCATAGAGGTCCAGGGCTTGTTGATCATCTATTCGAAACTTTGCATTGCTTGTTGCCAAGCCATAGGTGTTGTACTCTTGGATGCCATCCAGGAATGCTTGCTTATAGCCTTCACTGCCAGCATACTTGTGAGGGTCCTAGCAAGGCTTCATGATTGGCTAACTGAGACGTATCAAAGGAAGTTTAGGTTGAGAAACTTCCGATATACGAACGACATCGCAGAGTTTAGTTTAATAAGTTCATCCTTTTATTATTAAGAGGCATAAGTGAAGATTTTTTTCATTATGAATATACCTTCAACAGTAGTTGACAAAGTTTACCCCGCTCCTCCAAAACCTTCTGATCTGCCCTTCTCGAGAAAATCATGCATTTTTGCATTGGGTCTTTTTTCTGTCTTTCGGATTGTTGTTCATGGACCTGAAGTCGTCGCCATTCTTGATGGCTCTCGTGGTGATGCTTCATGACCACGCAACTCATAGTCAGGACGGTCTTCACCCACCTTGGATTGAAGGTCAGCCCAAGCGTGGAAACTCAAACACCAGCTGGGTTAAAAAGGTCAGACTCAGTGGATAGTTGGAAACATTCTGATGACAATCTGGGCGATAATATGGATGACAATCTGGGTGACAATCTGGGTGATAATATGGATGACAATTTCAATGACCATATGGATGAGAATCATTGAAGACTAAAAGACTTTCTGGGTCACGGATTTGGCCTCCAAACTGAGCGTTCTCCGGGGACGACGGTTTCAGTCAAACCATCACCCTTTGGCCTGGTTCTAACAGTCACTACTATCCTTAATGGCTAGCATAGGATCAAGGGATATGACATTTTATGCCAGTTTTGAAGCGACTTGCTAAAAGATGATCGCAAAATATCAATGGGGCAGTACCATAATGTTAAATTACTTACAAATGACCAGTGGCCAGAGGTGGCCAGGGGACGACGGTTTCGCTGAAACCATCACCCCCTGGATCGTTTGTAATTCAAACCCTAAAGGACGACCCAGATTGTCTTCCAGCTCCACTACGACGGGCATATTGTCCACCACGCAGATTGTTTGTGAACCCCAGATTATCCACAACTACATGAATTGTGATCATTGTTCTTCAATCTGCCAGGTTTGGATCACCCCCAGATTGTTTTGAAAAAATGTGCTTCTTCAGGGTGCAGATTCTTCTCTACCAGGTTTTCCAGCTGCATATTATCAAAATATCAACCTACTAGTAGCTAAAGATCTTCAGGTCCAGGTGGAAAACGATGATGGCAGAAATTGGACCACACACCCATCAATTTGACAAGCAGCCGTTTGAAGTCTTCTAGTTCTGCATTGTTCAAATCATCCTTCCATTCAATATAGGTCCAGACCAATGCGAATAGCAGAATCGAAGTTCTGCCACAGCCTTTGATCGGTGTAACCTGCGGGAATTGGCCTTGTTGGGGAGGCAAAACCTTCACTTCAATAGCTTCTCGATGACCTTCGAAGCCACCAAAAAAAATGTCAGACGCCACGCTCATCCAAGATGCTAGGTGAGGAACACCATCGGCTGGCACTTCATATGCGAAACAAAGCGGATGGAGAATCACAGGAGACCCGTGGGCATCCTTAGATCACGCAAAACTATCAAAATACCTGACTGAGAGTAATGAAATCCAGCTGTTAGCTCAATGAAATCAGAATCTCGGTGTCTTTAATTGTCGTGAGGTGAAAAGACAGTCAGTGAGAAATTTATGTCATACTTCCTTGAATTTCAAACGAAAGCAGCAAAGGGTCTGGAATCGTTAGAGCTTTTGGGTCCTCTACTGCAACAACTTCAGCACATAGCCATTCAAAAATTGGCTGGTAAAGGCCAGCCTTGAGGTGGTCCACCAGGTATCTTACTGGATGTTGATCTTGGTTGATGTCGAACTGCCTTGAAGTTGCTGAAAGACAATTCATTGAAATTAAAAATCAAGGTCTTGGATCAAGTGCTGTGAGAGTTCAAATGTTTTTCTTCGAGACACAGCTTGAAACATTCAATTTTTATTTACCAAGCTGCTGGACAGCATCCATGATACGCTTCGCCCATGGCATTTGCCTGCCATGCTTGGCAGCTCGCTCAGCATCACCCCCCGAGGAGCGCTTCACCATTATGGCAACAGCTTTCTTGAGACAGTCTGAGGAATTCAGGCGCAAAATTTGATTCAAAGCATACTGGTTGACAAAAATGCATCACATGACGACTGGAGGTTTCAAGTGAAGCACGGTGTTCAATCGTCATGGAAGTTGGTAAGATCAAGTGTGCACCAAGCACATCAGTCCTGTTTTCTGTAGTATCACAATGTTCTCAGGTGTCCTTGGCTGATGATGATGATGATGCTGATGATGCTGCTGCTGTGCTGCTGATGATGATGCTGATGACGATGACGCATAAGAAACTCAAATTTCGCATAATAATGATAATAAAATATGTTTTCCGGACTGCGCCAAAAACCCATCTCAAAGCCATGCCAGGGATGAAAGCTGTGCTGCCCAGGCACGCATTGGGTTGACCAGACATAGCTTTCGCAAGTTGAGTGCAACCTCAAACGTTCTGAGTTGACTCGAACTATTTTGCATCGTTATGACATGATTGCAACTGTAACTATAGCTCAGCGTTTGATGAATCGAAAGACAAGTACAGCAACTACTTACAAAACAGTACCAAGTTTGCAAAGCCAAGGAACATCGGAGAAATCTTGAGCCCAAAATCATTTCAGGCCTAGGTTCCACCATAGGCTGCGTTGCATGTCCAAAGACTCTAAGAATCATGTGTCACTGTGCTGTAGTGTTGACTCACAGACTGTCCAGCAACCCATTAGCACGAAGGGATTTTGTTTTTTTTTGCAGCAGCAGCGAGCGTAAGTTTGAAGACATTTTGGATCAATTTGGCATTAAAGAGTCAATTGAATTTGGTTCAAAGCTAGAACTGCCAAGTGTGCAAAGCTAAAAGCTAATTTATGCAGGGAAAGTGCCATCTTACACGGCACACTGCAAATTGCATTCAAATCTTCAAATCAAACATTCTTTGGGCGCAGCGCCAATGCTGCACAAAATATCATTGCTCCAACGCAAGGAACACTCATGCTGTTTCCTGCCATCCGAAACAGTGCCTTGGGGCTGGTATCATCAACCTGTACCTTAGGGGCCATGCATTTGCGCGCTTGCAAGTTGGTTGTGGGAATGGTCTGGGCCGCAAGGAGCTCGGTTGGAGCCATATAGCGCAAAGACTCCTGGCACGGCGCAAGATTCAAAAGTGTCAAACATGGGATTGAACAAACCATGGCCTTGACTTGTGCATATTAAGTTTTGGTGTCAAGCTTTGTCTTAAATGCCTGACTGTGGGGATATCCAAATGCCTTGCCATTTTTGACATCAAATAAAGTCAAGAGTAACGATTAGAATGAACATGTGGCAGGTGGCGAGTTGTACATTTGAGAGTTGGGCACCATCTCATCATCCCAGTGTCAGATCCTCAGAGAAGAACTTCGAGCAATTTGTTGTGATTGTTGGCAAAGATCCGTCTTGAAGCTGTCCACGAGCACGACCATACTTGGGGTATTGCGATAAATCACACAATGCATATTCCGTGGTTGCTGCACGATAGCTCTGCAAGTTCTTCTCCTGGCTGGTTTGACAAGAGAAATGCATGGTTGTCCAAAAGGTGTCCAGGACAATAAGGGTAAGAGACCAACACTAGCGACATCTAGCCACCTCCTATTGTCAATTTAATGTGTAACTATAAGCAACAGCAAAACAGTGTCCTCAGCAGCGCTCAGCTTAGTCTTGGGAAGATCTTGCCAGAAATAACTTTGGGCTGTCATAGCTGGACGGGCCATGAGGCATGTCAAGAATTCCTCCAGATCAATTGCAGGGTCCCAAACCAACGCTGACTTCCGGTAGCATATGAAGTAGGATCTTGCGCGTCCCACGGACATGCCGAACATTCTTGGGTCGATCTGTGCACTCTCAATGCCCCACCCCCCCTTGGGGTGCAAGCTGGCCTCCAGAAGTGTTTTTTGGTATTCGGGTACGTTTTCGCGTATGAGCATGTTGTGACTCATAGAATACTGCTTGAAGTAAGCTTCATGGCTTGCATACTGAGGGTCACTAGTTCCTCGTCGCCTGCCCATCATTGAGAAGGGAATGCACACAGGGCCTGAGCACCATACACACCAACCCAAACTGTTCAACTTTAAGCTCACATTGAAATTGTGTGATCGCTGAGGCTAAGACCAGCTACATTGACCATGATGCCTTGGGAGGCTCACTCCGCTGGGCAACTGGGAAAAAGCAGCAAACTTACAAACAATGGAAAGGTGTGTTCGTTGGTGCTCTGCATTCGGAGCACACCTTTTTAATAAGCCCAGGTGCGAGATTTCTTCTGTTTGAAGCTGATCTTGCAATAACGTCCATGAGTTGTACAGTAGTTTGCTTCTGTCAAGTCAAGCTCCAAAAGATTCGCAAAGTTGCAGCAGCTGTAAGTTTTCTTCAGTACTGCTTGGCAATCTTCGTTGATCTCACAGGATCCCTTGAACTCAACATTCTTTCGCCTTGGAAGCTTTCCTGTTTGTTCCTTGATGAACACTTCGGCTGCAGACTCCAGACTATAGCATGCCTTAGATGAACTGGCTTGGGTCAGATCCAGAGAGTTTCCAACTGGCCAGATGTACATGTTCAAACATAACAGCACAAAAGCTCAGAAATCAAAAACCAAAAAAACATTTAAATGATGGGAACAAACCCAATTATGTTACAAGCAGGGAGCCGATTCGGGGCAACCAATGCCTGAAAATGCAGTAGTCATGGACCATGCCCATGCATTGAGCTTCTCGACGAGCCAGGAACTACCATAGTGCTTTGCAACGGCACTCATGAAGTGACTTGGCCAACCAAACGTTGACATCACGCTTTGATGGCGCACTGGGTGGTCCATTGATGGCATGGGTAAAGATGTCTTTGGATACTTCTTCACCCGGTGCCTCACAAAACTTTGTTTCAATCTTAGCTGACATGCAGCAAAGAGTGAAGAAACTGAGTCTTTGGCTTTTTCACAGCGTTTGTCTTCTTCTTAGCAGGAGACCTGCAAGGCTTTAAGGTCACAGGGAAAAACATCTACTACTCACTAATAAGTTACTATTTAGTATACAGTATGGAAGGCCACCAGAGTGCAGTTTTGAAAGTTAATTTCATGCAGTTTTCAAAGCTAATTTAAAGCCCTTTGATGGGACAGAAGATCATAAACACCCAGAATAGTTCAAGAACAGCTTTGAAAACCAAACAGAACCTTGAAAACCACCTAAAAACCGGTCAAACACTAAAAAACAAAAAAACCTCGAGAAAACCAAACAACGTACCCAAAAAAATCAATTCTCAGGGAGTTTTGGTCAAGCACCCCAACTTCCTGAAGAGTCTAGAATTTTATGTTGTTTCTGTTGTTTTGGGATTTTATTGTTTTTTTTGGTTTTCTCGACGAGTTTTTTTTGTTTTTTTGACACTTCTCGAGTTTTTTGTGTTGCGGCTGCAAGTGGCTTTTCGCAGCTCCCCCCTCTTTCTTTAAGTAAGGAACTCTTTAAGACAAGAAAATAAGTGAAGTTCTTTCATTGTCATGAAGAAGTGGAAAGAAGCTGGTTTAGAATAAATGTCCTTTTCCACAACAACCACAACAACCACAACCACAACCCAGCCTTGGCTGGTGACTGACAACGTAACGCACTGCATCCCGCATGCTGAGACGTGGCTGCTGCTTTCCCATCCTGCCGAATGTCTGGCTCTCTCGTTTCAGAGGCCACAGCTTGATTTATAGTGAAAATTCGGCTGCAGGTGATAGCGTGTCAGATTGGCAATGCTGTGTTGCTGTTGTTGGAATCTGTGTTTTTTCAATCATTCCCAATGCAGCAGCGCAATCAACACTGCACACTATATTTTTACACGATCGCCATTGATGCCGAGTACGTCAGCTCTCACTGCGGTTCCACAGGTGGCTCTAAGCAGTGTGTGCAGCTTGCAACATCCTCAGAAAAGGGCACTATTGACTTTAATTCAATTCATGTTTTTTTTGAGACAAATCAAACTTTAACAAGCAATTTAAAGACTTGTCCTGGGTCTCGGCGGTCACATCTGTTTCCTTGGGAGAAGCAATTACGTTTGGCATCAGAGATTTGTTTTTTTTGGGGCTGAGCAAAGAACTCCCTGGCCACTTTCTGTGATGTCGGGGCAAGAGAGATTCCGGTATTTCTTTGGCACCTTCCAAGTAAACAAATTAAAGTTCCATGCCCTCATGATTTGGTGAAGAGAAGGTCAGGATGAATACAACAAAGTACTTAACGGATAATTGTTCAAACTTGCCTCCCCGAACCTTGCCAGAATCTCAAGGGTCACCTGGACATTTGAGTTTTTCTGTGAAGCTGAGGTCATGCATGAAAAGCTTCTGGCATCCGAGCCTGAGAATCTTCCCAATAGCTCCAGTGATTAGGATCATCCTGTGGCCAGTAGTCCTAAGAAACAGCAAACAACAACCAGTGAGCAAGTTAGCACATTCATGTTAAGTTAGCCATTGAATCACTGAACAGTGCCCAGTCCTCATCTTCTGGCGTCAACTTTCTTTTTTTACCACCGTTCTGTTGACCATCTTTTGAACCACTGGGCTCCTGGGCAAACTGGCCAACCAACAGATGCAAAATCTGCAAGCATGCTGTTGTCGGGTCCTTTGCAACATCAGGTTGGCCTTCACCGGAAGTTGATGGTGACGTCAAAGACATTCCTCCAGGCAAACACAGAATCAGAATGAAGCAGTCTTGAAAAACTGTAGTAAGTAGTTTGTTGCCAAGTCAGTTTGTTACCAAGCCTGGCTAGCAGGCAACTTTGTTCCCTGGAAAAATCACCAGCTAGCACAGTACCACCATCAAGCCAAAATGCTTTGGTCACATTCAAGTATGGCAGGAGAGTCTTCGCAACACATTCTCTGAATCTTGGCTGCACATTGACATAGTTTGCTGCCAAACATGCAAGATACATAAAATATTAGGCGTGACATGTTTTTTGGACACTCGACTTCTCTTAACGTAGTAGACTTACTTGGCAAACGTTGGAAGGAGATGTGCGTTGGAACTTTTCTACGGCTGCAAGTTTGCACGAAATAACATCAAAGGGGCAACCCTTCCAAGTGCAGAAGGAGCCCCCAGTTGAATGCGGGGTGGCTCTACATTTCCTTCAAGCCAATTCAAAATGGGAACTGGCTCTGGGTCTGTGCCACTGCAAATTTGAACTAGAAATTCCACTGACCTTCTGGTGGATTCATCAGGATGGGTTTGAAGAAGCGCTTGACACAAAGTAAGATAGTCCTTCTTTTTTGCAGGCTTAATCGGGTTCAAAGTCCGAGCTTCACGAGGAATTGCGCCAAATCGCCCCAAGTATCGAAATGGGAACGCAAGCAATGGGTCCTGAACAAGGACGACGAAACATCCAAGCATTGAATTTATTGAATGATGATAAATTACACAATCTCAAAAAGTCCTGGCTAAGTGTGTCATCAGCAGCGTTTCGCTTCACCATGACAATGACATCAGAAGGGTGGATCTCTAGTCCCGCACCACGTCCATGTGCAACGATGTGAGTACCAGGTGGCAAGTCTGGAGCAAGAAACACACTTTGACAGTTGACATGGATGCGTAACATGAAACAAGCACCAGCTCCGAGCCTTGCCTGCCCTCCTCATAAAGATAAAGGCATGGTGACCAGTTTCATCAGTCTTCAGACCCCCTGAGAAAGTGACAGGGGCCGCAGATAACCTAAGAAAGGCATGACCATGATGATACAAAGAAAAGAGTTAAGATGATTTCCAAATTTCAGCTCGACATTGAAGTGACAAGTTACCAATTCTTCCAGTTTCGAATACCAGAAATGACCTTGACACGGACCGAAGCTGATTCCCCAATCCACTTTCGCAGATCCAGCCGCTTCAAGATGTGATGGATCTTCCTGAGGTTGAATAACACTAGACACATCAGCATGTTAAAGAGTGTTGGGTTTTTTAAAGTTACTTACTCATGCACAAGCTGAGCTGGTGGCTCTGCTACGTCCTGAGGATCTGCCAGCACATCTATGAACTTCATCGAAGAGCTGATGAGGCCGAATATGGCATCTTAGTTGTGAACAGTATATAATGCTCAGGGGATCAAATTGTAATCAAATCAAAATAAAATGAAGATTGCTTGCAATCAAAGTGCATGATCAAACATGCATCATTCTAAAGAGCCAAGCAGCCTAGCTGCCCATGAGTGTGTCCAACCCTGCTAAAAAGCAAGGATATCATTTTCATCCGAGATGATCCAGTAAGCCAACTTAAGAACTTAATGAGGAAGGAATTTTTGCTCTCGCGCACACAATTATCGGCCTGATTGCCAGACGATGTTTGGTGTGCAACAAAACATTGACATTCACTGCTGACTATTGAACATGAAGCTCTCAGTGACAGTGATCATTTATTTCTAATTCCAGGCAAGGGTCCCAGATCAGTGTTTGGTTTGGCCATGGCATGCCCTTCCTCTCCAAGCACTGCTTTGCCCAATCCATTGATCTTGCAAGGGTCTCGATGACCATCGACGAGTCTGCCGATACCCGCGGGTCGAGGACCTTGTGTTGGGGTTTAGAAAGGGACCATTTGTGCATGAATACAAAGCACGAGCTAGACACTCAAGCATATCTCACTGAAGTTGTTTTTTTCACAGGCCAGGCTGAACAGCTGAAGATGCATTTGAGCGAGGTCATGTCAGTCTAAAAAAAAGATTAGGATTGCATAAAAAATTCAATGTCTAAACCATTGACGCATTCTTTTGCCTAGAAACCCACAGCTCTAGGGCAACCCCGTGAATCCATACGCCCTGGGCCTTCAATTGTGGACGCTGCAACATTTGCGTTGACTTCAAAGGCCGTTGCCCATGGTAGCGAGGAAGCCGCCACTTAGACTGATCCATGCCGTCCTAGGGGCGCCAATAATTTTTCATTATTTCGGTCAGATCGAAAGTGAACGCAGCCACAAACTTAGATCAAACCAAGTTTCCATGTGAATGCAGAGTGGTGCGTTTTGTCGCATCAAAGGGTTTTGTGACTGCAAATACTCCTCTAAATCACGGTCTCTTGAAACCGAAGCGACATGGTCCCGGTAAGCTTTTGCTGCTTCAAAACGGCCCTGCACGTCCGAGACTAGAGTCTTTTTGAAGAGACTTTTGTAATCGTTGCACGTATCGCACGTCCCATGCGTTGATGGTGGCAAAAATCTCAAAACCCCAGTCCAGTGCTGGCGGAATGTCCGCCAAAAGTGGTTGTATGATATCCCATTGTTCTCCGGAAGGTCCACTTTCATTTGCTCATACAGCATCCTCAAAGACCCAGGCGGAAGATACCGAGTGGGAAGATTCCTCACTCGTGATGCGAAGTTTGTATCCACGGCGATGGTCCACAAGGAAGAAAGACCCAAGATGTGCATTTGCAAATCTTCATCTTTTTCCAAAACCTCAGCATCAACCAACAAGCATGGGTCTTCAGGGTCTTGGACTCCTCCATCTGTGCTTTCAGACTTGGAGTCAGAATCATCTTCAGCAGGTTCAAAAACCACCGTAAACTTTTCCAGTTTGTTGGACCTCTTCTGGCGACCAGCACGTTGGAACCTAAGTGGCTCAGATTCAACTTGTTGCCAGGACTGCTTGGCAAACAACAGACAACTCAGGGCCCTCAAATTCAAGACTTGAATCACAATGATGAGTCAATGATGAGGATAATGGTGTTTCTTAACAGCCCTGGGCCACGTGGAAACAAAGAGTATATGACTTACTGTCTAATGTTTGGTGACACTGAACCTGTTTGATTCAACAACAAATAACTATGACCATGGTGAACGTTCAGAAAACACCACCAACGATTCATGATTGAGGAAAAGAAATGGGTCATGGTTGATTCGAGGAGCTTGGTTGGCAGCATGCCGGCTGCATTGATGTACATCTTGAGCAAATACATATTGATCTCTCTTCTTTTTCGGGCAGTCCGCACCACTGCCTGTCAGTTTACTTCTGTGCAATTATTTAATTCAGATTCATTCCCAGGGTTTGGGGGGTGTAACAATGATTGATGCTTTGAAACTTGAACGCAAAGGGGTGGAGGAGAGCAAGTGGCATTGGTGCTATTCTGTGTTGACAGCGGCTGGATCTTGACTTGAAGCATCTTTTGAGTTTAAAGCTCATATATCCCAACGGATTTACTCGAAGCTGTTGAAAAAGTAGCTAATCAGCAGTGATTTCATGAAATTCAAAATTCTTTGATACCCTGGACAACCCAACATAAGATACATAAGCATACATAAGCTACAAACACCTTGAAGCAGTTGAAAGGCTCCAGCCATGGCCATTCATACATTGTGATAGGATGGTAACTTTTCAGTAATAGACTAGCCTCCAACCACCCCATATTTTCCAATGCTGCTTCCTTCTTCATTGGCTGGAATGCTGAAAATTATTTGGTCACATCGAAAAGGAAGTTTGGTGTTTGATTTCTAGAGAATAGAATGTTTCCAGTGTTTGCCACAAAATACTTGGCACAAACACCCATTACCCAAGCTGCCTTTCCAAAAGACCTCCGATTGTCAAGACGGCACTGCAGGATGCGATGAAGCCTTGCATTCCCAATGCCAACCAAAGCAACCAGGCACTTCGGATTGACTTGTTGATTGAGCAAACGCCATTCCCGTTTGACGCTGGAAGGCCCACCAGTCACATAGTAGACCTAGGATGGTTGAGGCCATTCCAAATATCACCAGTCAGAGTTATTACCCAAAACATCTGCCACCCAAAAGTTCAAGAGCTGGGGTGTGGTGGAGTAATTCAAACAGGGATGTCGCATGCATGCTATTTCAGGCCATGTATCAAATGCATCTTGCAGAGAGCGCGCCATTGTCCAAAAAATGTGCAGCAACCTCATGAGACTATCCATCATTGAAGTGCTGCTGAATTTGCGATAGCAATCTTTTCGATGACACCGGCATTGCGAGATCACCAGTCGCTGAGCACGTTTCCTGGATTTGCCGTTCTCGGCCTGCCTGTGCAGGTGCTGAAATCTTCAGTGCATCAAGCAAAACGTCATGAACTCAGGAAAAACATGCAAACAAGTTTTTTCTGGCTGACCAAGCATGGCATACCAGATATTATAGTAAGTTACACCAAGTTGCGAGCGTCGATCTTTGTCAACCTTTAACAACTTCCTTCGGGACCCATCATAGTTTGGACGCTTGCGAAAATTGGACATTGGGTCAGGTGGCTTTTCTGCTCCTGCTTGAGTTTGAATCGCCTGAAAATCCAAAATCGAGTCAAGGTCAAAGTAGACTATCTTTTTCGATCGTGGCTTGTCACCATCACATGGTCCTGGAATGGTTTCAGCCTTTGACTCAACACATTGTTTTTCAGAAGATGCACTAGCAGCAACTGAACTCACAGCAGGGCTTGAAGGACCATCGTGTAGTAGGGATTTCAAAAACCTCAGGTGCCACAAGATGATTTGATAACACATCACATGAAGTGGTGCAATTCACAGGCAAGTGCATCTTGTTTCAATTCTCAGGTGCAAACATCTTGCGCTTCATTCTCTATGGCTCTGTTGCTCCTGAAGATGTTGGCACTGGGATGAGGTGCACGAAAAAATGTGCAAAGAAAAGGACTGAACACAAATCCGTTGATTTGACTCAAGAGCTTGATGCCTGAAAGCATGCGATGCCTCAACGACCAGGCACAATGGAGCGATGCCAAATGAAGCCTGCATGCATCAGTTTCACATTGAAGCTGTTCGGCCAGGTTGAAACATTTTTTGCTGCAATTTGACCAAAAAAAAATGCTAAGCAATTTAAAGACCTTGTCCAAGATCAAGTCTAAGTCGCACACACACACACACATGCAAGTGTCCAGATTTTGACCAAAACTCAAGAGTCCTGCGTGTGAATGTGAAATCCACAATGGCACGCAAGAACCGCTGGCAGCAAAACCTGTGCTTTGTGAAAGCTTAATCACCTGCCCGTGCCAGTCCTTGTTGAAAGATGCAAGACGAACTGATGCCATCTCCGGGCGAATTTAAATTTAAAAAGAGATATTGTTGGCATGATTTTGCATGATGATGATGTTGATGTTAAATTAATTGTTCATTCTTTGTTAGACACTGAGACTGCTAGATGTTCACCACTTTGCAGGTGTCACCAAAGAAACTCCCGCATTGAACAGCAATGCTGAGGATGGAAAATGATGGACTGCCACTTCTGTGATGACATTTTACAGTCATTGTCACCCAAATATAGTTTTGGACTGAGTTTATGAATAAGTTGTCAAGTAGACTCATTTTGTTTCCCACGATTGGCTAGAAGTTTTTTTCACTCAGACTCATTATTTTATACTTGCGGTATACTGCTTGTAGTCAATGAGATTTCGAGCCAAATTTGTCATCACGTGAGATGAATGCCAGTTTGAATACTGCAATGGAATGACGGTCAAAAAACAAAGTGTCTCTTGTGCTGGGTGCGAAACAGCAATAGGCTTAGGCGAAGCTTCCATCCATCCATCCACCTTGCGCAGATATCAAACACACGGGGGCATAAAGCACGAAGAAATGGTGTGGCACGCTTATGCTATTGGAGCTGGAATT
>OMLO01000509.1_pt1 | contig 25413 bp, 27 predicted proteins | sample 1674811 | NCBI WGS metagenome assembly OMLO01 (sample SAMN06265003, study PRJEB25207) | coral metagenome | isolation source: Coral host | place: Mexico:La Bocana,Puerto Morelos, Mexico | collected 2008-11-13
ATACGAGATGTTTCTCCCAGAAGTCACATGGCAGCTGGCAGAATGCGTATTCTTCCTTGAGAACTTTGAGGTGCACCGAAGCCACAAAGATTGACTCTAAGATACTCAGTGACATTTTGAGATGGATAGGAAAAAAACGTCTGAAGGGTCAGCAATGATGAGTGTGTTTTACTTTTTTTTTTTAAAGAAGATAAGACTTCAATACCCATAGGATTAATGTATGGGTATATTTACCTAGATTTACCCTTGAAATATGAAGTAAATGCAGATAGATATACATTGAACAATTTGATCCTATAAGATATGATATACTCTCCCTGAAACTAAGATAGCCCCTGACAATAGAACACCCTGGAAGTTTGGAGATTCCTATTGGAAAACCCATCATTTTTAGGGGCGAAAATGTTAATATCCCAGTCACAACACGAAACTTTGGATTTATGATGTTTGTGTGTTTTTTTGGGTGAGATGTTTTTTGCTCTGACCTGGTGCTGATGGTATACATAAGTCAATGTATACATGTACATATGTATATGTACTCATATATATATATTTGCAGAATAAGTTGAAGAATGGTTCCCAACAACGAGCAACTCCAAAAAATACGGACCAACTAATGGGGTGAAGTCTTCAATGTTATGTAAAACCCATGGTAAATGATGAAAACCTCCCATATGTACATTTATGGTGTATTTTGTTGATTTTAAGTTACATACATGAAGGTAAATATACCATTCATGAATGATAATTAGATGTGTGGATTGTTGGACTGATTTGCTCTTTAACGAGACGCTGTCGTAGAAGCCGGAGAAGCCATCCATGGGAATTGAAGAAACTGCTTGTGATAGAAAAGTCACCGGCTTACTGGGATTGACATTGTGAGCTGACACCATTTTTTTAAGAAACACATCCAGTCGACGCGCAGAAATTTGGCGCTCCTGGCGAGCACTTGTGTTTTAATGTGGTCAGCATTTTTCAAAGTTAGGTTTCCCAAAATATTCAGTGGTTTCCCGAACTTAGGAGAAATGCACAAATTCCCCAACACTTGCCATCATTTTCAAATCTAACTTTGCTTCAAAAAACGAGGTCCAACATTGATATTTGAATCATGTTTTGTTTGACCTTTGGGGTCAAAATCATAGACGATGTCGCCCCGTTTTCTGTCGAGAAACAGAGAATCTCCACCTCTGAGTTGCTGCAGTAGTATGCACCGAAGATACATCCCCAAACACTTAATGTGTGTTATAATTTTGTTTCATACATTTTATCATTGAAATTAACCATTCATGAGGTAAATATACCATACATTGAGTGTTTGGGTTATTACAGAACTATATCTCCAAAGTGCCGGCATTTTCAATGCCGACACCGTTACCATTTGGGAGAAAACTTGATGGTGAAGGTATAGGCGATTTTTCCTGATCGATCTAACCATGGCAGGTATCAGCAGGTAGAGTCATGGATACTTCCCAGAATTTACAGGGAGCACTCAGGAGACACAGGTTATGCAAAAAAGAGCCACAATTTCTATAAGTCTTGTCTACTTGCAAGTGGCTCTTGTCCAAAGTTGATGTGGCTCTTTGATGTGTGGCCCAAAATATGTGTGAGCATCGCTACCACTGAGATGGATTTCCAACATATATATGATATAGATATAATTGAATCATATTTATACTCTTTTATTCTTCAACAAATATTCAGAATTATGTCGAATCAATTGGACCATTGGATACTTTACATTGAAGATTGTTGCTAACCTCTTCCTTCCACCTTATTGTGTTTTCCCGCCATGGATTCTTCGGTGGCATCATCGTCATCTTCTTCTTCAAGTATTTCAAGCGATTCGGAACAGGACACCATACCAAAAAAACATGTTGCAAAGACCAAAACCCGCCACAACGAATTCAGAAAATTTTAGGATCAAAACAATTGTGCTATCTCTGGTCTGCTTCTCTGGCCCCAGTCGACTTGTCCAGGACTATCCAATGAGTGAAGCTTGCGTGAAGTACCTGGAAGAGGTCGGACCACTTTTTCTGCGCTCTTCTGGACTCTCGGGCATATTGGGGCGCTAGCCTGCTGCTTCAATCTTCTTGGGGGTTATTCTTCACCAGGTTGGTCAATGAAATTGCTCAAAGTTTGGGATTCAATCTCAAGGTTGTTTTGATACATATCTGGCAGGATGGTGGGATAACTAGGACACCAAACAAGGGCACCATTCCAACTTAAAGTACTCTTGTCATCTGAGGATTGTCAGAGTGGTTCGCTTCCTGGAAAGGAAAGTCTTTTTGCTTTGCTTCAGACTGTTTCTGGGCTGCAACAGGGTAAATGTGAGTAGATGAAATATATGAAGGGGCAATGTGAGTGACGGTATCCTCCAAAGAATGAAATAGGAATGTGAGTCAATAGATGGATGAAAAGATAATGATAATTTGGAAGCATGTTTGCATGTTTGTTTGTTTGCAGGATGGTTTGCATCATGCTGGTGTGTTTATTCATATGTTTGTCTAGATTGATCACTCAACATGTCTTTGATCTTTGGTTAGTGAGCATGCTTCCTACTACTACAGTTTGTTTCTGGCCAGCGTTTTGGTACTTAGCTAGCTTGCTATGTGCTTGTTGTTGTTTGTTTTAAGGTAGCGGTGCTGATACAGCTTTTGTGGCTCTGCAAATGCTGTTTGATGCTTGTGGGAAAGCTGATCACCTTGTCCATGTGTAGCTTGGCCAAAAGCAAATTGGAGGTGAAGGGTGGGTTTGATACTTCCATACATGGGCAAAAAAGCAGGGGACTTTGCACCATGATATTTGAACACTTGATAACTTGAAAATGTTGGTTTGGTTTTGCACCTTTCCAAATCATCCAAAAAGTAAGGGCCGCATCGGAGATCCATCCGTCCAAGCGGAAGTTCCTTGAGGAGAACTACAACATTCAAATGTTTCTTGGCAGTTTCTTTTATGGTAGGGTGATGCAGGGTGATGTTTGCTTGCAAGCTGCAAGTAAGGCTTACGAAGTCAGTTCTGAAGCAAAAGAACGATGGAATCTCCGACATGGATACTGGGCTTTAACCATCTGATAGAGTGAAAATCAATGAAATATGTTGGTAGTTTGGTAGTGATCAACGTTGCTTGTCAAACCCTGGGAGAAGCAAAGGATTTTCCAGCATTTAACTCAGGTAGATCTATATGTGGCTGGGTTCCCATGTACTCCATATAGTTCTCTGGGTTGTCAGATGCGTCTCAGCGACCCCAACGCAAAACAACTTTTCGCTTGCGTGAAGCGGATCCGCGACACACGGCCAAGAGTTTCTTGTTGGTAACTATGTCACATGCATGGCTGTGTAAAGTGAAATTCCGATTCACTAATTATAATTTTTCTTAAGCTGGGAAGCACCGTTGCCAACCAAGGTGAATATATTAGAGAACGTGATGGGGTTCAAAGCTGTGGCGGAACCTGTTGGAAGGTTTATCCAGCAGAACTGTCCAGGGTTTTGTGCTAAGTGGGTCCAGTGATGAGTTTTCTACTCAAAGAGATTGTTTGCCAATTTTATTCATGGTGTTTCCAGAGCTACCTGAGGTATGTGTTACTTTATGTAGCAACAAATCCGCCCTTGTCCCAGATGTTCTCTTTGTGGGTGTGTTTGTGTGCGTCATCCGTATACAGAAAGTCACAGATAATGATTTAGGTTATCTTTTGTATTTGTGTTCGACTTAGGCGGAAGTATGGTGCTCCAATCAGCAGAAAGCGTCTTTTCCTGTTGATGATTCAGCAAGATGTATTACGGGATGACATCAGTTCAGAAGAACTTCCTAGCTATGTTCAGAAGAAGCTAGATGACATGAAGGTTCCTACCACTGTTGGATGGTTTCTTGTCTCAAACTCTTGAACGAAGACTTGTACTTGAATTTTGCTAAGTCAGTCAGTTGTTTCCCTTGTTGATTCCTACATCCACCCCAGCTGTGCAAACCCTCAGGACTGATTTGATGCTTCCAGACGATCACCCTGCTGTTCAGCGCGACACATCGAAGCGATGCAGTGCAAGGATCGCAAATGCAGCTAAGTGACTGGGACTGGTTGGGTTTTTTTTGGTGTCCTGAAGTGACCTTTTTCCAGTAGGCATTTGTAGGGATGGTTTTTCAAAAGTACAAGATCTGAGGCATGTGTCAAAGAAGTTTAAATGGATAAAGCGACATCGTGATTGGGCCAAGGAACATCAGGCGAGCTCATTGTGTTTAAAGCATGTCAATGATACAGATTATAGCCAGGGCCATGACAATAGATCTTACCTTCGATGCTGCTGCAATGCAGGTATGTATCAAAAGGGTCAACAAACAAAATCTCTTTGCCAAGAAGTACCCAGCTGCAGCACAACAAGTAACAACTCACCGTGAAATGGAGGCCGGTATATGTAGATGTTGTGATGGTTGTGAGAGTTATCGCTAGTTCTCCTTTTTTCTTCAATGATAGTTGTGAATTCCGTCCAGCTATACAATCTTATTCGGAATGACTGACCTGAAAAGGCCTTGAATCTTTTAGCCAGCAAGTGCAAAAGCCTGAGCATGGTCAACACCAGTCAGTCGCTGGGTCAGATGCCCTACTTGGAGAAAGACAGTGATGCATTGATGTGTCTCACGATGCTTGGACTGGGCAGTGGTTTGGTATGTGTGTGTAGTATCATTCCGGAAATCTGGGGCAATTGATGATATTTGACGTGTTTCCGTTTCCACTTTCTTGCATTCTATCATTTTTGGCCTAGTTGTTATGGGCTTTCAGGCCATGTGGGAAATTCCTGAGCACCACAAAAGGGAGGTTTGTGCTTGGTCGAGAGACCCTGGTCTTTATGGGCTTGCCGGTACACAAGCTCAAGCTAGGATCTTGCAGTGAACGGGTTTCTTGTTGGCAAAAATTTATATCTGGTGAAAGTGTTGTGCATTTTTCCTTCGTGTTGGATGGTTGGATGGTGTGTTGAACATATGTGCCCTAGGTACTTCACAGCCTGGGAGGGAACTCGATTGCGGTTCTGTCGATCTTACCTTTAATATGTACTTGTTTGTCATTGTGTAAACCTGACAAGCTTTGGACGAATTGGGCCAAGAAGTAGTCAGCATAGTTTCGGCATGTTGGCAATGAAATTCGTTGCTCTTTGCACTTACTTTGCAAATCTTGCAATTAATGACCTGATCTTTGCAGCGGAGCAAAATACAGCAGGCCTGGTACATATGTATACTTGATCCTTTTAACCCTCGGACCTGATTTATGAAGTCCAACTTTTCATCTCTAGACTCTAGACGTAAAAACGCTGCTGAGTTCTCATCTGATGCACTTTTCCAAAAGATGGTGCTTCGCCTGATGTTTTCCTTCGGCTTGATTTTTCCATAGCAGTTTCTGGTGGTTGTGGATTTACCATGAAAGCAATGATGCCTTCTTTGAAATAAAATCATGCATATTACAACGAAACAGCAAATAATCACTTTTGTCCTGCTGGTTGACATTTGGAACCATTTCCCAATAGGATGTCTCTTAAGATCAAGATTACATACTGGCAATTCGGTAGTTAGATACAATATGCTTTTACAGCGCTGGGATGCTGATGATGATCATCCTTGCGGCGATCTACTTCAGCGCTTTTCTGCCAGCTCATCGGATGTTTCAGGCTCATCCAGTAGCGGAGACCAGCGCCCCTGCTGCACTTAGTAAACACACTGAGGCTGCCTATTCACTGACGCCCCAACACCTTACTATGATTATTACAGATCATCTAGTTACATCAGATGCATCTTAGGTCCAGCGATGGTGGTTCTTCTACTGATGGTGGTTCTTCTACTGACATGTCCATCGCTGGCAGTGAAAGTGATGATGTGGGCTCTACTACTGATCCCATCATTGATTTGACCTTAGAAAGGCTTCAATCGCTACATGCTCATGGAACAGTGCAAAAGAAAAATTTGACAGAGTATGCTAAAAGAGGTATCTCAACATCACGCATCAAGCAAGCTGTCCTACAGCCTTCTTGTCATTGCGCATGCAAAATGCCTATCAAATTGCTCTACAAGATTTGTCTTGCATTTTGGACTTTGGCTAAACCAACTCAAGACTCTCTTCTTTGGGGGATTCAACATGAGTCTGGAAAACAGAAGAAGAAGCGTTGGCACATGGGAGGACATCCGGATTTTGGTCAACATGATACCCAAAAAAATATGCAACATTCATACCCAACATAAACAATGTAAGGGTTTGGTAGCCCCTTCATTGGTTCAATCCGTTTTGCAGGATACCCAGTGTGTCGTGAAGCTTGGGTGCACTTTCTTGGTGTTGGCAAGCACCGCATTGGCCGCACACGGCATTGCTTTCAAGGGAGGGATCTAAGATCCATCAGTGGCCATGGAGGAAACCCTTCTCAAATATACGATGATGATGAATATGGAAATCTTTTTCCACTTAACTCACTCGGAGTCAAGGTTTATAACAAGTAGGGTTTGCCCAAAACACATCCCTGAAAAGCACCCTTCAAACAATGAAAAATCTTTAAAGTGGAGAATATTTTTCCTTAAACAAGAATGAGTTTTTAGCTTGAACTGCTTTCTGTGCCCATGTGCCACTCTCACCTCCGCCCTTGCAAGCCAGCTCAAACAACTCAGGACCAGCTGGGCCTCCTGCAGAAAAGTCAGCAAGCGTGATGAATTTCTTGATACACTTGTATTGGACTGCCGCTGAACCGATGGCGACTGGGTACCTTTGGTGGCAAAAAATGAAATACAAAATATTGTGTTTTCATCTAACCATTCTTATCAACTTTCATGGGAGTGAGTTCAAATCCGGTCCCATCCAACCCAAGGATGATTTCAAAGGATAACATCAACAAAGATGATGAAGGTCTGCGACAGGAGCTCTTAGAAAGGCTTATTGACTGCAGGCTCATGAAGGCAACCAATCAAATTCTTTTCAATGACCCTCAACGATTGGCACTACGTGAGCTACCCCACGGAAATTGGAGCAATGTTTTTGTGCTTTACCAAGCCCATTGCCGATCTCAGGGGGTTGCGGCTGCTTCAAAAGCAACTTTCTTTGCTGTTTCGCAGCTTTGGCGGTCATGCCTTCGTTTCCATAAGAAGTCACAGCATACAAAGTGCTTTACTTGCAGTCGTCTCAAAATGGAATTGAGAAATACAACAGTTTCTTGTCAAGCTAAGAACTGTAAACTTTGAACTTTATAGTTGCTACACACCCCATTGCACCAATCTGTTTTTTGGTTTTGGGTAATCAGCTTCCTAAACTCAAAAAAATTGAAACCCTAAGGATGTGAGGGAACATTGTCGATTGAGTGATGAACTACTTGCCCATTACTACCAGACTTACTGCGACAGGGCAGTATATTGGACAGCTAGGGACAGGGCACGTACATGCGGTGACGTGTTAGTTCTGATCATAGACAGCTATGACAAGGCGAAAGTGACCCTCCCTCGATGGCCATTCCAACGTACACCGAAAAAACCAATATACGAGGCAACCAGAAGAGATTCGTTTGAATATTACTCCAACTTTTTCATGCTTTTAACTTGTATCTGCATTGGAACAGTTTAACTTCCGCCATAACACATCAGAACTTGCTTCTCACCACCAAGGAACATCGATGGTTTTGACTGGTTGCATTGTTCATGGCTTTGGTGTCTTTCTTTATCTTGTGGATGAAGGAATGGCTCAAGGGGCTAGCTGGACGATTGAAGTAGAAACTCATTTGCAACCCAATCTCCATACATGCAGCCTCCCCCCATCATCTCAATGTGTTGTCCTCCAAGCTCCAAGGCAATGCGATCTATCGACAAGGCCTTTGCGATGGCACAAAAAAAGAATCGCCGTTTCCCAACCGAGTTCCTTGTTGGCAGATATTTATTAATATTATATTATATTTTATTTATATATATATAATCATATTATTCTGTTTACTTGTTTCCAGTCACCTGTGCACTCTGTACAAACTGAATTCTTTACCTGAAATAATGGAACTGCTTGAAACTGATTCAGTAGCAGTGGAAGAGTGAACCCCACCAAAAATTCTGCCAATGAATTCTGTAACTGATTATCCATCCCGAGAAGGTCCTTTGCCTCTCAAAATGCTAAGCCAAATTGATGAGGTGTTGGTTACAAGGAGATAATGCAGGCAAAGAGGTGCGAAACTCCTTCACTGGTAGATGGGCATCTCTTATGTGTCAAGGAGGATGGTTCTCGTGTGTGTCCCACCATCATTTGATGGTGGGACACACACATGAGGACATAGGTGTGGGATGGTTTGGGCTGCGAAAAACTTCATGATATTCAAGAAACCTGAAACAGTTAAACAATACATCAATCATCTCTATCATGTTGTCAAATCGGTCTTGGGTTTGGCCCCCTGAGATGGCATATTCAGCATCGTCACATCAGCGCTGAACAGCCAACCAGATCTGCAAAGTCCACGGGACGTTCAACGGACAGGTGTTTAGGTGTTCTGAAATTTTCCATGTTTAAAAAAATTGCTTTTTCCACTTAGGAGTCTCCCTTTTACAACTCTCCACTTTCCCAACTCTTCCCTTTCCATGCATGCAGGACCTTGGTCAATCGCATGGAGCCCTTGTTCAAGAGATCTGGTATGGCCTTCACATGTGAGATCGTGGACTCAGTATCTTGGCACAAATGGTGGAAAATGGGTCTAGTGCGTCATGTAAGTGTGTTAACCCAAGGTCTTTTCTATCCATAGTTTGGGTCCTAGTCTTTCAACAATGCATCTAAGATCCGGGATTGGTGCAGCTTGATGCCAACTGGCGCTGCTTTGAAAAATTGCTACAGATCTCGTAAAGGTGACAACGAAGGGGAAGATCGATTTGCAGTGCCACAAAGCTTCACATTCATGGCCAGGGAAGGCAGGAAGGGTGGTCTCAAAACAGTACAGGTTTTATTTTATAATCATCATAATCTCTGCGTGTGTGTTTAAATATGACAGTACTTTGATTCAAACATTTGGCAGCAAACGCACCAATTATCTTTTCAGTTGCTTTTGAGTCGAGTAAATCAAACCACAAACTGATTATAAGTCACGCAGTGTACTCCCGCTCATATGCTCGATATTTTTGGAAACATCTGATCATTCCATTTAATTCCTGGATGACCAATGACCTGCCATGGGTTCCCCAAACTCCCCTAAAGGCATGCCAGGGGGTGGTCATGGCCTTGACCTAGATGAACGTGTACCCCGCAGATTGCGTTGCGATGGCAACTCCAGGGATATTTTCTGCATGGTGAAGGGTACTATGAGCGATGAAAAATTGGTACAACCACCCATCTTGGTGTATCCACACAGTTTTCTGCCTGTGACTGAATCTTTCTTTAATCGAATCAACTCCACTGATTTGCACATGACGGCTGTTCTAGACGACCAACGGTGCACAGAACTCATTGAGTTGGCCAACACCATTGAGGTGGATTTTCCTCACCTAAGGCGTGGTGTTGATTATCTGAGGTCCCTGACAAAACAGGACCGTCCAAGGCAGTGTTGCCCTGCATTGAAATTCATCGAAGCAGGCCCAAGTGCGATTCATGATTTAGGGGGCTTTGAGCTGGGAAACCGGCCACCACCACCCAAGCCACATAAGCTTCAGGTGGTTTTTCGTCATTAAAATGTCAATATGTCTTTGATTTGGGGTTGTGTGATACAACATTGGGGTCAAGTTGGTTGCAAAAAAGAGTGCTTGAGTCCCATCACTTGTGAAAACATCTGGGGTGCTGAAATCATTTTGCACAGAAACTTAAATAGACATGAACTGGTGCACAAACAACTTCATACAACTTTGGTTGCCCAGGGTGCTTTTGCAAACCATTAGCCTCAATCTTGTGGACAGTGGTCGTTGTCCCACCAGTAGTTCCCAGTTGCGATGGGGGAATTTTCTGATGATCCCAGCAGTGAAGAAGCTCTTCAGAAGATTGCACTCTTCTTTGACAATGTTTGGAGCTAATTTGTTTCAACTTGACATTGAGAAATTTCACTTTGTTGCAACTTGCCAAACAACTTTCACATAAATGGTCTTAGGTCATCGAAACTTCCAATTTTGGGGAGTTTGTCAACCTCCGTGGCCGTGAGAGATTGGACAAGGCATTTAAGGGATGTACAAATAAATGACATGACCTAGTCCCCACCCAGCACCTCTTTGCGCAGGTGCTGACGAAGTTGCTCTCGCCCAAGCCTGTGGAACATCGGCTGGTGCTGGGTCTCATTCCGCAAGAAACGGTGAATGAGTTCTATCTGCCCCTGGTAGATTTTGATGTCTCAGCGAAGTCGAAATCCGGATGTGGGGAATGGGGGATGCAAAACAGGATCACTTTATATTGAAGAATCCACACAGAGTACACTAATTATTCTTGTGAAAATTTTGAAAGATAGTCACACAATAAAGTTTTAATCATCAATATGTTAAGTTTTGATTCCACATAAATACTTCACCCCTGGAACCTGCAACCTCCCTGACAGACTATCCGCAGAACACGCAACTGGCAGCATACTTCAGAGAGTTTCTGAAGCATGGATATCTTGCGAGTGCTGAATCCATTGTGACGAAGTTTCCATCAGGAGATAGCACACGAAGGATTCTCTTGGGGAGCGTCGGAATTATTGACGGTTTCTGCAAGATTATGATTATGACTGGGATTTGTATTATCATTGATCACCTGGAATCACGGTGGCATTTGTACTGCCAAGCCTCGCATCTTTTTTCCACTTTGTATTTTATCAAATCACTTACCATTGGAATGTCAGTTGATTTACTTCTGCAAAAATGGAATGTAAATTTCACAAAGTACATTGACAGTTCATGCGTAACATGCCATTTAATGGCGAGGTGTTTTCCAAAGTCATTCTCACCTGTACATTGATCGTTTGCCTGCACCAGGGTTCCATCATTTCCCCTCTAAGGAATTCACCGATGATCAACTTTTGCTGCCGGGGGTGAAGAAGCTTCTTGATAGTTTTTCCCTGGTGCGGTGTTGCTACACACACCGTTCAAACCCAGCTCACCATTATCTTGATTCACTTCGTCCCTTGCTCACCATTTAGTCATGTAGACAAATAGGTGAATTATGCCAGGAAGGGTTGTGATTGAAAAGAAAAATCCTATTTAGAGATCACAAAAGAATGTGCGGCCAAGGCATTCAATATGTCACCTCGCAAAAACAGTCGCCTTCCGCGATTGACTATCTTGGTTCAATGAAGGAGGCAGTGGCAATTGAGAAGAGGTTAGCCAGTGTTGGGTCATCAAAAGCTTTGAAAGATGTCCTGGGTCGCTGTGTGAGTGAGTATAACAAGATGGTTACCAAGAAAGCTCATCGGGTGACTACAGAAATCAAGAACCTGATCCTGAACTTGTTCCCAAGTTTCAATATTAGAATCACCAATTGTTTTGTTTTTATCTTTGTTGATCCCAGAACACTAATCACTAATTGAGGCTGAGGACAGATGATGATGTGCAGCGAATCATCCACAAGCATTACGATTCATATCCCCACACGCAGTCAGGCCTGGTTGTTTTGACAATCTTATTTTCAATATTTTCTCATCTCTTCAACCCCCATCTCGCCGCGGCCTGTGTGTTTGCCAGCTCTTCCTGTGGACGTCCTGCAGCAAGACTTTTGGGTGCCGGGCAGCTGTTCCAGAAGTGAGTCTTCGAAGTATGCAGGGAAACCACTGTTCAAAGAAGTGCTGACGGTAACTGTAGAGACTTGCAAGATGTGGATGGTTCGAGCTACAGAGGACTGTTTCCTTCAATTCCAAGATGGCGATTTTTTTCATAGACCCTAATCCGCCTAATCCTAATCCTCCCATACTTCTCAACTGAAAGTCACATCCTCCGCCCCAAACTGGTATGTTTTAAGCCCTGCCGTTTCTGTCATGTTTGCTTTTTTATTTCTTTCTGGGAATGAGTTGTAGTATCTCATCCGAATTTTGAAAATGAGTCGACACTTCATAAACCTTCCATGCACCAGCAGGATTTCAAGCGGCTTGTGAGTCCAAGTGATTCCGTCAAAGCCAAGGACATTTGTATGGGTGGTACGGGGTGCGAGTTTGAAATTACATGTTGTCATAATGTGGGAAATACAGGTATAAAAACATAATATAAAAACAACATTTCGGACATCACAAGTCTAAGTGGTGCAAGATTTTTTCCATCAACAGTATGGTTATGTGATGGGTCATATATTTAACACTGTTCATCACCACTGCTCTCCCCCTCCCACCGTGTAATCCCTGACCCAGAAGAATGCGCAGCTCAACGACGAGCAACAGCTGGTCTTGCACGACTTGCGCTGCCTCTGGGTGTGGCTTAAGCCCCGTTTGGATGGTGCTTTTCCAGCACCGGTGGTGGAAAAACACAAAGAGCTCTTCATGCGAGGGATACTTGGTGAATTTTTGGGCCCGTGACAAATTAAGAATGGCCAAACACGTCACAATTCTTCATTCGAACTTGGCCAGCGCCAAATCCAAACCCCATTTTATCGTGGGATTCTGTGGAATCCCGTCGCATTTCAAGGTGACCATTTGGCTGGCGCCAACCGGGGCATCCCCTTAACATCAAAAATGAATCAAAATCAGAGACCAGGATTAAACTGAGTTTTGTGATGTGATTCTGCAGGATCCCGTCGCATTTTTGAAGAAAAAATTACAATCAATCACATTTGCATGATAAACCCCCAATCTCATTCGTGATTCAAACCCACAATCCATGGGAAATCATCAAGGGATTCTGCAGAATCCCGTCGCATTTTTGACTTGGATTTCAATGTCTGAGTGTGATTGGTTTTTCAGAAATCCTGAGGGCACTGGACTCGGATCTTGCTGGCGTGATGAAAGCTGCACAGCCGTTTGAATGGGAGAGAATCCCGTTCATATTGGAGGTTTGGTGAGAATCATAGAAAACCGAATGCAGGGCCATCATGGATTTTTTTGATAGCCATCATCCTACCCACAAAAAAAACTTTCCAACCAAGTTTCATTGAATTTATTGCCTTAACTAATTCTAAGAGATCATGACAATGTCATATAATGTCATCATATATATCATATTTGATTTGCCTTTTGTCCCCATGATATCCCTTTTGCTGAACTGAACCACCCACCCTGCAGGTGCGTGGCGAGGCAGTTGATGATTTCATCTGCCAGGCACAGGATCGCACACGAAACGCGCATTCCAAGAGCCTTGCTGCTGCTTGGAATGTGTGGAAGGAACTTCTCCAAAGTGACCAGATGACCTTCCAGAGTGAAAAAATTTCGATACTTGTTTTGCAAAGATAAAGTTCAATCTCTCAAAACAAACCATCTTGCAGATATTCCGGTTGAACATTGGAACAAACAACTGTAACCTATCTTACACAATTGCCAGCCAAACACACGATGTTATTCCCAATCAGCGACATTTCATTGGTGTGTGAACGTGCGATATGAAAGAGCAAGTGCCAATTTTTGCCATAAACAAAATCCATCCCCCAGTGCCTGCTTGTCAACGCCCTCTCTTCATTCCATGGTCCTGCCCGACTAAGGAGTGAGAAGGAGGCAGCCAAACGTCGCACCAAGCTTGTGGGCCAATTGGAGGACATCTGTAACAGTTACAGGGTGCGATTTCGGCCTGAAATCAACCAAGTCTTTTTTGGAAATTCTGGTTCTTGCATAATATCAACCGACGATTTTTTTGAGTACGTCTCGTCATTTAAACACTCGATCAACAGAATAGCACTCAACCTCTAGCTAAGACATGCTAAGACCCTGCAACAAGTGCACTCCACCCTCAACAACGTTACAGGAAATGCATACAAAGGCTTGGGATCTCGTTGGTTCTTATCTGAAGACCAACCTTGAAACTTTCACTGGGAAGTCATTGGAAGCGGAGTCGACAATCCTACCATCAGTGGTGAGCTGGATTCAGGACACCCTTTCTGACATCCCCGAATCTTTGCATTTACTTTGGGGAAACAAATATGGTATTCACACTATGCCCATATTATTTTTGGATGTGGTAGTTGTATGTACTGTAGTTGCTTTGACTCAACCAGATCAACTGTTAAGCTGTTATCTGAGAAATACTTGACATGCTCCGTCCAACAGACCCCTTGGTTTTGAGTTTTTATTCCTGAGGGGCCTGCTCAAAGGGCCCTGTCAAAATTTTCTACGAAATAGTTGCTGTGAATAGTTTTTTGTAAAGAACAACCCTCATTGGTGGCCAAGGAAGTGAAAGCCACCGATGACCACTGCGTGGTGCTTTGGTGCAACATGACGACTGTAGGGGTGATGCCTGCAGCAAAATACGATTTCTTTCTGACGTCCATCACAAATATCCTTGCGACTCACAAGAGAAATGGTTTGGCGCTGATTGTCCATTGCAATCGTGCTTCTGACACCGGCAGGACCGGCCATGTACTTTTTACCGGGGTGTTTCTTAGTCTTAGAAAAAAACTCTTCTGAACAACTATTATTTGGTCCATGTTATTGTTTTTGTTTGGTGTGTGTGCTCAAAGAAGTTCAGGGTCCGTAGACCAACTATACCGAATTTCCAACAACTTTTGACCATGATCTTTGAACAGACCCCTCGGGCCCAAAAATTCATCATGCGGGCCCATCTTGACGTGAGGGGTCTGCTCAAAAGGTCCTGTTCAAAAATTCTTAGATGATTCAATACCCACTATACAATATTATGTTATAACATGTTTTCCTCCTAAGGGAGGTGGGTTTCTGGAATGATCAACAATCAGCCAGCCCAAAAGAAGATCAACAATCAGCCACCCCTAAAAGCCAACCCCACTTAGAAGGAAACGATTTTCAAATCTATATGCTCCAATACTTCTGGCCACATCCTTGTGGAGGAAATGTGAGAAGAAGGAGAAGATGGAGCCGAAGGATGAATCTGTCACCAAGGAGGAAGACGATGATGACGACGATGGGGAGAAGGCGGATTCGGACTTTGAGGCTGAAAAGGAGAACCCAGAGGAAGCGGACATCCGTGAAATCCGTCACAAACTTGAGATTCTCAGATTACAATCATTACAATCAAGACTTACACTTAGTCTGACTTCCTTACCGGGTTTCTCTGCGAACCACAAAAATCTAGTTACTGATTTATGAAATTGGACCTGCGAGTTTAGTCTCTCCAACGCTTTTAGGATTGCCTTGTCAGCCAAGTCCCGCAACCTTTGCGTGAAGAATGCGACGTGGGTATTTGACAAAGTTGCTCAGAACAAAAATTCTTAGAGAATTCAGCCCACTATACAATGACATGTTTTCCTCTTAAGTTGGGTGTGCTTTTAGGGCTCGACAATGAGCAAACCACCCTAGAAGGACAAAACTTTCAGATATCTTTCTTTATTTATCCAGGCAACGCTGATTTGTTTACGCTTAAGGCTACGGTGTATGGAAAGCGCGATGCCTGCTTGCATGGCCTTGCGGTGGTCCATCGCGACAAGCTCAATATCTTCAGGTCTTCGGATGGATGGAAGCATGGGCTGATCCGTGACTGCGCAATGCTTCCTAGATCTTCAATGTTTAAACCTGACGTACCTTCGTTTTGATTTACGCAATTTTTTCCATGCACCCTCATCTTTGATACTAAGCAAGCTTCTTTTCTGGGGAATTCAAAGACGCAGTAACATGTTCACAAATCCAATTTGCCAGTCACAAAGCAACCTCCAAAAATACATCTTAGAGTCATCGACTGATTTTGACCCTTCTTGGCAAGTTGGCTTAAAAGAGCTTGTAGTGCTGTTCGAAAAATCTTAGATTGAAGAAAAACATGTTAATTGCACCACCACCCTACATGCAATATTGACACTCACATTTCAGCTTAAGGCAGTGGTGACGACTCCGCATCTTGGAAGAGCGTTCACGGACGCCCAAGAATTGCGCCAGGTGTGGGACACCAACATCGCCAACACTATAGTGAGTTAGACTTATTATAAGTTTCAATAAATCTTACAAGGAGGTTTTGCATCCATCCATCTATGGGGGTAGAACAACGACAATAACTTGTGTTTTTGTGTTGAGGGAGCTTCGAGAAGGAAAGGTATATGATATGAATATCGGTGCAATAGATGTAGAAAAACTGATTTGCCATTCTTTCATAGGTCGCTGGAGGCACCGACATCGTCCGAAAGTCTATCGCAGCTTTCCTCCCCCCTACAATTGTCACAAGCTTGGTGGTGGATCTCCACTGCTATGACTGTTGGCCAGCACTTGCTGCGCTTGAAGCCCCTTGACAGAATCTATGAATAAGTGTTGGTTCCTTACAATTAATCTTAAGAGATAAACGTTGGAGCTTCATAGATTGCAAATTTCCAATCCCCCCTTCTTGATTGTCCTCGCTGGTACCAGGCATGTGCTGAGGGACAGCGAATCCTCTGCAGCAATGTGGTGCTGGACAAGCAGTCAACTCAACTCATCCAGCGGCTTGGGAACAAGGTGTACGATGCTTGCAGGTCAAATCAGATTCAGATTGTTGGATTTCCACAGTTCGACAATGTGATAAAGGCCATCCAGAACATTGAACCCAATGACAGTGGCAAACAGTATGAGGTCACTGTCAAAAAACACGATCGTTTGGTCGTGTTACAGAGTCTAGCGTCCAAATGGCTTGAGACGGAGTTCAAGGAAGCAACCATAGAAGAGATTGAATCCCACAATCAACGTTTCAATGATGGTGGTGAATACTGGCATGGTGAAGAAGAGAGGCCCACTGGTTAATCTCACATGTTCATCTTACCCATCAATGAAGATTGTTTTGATAAAAATGAAAAAATCTTCATGGATACCAGTATGGTAAGGCTTGTGCTAGGGACATCAAAATAGAAGTCAACAGAAGTCAAAACTTGGATTTGCCATGTTGTTTTCTTAATCAAGCCTAGTTCTTCCCACTAAAGATTTTCCAACCTTTTTCCGACATCATCCCTTTGTTAGACAGAGCTCTTCTTAAAGAAACACATTGTAATTGAGTCTAGAGAACAACCGTGTACCCCTTGACTGCCTTGGCGTTCTCCAGGCAGGGCGATGACTCGGGCCGTCCTCACAAACGAATCAAATTGGAGGATTCTGAGTTGGCCAAGGAGTCTGATGTATCCAGTTTGGTCAAACCGCAACTTGGTTTTTTTAGTTTGATTGGGGGGGGATGATGGCCAAAGAGGGTCAAGAAAAGCTCCACAAACCCAGTACCTTTCATTCAGTTGATTTTTGTGCTAACGTTCTACATGTAGTGGCTCGATTCACTGAATTCTGCTGAAAGCTGTTTTGTGAGGTACATCTATCAGATCAACAACTGCGCTGAGCTGGTATCTGCACAAGAAGGTCGCCCTGTCTACTTGGTGTCTCGTGGAAAGAACCAATTCCTGCATCACCGTGAGATGTTTCTCGCTTGAAAAACTAAGTGAGGCTAAACAATATTCAAAACACTGACGATTGTTTTCCCTTTCAAAGAAGTCCCTTTCAAGCGTCTGCAGTTTCCAAAAAAGTGTTTCCCCTTCTGGAGGTTCAGTTTTGGAAGTGGAGATTGGCGTGTTGAAGCTGACCCTTGGATTTTGTTGGCAGGCTGCAATGCTGCAAGCATTGGTGGAATCAAATTATCCAGGTTGATTAGACATCGTTTTATTTTCATTTGAAACCTCTGCGAATCAAGGCCTTTATAACTCCTTTTTTTTCAACAACAATAAATACCACATGGATACAAGAACCAAAACATTCCTCCATCACTCCTCCCATCCCTTTCGAAGCATGATCTTGGGAAGTTCAAAAAAAACATATGTTTCTCAATGTGCCCCTTTCCATGAAATTCAAAGAAGATATTACCCCCCTTTCCATGGTATATAGATCTCGTGGTGGGGCAGCTTCACTTAGGACGCAATGGAAACCATGGAAGACCCTTGCGGTCGGTGGTTCAGCTTCAGAGGAGATCTAGACACTGTGATGGTTTTGGAGAAGAAACATCTGGCTAGCCACCTGCAGGGGTTGCCTTGTGTAGAATCCCCCACTTGTTTGAAAACGATCATTCGAGAACTGGAAGATGCCGGGGAGGTGGGGGTCACTACAGGTCATAGTTTTCCTGATTTCTTGGTGGTCCCCCAACATACATCCATACATACATACAAAGATACATTTTAATTCCAATATATACACATGTATATATGATATCTTCATCTGATATATAGAATATCAGTGAGTTGTTTCTATATTCACAGTATCCCTCTCGATGTATTGAGTTCTTGTAAACATTCATCAAATCAATCCACCACACAGGTGAAGCTCGCCCTGACGAACCATGACATGTCTCCTGACAACGTGGTTGCCAACAAGCCTCTGGTCTTCCAAATGGATCCTGTCAAGCAAGATCGGGAGGACACAGGGAAAGCGCCTAAGAAGAAGCAAAAGAAGTCAGTGGGATCTATGACAGAAAAGAATTTCGGTTCCATTGTAGATGTTACCAAGATCAAAGCGGCCAAGCGAATTGTGATCGCGTGGCGTGTGAGGTTTCTGGGATTGTTTCACTCATTTTTTGATTCCTGTTGAATTTTTCAGGAAATTAAAAGCTGGTTTTTCTAGCAAACCCCACCAAACAACTGAATAATGAAACAAATATGATCGTAGTTTTGTGTATCTTTGTGTGTTGTTTGTTTTTTCACATTCATATCAAGTATTCAGTTTCATATTTTGCAAATATCTGCCCATGTACATCATATATATCAAACCAAGAATACATGCTTATATTCAATCTCTTCAACCCTTTATGGGTTATTCTGGTTCGTGGTCGAAGCATTGGGGCAGGTTGGAATCAAGTGGTTCTACTGGAGTGAAAACCTTGGTGCCTATTAGGCCCATCGCCTGTGTGAATGGTGTTTTGGACCTGAAAGAGGCCACTGTCAAGTCGTTCTAAGTGAACACTTTTTGCCGCACAAGCACCAACATGTTTCCAAACTAGTGTTTTTTTTGACAACCGAAGATGCTTTCAGCACCACCATTCTTCGAGAATATCATTGGGGAGTGTTTTGTGGTCCACGGTCAAAAGCCCTCTTTCCCACATGAGCATACTCTCCATCATCACCATCATCACCGTTGTCATCCCCATCATCATCATCATCCTCATCATCATCATCATCATCATCACCAACACCACCATCATCATCATCATCATCATCATCATCATCATCATCTTCATCATGATCATCATCGTCATCAACATGGTCATTATCATTCAATGATTTTTCTGCATGATTATCACTGTTTGTCGTGTCATCTTTGATCATGACAAGTTCCTGATTTCATTGTGTCTTCTTTCCTGGTATTGCAATTTGATATTAGTGCATCATCACCAGACCAACATTTGATCATAATTTAGTCTGATGGTGCCATTCCTTTTTGGATTTCTCTGGACTTCATCTTCATCATCTGGATTTTGTCAATCCCCATCCTAGTATCAGCATCATCATCCGTCACCGTCAGCACCAGCTTCTTGAATCGAGGTCGTTCACTGTCTAGTCTCCCTTCTTTCATCCAGGAACTCATTTGCCTGTTTGTTCACTCATTTTTCTTCCACTCATTCATGCATCCTTCTCTTCTTCCTTCATTAATCATTGCTGCCCATGTTGTCCAGTCAGTCTTTGCACGCATTCAACTTTTCGCATGTTCTTCTGGATTCCTGCATCTTAAAAAAGAATACCAGCACACTTCATCTTCATCCGTTCATTCAGGGTGACCTTTTCAATCAGTCGTTCATTGCTGTTCATAAATTCATTCATTCTTTCATCCATTCATCCCTTCATCTGTTCATCCGTTCATCCCTTCCTTCCTTCCTTCCTTCCTTCCTTCCTTTCTTCCTTCGTTCATTCATTCTTTCTTTCTTTCTTTCTTTCTTTCTTGCTTTCTTTCTTTCTTTCTTTCATTCTTTGATGTGTTTCATTCGTTCATTCCTTCCTTCCTTACTATCTTTGATTGAATGATTCATTTCATGCAATTCGTATATAAAGAAACCTCTTTCATCCTTCAGTTTACGAAATGTTTTATCGCAGTCCTTGTGCTGAAAGCAATGTCAACAAATTGGGAGTCATGGTGGTGTGTGCGATTGCCGCGATACGACTGGAGAGACTGTTCTTTGATCAAGAAATTCTTGGTCTGAACTAGTCTGCGTTTGGGTTGGGGAACACCACTTGCACTCTTAGTTTCTGGGCTTCGTTCTGACGTCAATAAAATCAAACTATATACCATTTCCCAAGACCCACATCAACGGAATGTTTTTGAACAATTTTTTTCAGAGTCACAGATACTTCTATGAGTGCTTTTTTGGTGCAAATCACAGATCTACTCAACGAAGGCGAAAGATTTGTCCTCCTCCACTTGCACTGAAGTTTTGCTTGCAGCCCTCATGCACCACCTTCGCACAGGGTGACAGAGTTGTGTTGGTGAACTGTTTGTATCCATAGGACTTTGGGCTTCTGAGTTCCTAGCATAGCTATGTCGGGAAAAAGAAAAAGTAGGGAGTTGAAAGAAACCCCTAGCAATGACAGTGATGTGGTGTTTGTCCCACAGCCATTGCGTGCATCCCTCCGCCCTCCAGCCCCTCAGTTGCAACGCAGTTCTTTTTATTGAAAATTAAAAATAAAATTGCTTGGGTGGCCGAAATCCAAGCTCTTTCTGATTGGCCTGTCAATTACCATTAGGACTTCAACTTGGAGAATATGATGAAAGCAGCTGCTCCAGCTCCGAGTTTACCGAAAGCAGCTGGACCCACACCGAAGGCTACACCAAAGGCTATTCCTGCTTCTAGCTCACGTGGATTCTAAGCTAAACATAAATCCAAAACTTAAGTCAACGATGATTGATATGCTCAGATTACTTGATCCACTTTGAGTATTCTTTTTCCCTTTGCCCAGCATCCCTCAGGAACCGCTGATATCCTGCCTGGTCGTGTCCATTCATCTACTGAGGAATCCTCGCCAGATAACAAAGGAGACAAACCATTGAAGGAGAAAGACAAAAAGAAAGACAAGAAATCGAAGAAAGTAAAGAAGGGAAAGACTGAGAAGACCGCGAAAAAAAAGAAAAACGAACAAAAGAAAACAAAGAAACGGCGGAATGAGGATGAGGATGATGACGACCCTGATGCTGACCATGATCACTTGGGTGAAGATGGCACCGATGATGATGAGGGCGAAGATGGTATGTTTGATGACATGGAAGGCCTAAATACCCTTCTCAATGTGGATGATGCCAAGGGAACGACGATGAAACGGCCGTCTGCCAAACAGAAATCGGGTACCCCCCAAAAGAGACCAGCAAAGAGATCCTGTGATAGTAGCCCTCAGGCGTGGAACAGTGATTTCTTTCACACTCTTACTTTCTATTTTACATAAGTCCAGTTTAGTCTCGAAGCCTTGCCATTGGGACAGGTTTCTGAGATGAAGCCATTCCAGTACATGATTGAACAGCGAGATGAATTCCAGTCCTACGAAGCCTATAGGCCCCTCCCATTTCTGACCAAAAGGATTTGCTCATAGGTTGGCGGTGTACTTTTAGGTGTTTAGAATTAATTGATTGGTCAAACCTCAGGTTTTCCCATAAATTGATTGGGTTTGGCCAGGTCGCTGGACTACAAGCTCTTTGAAGAAGATCCTGATGTTGTCTATGTGTACCTTGGCCATGAATTTGAAAATTCCTTGAAAATATCTCTGGCCATTCTACAACTTGTACCCGGAAATTTTCAAGGCCGGGAGTTCTATTGCCTGACAACCAGCTTGGGATGGATGACTACCAGGCCAGGACGAAAGGTTATCTAAACAACTTTTTTTCAAATAGTGTGTGCATACTGGTCTGTTTTCTTTTTCTGGATCTGGATTTTCAAGATTGTTATTATGTGAATGGCCAAAGATGTAAAACAACAAATTGGTAACTGTTAACCTGAATTGCGTTTCTTGATTAAAAACATCTTTTCATGCCCGAACAGGCATCACTCAGTGAGACTGTGCTGGATGAAGAATCTGAAGCACATGATGAGGAGTACAATGTGCTGCTACTCTTTTTTTTTCAAGTAATATGAGCGAACCCTGTCAGGAGACACAGCTCCGCCGATCCAATGCAACCCCGAACTTTGACCCAGTCCTTGCATCAATTGCTGAGGAGGACCACGCATCACCATGCTCACGATGTTTGCCTTGGTGTTGCTGAGTGATGATATATTCAGATTATCCAGTAATAGAATCTCTTTTGATGACCCCCTGGAAAACAAAGTGATAATATATATGCATATGTCCATGCACCTACCTTCTATCAATTAATGATGATGCTGATATCGCCAAACAGGAGGATGCTACAACAAAGACTGGTGAAACCGATGGTTTGGAACAGGGCGGAACTGTTTCAACAGAGACCGGTTCTGAACATGTTGCTGGGGTGACAAAGGAACATACTCAGGAAATTGTTGCTGTGGTGCAGGTGGAAACTGTTCCAACCGAGATTGTTGAAACAAACAGTGCAGAGCAGGTGGAAACGGTGGAAACTGTTCCAAAACAGACTGGTGAAACAAACAGTGCGGAGGCTGTTCCAACAGAGAATGTTGAAAAAAACAGTGCGGAGCAGGTGGAAACGGTGGAAACAGTTCCAAAACAGACTGGTGAAACAAACAGTGCAGATCAGGTGGAAACTGTCCCAACCAATGGTTTGGAGCAGGTGGCACCGGTTCCAACAACGACTGGTTATGAACTTGTTCCTTGGGTGCCACCAAAAGCTGAAGAAGTGGAACCTGTTGTACAACCGCCTGCACCTGTTCAAGCGCCGCCTGTTAGAAACAGGTCTGATAAGCCAAGGAGATCGCCGAGAGGTGTTACCGAAACTCAAAGAAAAGGAAAGGGGAAAGGAAAGGGGAAAGAAAAAGGGAAAGGAAAGGGGAAAGTGAAGGTGGCTCCAAAACCGAAAGCTTCCCCCAAAGGAAAACCTTCCCCCAAAGCCGAAGCCAAAGCTATGCCACAACGCAAACAGAAGGATGATGTGGAAAAGAAATTGCACTCAGTGATTGGGCTTTATTATGATCCTGTAGTCTTAGTGTGAAAACAACTTTCTTTGGAATCATGAGCGCTTGAGTTTTTGAACAAAGTTTTCCTTGAACCGTTCCATTCTCCTAGGTCTACTCAGCTGCACATCATGCTGCCCGAGCTGCTGGTATGTCTCAGGAGTTGGCGAGGAAGCAGGCCATTGATGCTCGTTTGGAGTGTCTTGGCCAATGAAGTTTAGCTCTTATATCATCTTGTGCCTATTATCTTGTGATTCTATACCCTATAGTCAAAAAGGATTTGTCCCGGTTCCACAGCTACCCCATTATGTAAAAGAGTTGTTTGATTTTTCCTGCACTTCTGCAGGTGGATTATGCTCGAAGCACCACTTGAACATCCAACTGTCAAACGCTATCTTGACAAGTGAGCTGTGCCTTTTTGAGTGTTGGCGTTGACATATCAGCGCTGACATTATAGAGATCTATTTGGGGGTTCGCTCTTTGGCTATCTGAATTTGAATGAAACCTTGTAATGGAACCTTTGGCATCCTTTGGCTATCTCTTACTAGTCCCTTCAAATTCAATAGCTGTGCTGTTTATACATCTCACATTTTTGGGTGGTCATGGGGCGTTTTGTCAGGTTAGTTGCACATGAAATTGTGCAGGGATGTTGGACATGACAACGGAAAACCGGAAAAATGCAGCGGAACCCAAGCGTGTGTGAAAATCCAGCATTCAACATCAATGTATCATAATAGATGGATTATGAATATCATCCTTACCTTAGGATCCAGTTCCTTATTGGAAAGGTGCTGGTTACCAATAAGAAAGACTTCTACTTGTTGCAACCTCCCAAACCTTCTCAGGATCGCAGTCACCATGCGAGGCAAACAAGAGTGTAATTCTGTAAGAACACCACAACAAAAAGACAAAAAACAAACACACATATAAAAAACAAAGACGTTTGACTTTTCGCATGGGACCCAAAGTTTTACCAAGAAAAGTTGCCACATCCCCCATGTGCCCACAACACAATGCGCAAGGTGACGTTGAGGAGCTGGGAACTGCGTAGCTGTTAGGATGCGAGGCAAATCTTTGTCCAAAATTATGCAACTGGTGATGGATTTCCATTAAAATTCTTTTATGTTGGGTTTTTTAAAGATGTTTGAAGGTAAGTGAAAAATAACAATTTCCCCGGAAAATCGGAAATATGTTTGTGTTAAATCATTCTTCAAGTATTGTCTTGAAGTGTTCAACATGGTCTATTGGAGGTATTTCCAGCGTGCCAAGTGATACGAACAAAGACTTTCCAAATTGGAACCAACCTTTAGAACCCAGTTTAATAGAAGAATTGTTCAGGTTGAAAGATTTTGATTAGGCTAAAGTCATAAGTTTTACTTGTTTTGCATTTGTGTGAGAATGATCCTTTCTATATGATATGTGAATGGGGGTGTTGAAGGTATCACCTACACCCTGGTCACTTTTTTTGTCGAAACCGCAGCGTGTTTAAGAGGAGGACTTTGGAGAGGAAGAAGTGCAACAGGAAGTCGATGTAGAGGATGTCCAACAGGAGGCTTGCAATTTTTTTTTTGCCATTGACAAATGTCTGGATGAATTGTGGTGTCGTCACGTGGCGCCACCCCAAAACGTACTTGTAGTTCATGTAGGAAGTCTCCTGATTTCAGGGTATTAATCACACAGTGATGATGTCTTTGACAAGTTCCTGTGAGATTCTTGAGTTGTGGGCATTGGTTATAGAAAAAAGTGTTTGATGGTTCTGATTTGAGTGATGAATGTCCGTCAGACAAATGTATCTGTCAATTGGATTTGGATTCCAACCAGATTTGATTAGTGGCCGTACTGAAGCTGTTGATGGCATTGGGCCTTGGGCCCTTACCTTCATTGTTGTTTCTTTCGATGCTTCACTTGAGATGTGAGTAGAATCAATGCAGTCATCGGCTAGGTGTACATTCCACATTGTTCCGCGAATGTTGCATGGCACTAGAAATGGACCATACCAAGATGTATAGTGTATTCCTATGGTCGGAGAAACGGTAAACTATAGCTACCTCACCCGACCTTACCCAAGAAATAGTTGAGCAAGTGGGTCCCATGTATTATACTGTTAATTATCATTATTATTATCATATTTTCATCATTAAATTAACATTATCAAATTATTATTATGATTATGATTCGATCACCCAGATGGTATTTCTATGTATTTCTTTGGATGATTCAGCTGCTATATGGCTGAGTTTAGCGCTAATTGCATTGGGAACATGAGCAGTCATGGGCCATGCCATTTCCAATGGCCCAAACCGACCGGTGCTGACAGGAATTCTACTACGCTGAGGCGTTGACGGTTCACACGGCCAGTGCAGAGTGTTGTTG
>OMLO01000510.1_pt1 | contig 25376 bp, 21 predicted proteins | sample 1674811 | NCBI WGS metagenome assembly OMLO01 (sample SAMN06265003, study PRJEB25207) | coral metagenome | isolation source: Coral host | place: Mexico:La Bocana,Puerto Morelos, Mexico | collected 2008-11-13
TGTCTAAAATAAAATTGAAAAGCGCAAACATTCAGTTCTCCAAACTGCATAATTATCTGCTTGCATTTTTCAAAATAGAACTGTCAGATTCGCGCGTTGATTTTTATATTACTGGAAACTGGCTCTAGCTGAGATAACTGTTTCTAAAACTTCAGTCTTTGTAAAACTTCAGTATAATGCGTTTATTACTTGTTAACAAGCATACATACACATATAGGGAAAAAAAAGGGAGCGGCACTGACTCTAAAATCCTGACGGAAACGTTCTCATTTTTCCAGACATAGTATTTTAATCTATCCCCCCTTCCTCCCCTCCCCTGGACAATGATGGTTGTCAGGAGTAATAGATGTGTCACAAACATTCTGCACTCAAAGGATTTTAACACTGTTCGGGGGGGGGGGGGGGGGGACGAGAAAAACATCTTTCGAAGGTTATCTCTGTCTGTTAAATGCTGGTTTCCTGGCTTTCGCGTAAATAGAGCGAGAACAAAGGGAAATCTCACAAACCCTTTTGGCCTAAAGGTAACTATATATAAACACAATTTTAAAAGCAGTAAAAACGATTCAAAACGCAGTCGCGGCCCATAATACATCGTCTTTGGTCAAGACTGCTGATAAATGAGAATTGAGGTTTATTGACATAAGTGTGAATCTCCCCCCGCCCCGGCAAGTCCTCTCAGCGAGGTCTATCACACATACAATCCGAACACGTCCGTACATGTAACCCCGTCATTATCGCCATCAAAGCAGCTATACAGATCTTCCGTGTACCATATTTCCAACTCTTGACCTACACTCACAGCTAAAGGAACAGAAAAATTATGAAAGCCCAACTCAGGCGACTCTGAGGTAAATCCAGGAAGCCCGTACATGGTACTGGCATGGCACCCAAAACCTCCAAGAAACGAAGCCTCGTCTGTTGGCAAAATCCTCTGCCGTAGGGAGTCAGTGATAAACACTGCCAGGTTGTTTGGAGATGCGAGGAATGAGCAGCCCCATTTTGACCGATACTGAGGATCGCTGACTCGGCAGTTTACATACCCAGAGAGGTACACAAGTTTGAAGGTGATCACGTGACCAGTTTCCGGAATCGTAAAATTCCCGTATGAACTGCCATGGGAACCAAAACAAACCGGTGACGTGTTCATTTTAATCCATTTAACTGAAAAAAAAAACACAACAACAAAACTAAGCAATATTCCTTAAGGAGCAAGATTGCTTTGACCAGACATGGTAAAGCTTAGCGGATCAATTTATCCCAAATTGTATCGATAGCTGAACAATGAAATTTTAATTGTATCGGTCACATTTGAGCAATGGAGTGGGATAAAAATTCCAGGTTTTCCGTCTCAGATCAACAAAAAGCTTTTTATGAAGAAGCAGCGGTAAACAAAAACGCCAAAATACGTTTAGCTACGTTTGTGTGCGCGTTTTGTCGGTAAAATAACGCTTTGACCGTTTCGACGCGCACTTCCGTTTCTCCGGGTTCCATTCCTGCGGATCATCTATCAAAAATTCGCTCACGCGTCAAGAGTTTTGACATCTTTCGAGCCAAAAAAATTCGACTTCATGTCGCAAACCTGAGACATGGTCGTCTTTGTGGCTCGTTTGCGAAAAAAATTAAATTATTTTATGGAGAACTCTGGCGAAAAGTGTTGAGAAAACAAAGTTACAAAACTAAAATATTCAATCACTATTACTAAAAATTACTAAAAACTCCGATCTGTTCACGGGTACAATTAATCCCTTAGTGTTTTCTCGAACAGATCAGTTTTCTATACAAACTGTCTTATAATTGGTGCAATTCAGAGAACTCACTTTCGCGTTTTTCAAAACTCCGCTTCATCACATCAGACATTAAAGGTAGCATACACAAATAAAATTTTACCCTTTTAAGGGGCTTGGTTATTTCCGTATAATAATTCAATGTAACAGTTACCTTCATCGCAATTCGTTCCAGTGTAACCGGGTTCACAACTGCACCTGTACTGGTTCAACAGGTTGTTACATGTTCCGTGAACACAAGGTTGACTGGCACATTCGTCAATGTCTAAAAGTAAAAGAAAGAAGATTTAAGGTGGCTCACAACACACTACCACACATGTGCTTTGACCAATTCATTCTGATTGATGGAAAAACAATGATGATTTTATTGACGTCACAGGTTACCATAGCACTGGATAGCGTAACCATTAAAAAACTCTATTTTTAAATTTTCGCTTGGCATTTGAATTCACAAATGGGTTCGGTGATCCCCATATCATGGTCAACTCGAGATAATAATAAAAATAATGATGATGATGATAATAATGATAATAATAATAATAATAATAATAGTAATAATGATAATAATGATAATAATAATAATAATCATCATCATCATCATCATTTTTTAACATATTCCAAGCAAATTCCTATTTGCAAATTCATTTCCATTAATTAGAAAAAAACTATTTTCAAGCACTTATTTCAAAACAAGAGCCGTAAAACAGATCAATATTCTCAATTGTAATAAAAAGCATAGTTAATAGAAGGGTCCCTCTATTAACTATGTAAAAAGTCACATCATGGCAGTATTCTGACTTAAAAAAATAAATGAAAAAAGGTCATAATGAGGAGATAAAATAACGTTCTCCAAGTTCTCTGTGAACAATAGCGAGTACTTCTTAGATGGGTTCGGCTATGCTGGAACCGAGAGAGCGTGAAGGGTGCGGAACTTAATCCCCCATACAGTCTACAGCCGAAAGGAAACCCTTTTTAAGCTAACTTTAGGTCACTCCCGGCTTCAGAAATCCCAGGAGAGTCCAGAAATAGCCAGTCATGTGACGCAAATTATGATCGTGTGGACAGCCCAAGCGGCCTTTCACGAATTTTCATCCTCCGCGAAACCCGGATCCACGCAAAGCGCGGTGTAACTTTGGCGCTGGAGAACTGGAACCCATTCCCTAAAAATAACTCGAGAGGGGTTACCATGTCAACAAGGCTTATGTAGGGGATCCTGTCTTGGTTGGACAGGTTTTTGTTCTAGCGTCGTATTTAATCCAACCTGTTTCACACCGAAATCCTGTATAACCTGGTACGCATGCGCACTGCATCCTTTTTCTATTGTCGTCGCAGTCCTCGCTGCATGTTGCCCCGTTGAGACAAGGCTGATAATGACAGCAGCCATTGTAGCATGTTGTTTGCTGACTTCCTTTCTGTTTAATCAAGTGAGAAAAGTTAATTAAATCTTTTTTTCTGAGGCAGAGCGTAAATGTGGGAGGCGCGGTGGCCTCATGGTTAGGGAGTTCGACTCCGGATCGAGCGGTCCGGGTTCGAGCCCTGACCGGGGACATTGTGTTGTGTTCTTGGGCAAGGCACTTGCCTCTCACAGTGCCTCTCTCCACCCAGGTGTATAAATAGGTACCGGCAAATTTAATGCTGGGGGTAACCCTGCGATGAACTACCATCCCATCCAGGGGGGAGTAGCAATATTCCTAGTCGCCTAAAAAAACAGAAACCGGGATAAGCTCCGGCCTGATGGGCCACTTAGGCTCGTATGCAGACTTAACTTTTTGAGAGCTTAAAAATTTCAAATCTAGTTTCGGTCTTCATTGGTTTACTCAAAACAACTTTGTTGTTTGCGAGAGGAAACGTTTTCTAACAAGAGTTAACAATATATGTTACTAATAGAAAATTGCACGGTGTCTCGGCTTCTTAGAAAGAGGTGATACACAGTTTTCTAACCATCTGTAATCTAACACAGTTTATTAAAAACTGTATCATTGGATAAAACAATTGTAGAGTGTTCATTGGCTTAGCCCTCATGGGTTATCAGCAGCGGACGTGTGGTTTCTTGGGGCGTTTTCTTATTGTAGTACAGTATTCCATATTTTGGGGCGTCGTTAATAAAACAATCATTCCACTCGCACTTGTGTCACACTACACACTTGCCATTTCATAATTCATATCCAAAAAGCGCGAGTGACTAATTGTTAAATATTTTTCTTCTCCATTTTCTCTCGCAAAGTTGGATGTCACCCCCCACCCCAACGTTTTTAAGTCATGTTCTGTAGCCGTGTGCTTCTGATGTGACTTCCCAATTGCATTTCCCAGTTTTTTCCACAATTTTCGTTTCACTTACCCTCACATTGTACTCGATAATGAGATCGTAATATTGACCTCCTACTCGACGTCTCAAGGCACTGGGCTTCAGATATTTGTTTTCTTCATTCAGCTCGCAGTTGTCCTGGCTGCCGGTTGTTATGTAATTAAATGAGATGCACCGGCAGTTGGCCTGGCATTTTCTAAAACACTCCACCGGCATTGAAACTGTTAACGTTTCAAAAACGTAGCCAGCTAGCATGTGATTATCAACCATGTCTTTTCCTGTTGCGAAGTAAAACCCGCCGGGGAGAAAGCCGTTCCCGTGGCAAGATGGCTGTGCGTACGGAACATGGAAAAGCACAAGGAGTGTTATCCCGTACCAGTGCCAAGATGTCGGATCCATGTTGTAATAAGCTTGCCTGTGGTGCAAAGTAAAAACTTCAGTGAGTACGATTCCCGTAAGAAAGAGCTTGTGTTTAAAAAAACATATCAACGAATTTCATATTGAAGCTAAATAATAAATAAAATAAACAAAAGAAATTACACAAAGCCACATCAGCCTTTGCCGGTTTTCATGCGCAGGTCCACTATCCTGGTCGAATGGAAATTTGGAGATGTGGGGTTTTTGTGGAGCGAGGAAAACCGGCGAACCCGGTGAAAAATCCAACCTCGTTCCCAGGGACTTTTCCCGGGAACGAGGTTGTGAAAAAACCCTCGGAGCAAGGAAGAACCAATAAACTCCACCCACATGTGGCACCAGGCCGGATTCGAACCCAGGCCACAATGGTGAAAGGCGAGCTCTCTCACCACTGCGTCATCCCTACTTCCCAACTCAGATCTTATTTCGCCGACAGCACTGACCGAGTGAAACTCATGACCCAGCACAACTCATAAATGCTTTTGTATTTTGCCTAATTTTTTTTATATCTTCACTGGGAATGAAATGGAGTCGTAACTGGCTACTGAGCAAGTCCACAGTTGTGGTCATCAAAACTGAAAACATTAACAAAAACACAAGCTATATAAAAAGGTTTTCTTCTGAGTATTTTAATCACTATAAATATAAAAATATCTAATTAAAAAAGCTATTGATTCTCGATGACTTGCAGGTTAAATTAAGGATGAAATATTAAACGCAGTTACTCAAATACAGGCGTCGGAAATGTCGCTTAAAAAATAACTCTGTGAATTTAAGCGAACCGCTTGTTTCTGTGTAAAAAGCGAAGCCGGTTGATCATCATATAGTCAAGGCAATTATTCTAGGAAATCATCAACCTAAAGTAATCAAGATGACGAGTTGCCTTGTGAGAAACAGTTTTCAGCTTACCGTTTACCATTACCCTCTAAGGGTAATTGGCTCATTAAAACATTTCACAGGGAAAAATATCTATGGCGTGACGAATAAAACAGAATGATGGTGACGATCTGACGATGATATCTAATTTGAGTATTTTAGAGAATAATTCAATTTAATATTCTTCGATAAGAAAACTGACAGCAATAAATTTACAAACGTGACTCGATGTTTTGCAAACAGTTTTGTATCTACATTGGTTTATTAATTTTTAAAAGAGCTCCGTTACCTCAGTCCTGATGTAAGACTGAAGTTGACTTTCACAATGAAAGATTTGAGTAGAAAATACGTACTGAGTAGAAATACGAACTGAGTTCTGTGCCCGAAACTGAAAAGTTTACAAGCCCAATGCCCTGTTGAAAGCAAAACAATATTTAGTTTCTCCTCATGATGATCATCCATTAATAAAGCACTTTGAATACGTTTGCCTCTCACGTATAATAGAATTCAAAGAGAATTACTTCTTCTAAAAATTCGCAAAAATCCAGACTTTCCTTACCTTAAAGCCAATTTGGAGACCTTGGGATCGCAATACATTTTCTGAATACCGCCCCAAATTATTGCATGAGTCCTGAAGTTACGGCTTAGAGCATTTTTCAATTAAAACAAAAGCGACCCACGCGCTAAACTGAATTCCTTCAATTGTCATTCAAATTTTTTTTAATTAAATGTGTTCTAAAAGTTCCCGTGAATTAGGCGTTATCAATATTGAAACAAAAAATAATACTCCTGCGTTTAAAATTGTCCAAACACTGACAACCCAGAGACAACGATATTTTCAACCTCGCTACCAGAGCTTTTCCCTTGAAATCTGCAGAAGGTGAAAAAAGAAAACCTCTTTTGGGAATCCGGCGAGGTCTCCGTATAAGTCTTCGTCGCAGACGGAAATTCCCCGTAGGCTGTATGCTGGAGATTTTAACCCTGGAAAATTTATTATTAGCTATTCACACCAGACAGATTCAAATTAATGAAATTGGGCATTTCTTTCGAGGAATTCTAATGGAGGGTTTACAAGCGTTCGACTGAAGAAATCGCATTCATGGATTATTTATAAGGGATAACGCGTGTTTTCTCGCCCTCTCCAAATTTCTTACAGTTTGAGGGGAGATCAATTAAGCCTCATTAATATGATCTCAGGTAACCGAGACAACCCTCCCGTCGAGTTACCCTGTGCGAGCTAAAATTTCCTGGTGTCGTTGTAAAATTCAAACATCCCTTTATATGAATGTCCTCGAGTAGTCTCGGCAGTTAGGGTAACGCTGGCAAGCCGGACAACTTTTCTTCATATAAACATTTTAATTGGCTCGCCTAACCGGGACAACCGGCGGGGAGGCGAGGGTCACGAAATGATTAGATTAAGGGTTTAAAGCAGAAATTTGTATTAAAGAAGTGAAAATTAACTTCGTAAAGTCCAGTGTGATCGAATGACCGAGGGAAAAAAGAAAAAGGGACATCTGCACATTTGATTATTCAATAAGGGTTATGAAAATCATGCACGCTCAACTTCGACTCGACCTTTAAGGAAACCGTTTTCACATATAAACGCTCGCTAAAGTTGTCTCAGGGGGCGGGGTGTCTCGGGTACCCGAGACCATATAACTAGGGCCTAAGTATCACGGAAAATGAAATACGCATTTTACAGGACGGTGCCTACTGTTGTTCATGATGGGCACACCTGCTGCGTATCACGCAAGGCATGGCGCGCTAGGTTTGAACTTGACGTTATCAACTACCCTAAAAAGTACGCGACTAAAATGAAAGAAACATTTTCCTAATGTGACCAAATTAAGCTTATGAGCCTGTACTAAAACCAGGGAATACCAGAAAAACAGCGTATCGCTAATCACTATCTGTTCACGGCTTCCAGCTGAAAAACTACCCGTTATCTGTCAAAAATTATACGTCGAGATGGCGTTGTGCGCGCGCAAAACAGGTGCAAGAGACCCAAATGTTTTACTTACAGAGGAGGTGAACGAAAAAATGGAACGGGCCCCGTAACATAACTTTAATAAACGCGTGGTTACCCCTACATTTATGTTATGAAATGGAAGTGTCAAGCCTTTCCAAGTCGAGATTAGTTTCTGGTTGTGAAAAGCTATTTAGAAAGTATTTCAGCGGAACTAAAGGAAGGCTTTCAGAGACGCTAAAAGTATACCAAAAATGATTTTTACGTTACCTTTTATCAATTAGTCATAAGATCATGTTTATATAAAAGCGAATTCTAAGGAAATTTGTGAAGAAATATCCTTTCCTTCGTAAATACTGTTTTTCTTTGGCCATCGTAGCTTTATAAGAAATAAAACGCAAAATGCGGTGATAAACATGGCAATAAAACGCATGTTGGAAAACAAAGTTCACAATTTACTTGACGTTTCGAATGTTTCGACATACATCATCAGGAGTGACTGTTAGGAATAGAACTAACAACTAAATTTAAATTTAAAATAAGTAACTAATTAACAATCATGACAATGACAGAAGTGGAGAAAAATTTGCAAATAAAAGATGGAACTAATAAAGATAAAGCTTTTCACTACTAACGGTATCATTTAGGGTGGGTTTCAATTCCCTTATTAGTAGAGTCTCCTTTATCTTGCACTGTGTATTTCAAAGTGGTCCCATTTTAAGTTGTAACCAGTTGACGTGACGTGGTCAGCAATAGCAGAAGCATGATAGCTGCTCGTGAACGCTTTTACATGCTCAATTTTACTGTCATGCAATCTACGCTTTGTTTTTCCAATATAGAAATCCTGGCAGTCCCAGCAACTAAGGCTCATCAAGTGTTATTTCCCTACAAAGATAGGATCAACCGTTCCCAACTTCCAAAAGTTGTGTATAAGGCTAGTTGTTGGGACTGAACCTTATTTTCAAACATGCGTTTTATTGCCATGTTTATCACCGCAGTTTGCGTTTTCTTTCTTATAATCCTTTCCTTCATTTTCCAGAAAAATGTGGACGTCAGCAGTTGAGATTCAAGGCTCTTTATCTCGAAAAAATGGGTGACTACCCTCATTTTTCTTTGCGGATTCCGATAGCCTTGCAAAGATCTACTTTTTCCGCATGGTCCTAATCTGGCTGAAAAACATTTGTGGTTAGTGGGCACCTTCCTTAGCTAACTTTCAAACCTTTGAAATTTAAATTGCGTTCCCGTAAAGATTAGTGCAAAGAGATTTAAAATTCACCTGTCATACCTATTCAAAACACACAACGGTTCACGGCGAATTTATCGTTATCCGAAGACAAATAAAATTCTGAATAGTATAATACGACACCTTCAGTGTGAATAGTTTATTGAGGATGTGTCAGTCAGTAAGTCAGTCATCTTGGGCAGAAGAATTTTGTATTATATAATTTTCTGTATTCCTGCAATTACAACAGTTAGTATTGGAATTTCGCAATCCGCTTCGGCGAGTGCAATTAATTCTAAATAGAACGAGAAAAACCGTATGATTACTTATTAACAAGTTAAACATGTGATGAAAACGTTTTCGGGGAGTAAGTGCCGGAAGATCTTTCTTACAGCCTTTTTTCCCATCCGGAAAAACCTTTTTCAAAGTTTCCGCACAAAATTTTCCTCATCATTTTACATAATCATTGGCTTAGAAAAGTTCATATTGTCTTTCAGCCAATCATAACCCAGAGCTACGATGTGTCATTTGCACTGGTGTTACACTTTTTGCAGTAGTGTTGCACTTGAACTGCACTGCTCTCAGCCAATCAAACCACCCTCATCTAATGCAGCAACACGAGAGCCCGAGGAAAGGGTACAAAATCAATATGTTAGCTAGGACAAATCATACATACAAGCTATGGACGAACACGAAGACCTACCTACCAACAATAAGCTAATTTTCCCGACAAAAGCCTAAATAGTCTCTAAACGTCCCATGACACCCCGCGCGCCTACGTAATTCGTCAATAAATCATCATTGGATTGGTATTGGATGCTTGATCGGTAAAGGTTTAGGGTAAAGTGCGTGGGAGGGGGGGGGAGGCAGTCAGGTATTTTTCGTTCCCCTCCCCTCTCCACTTTCCCAGTTTTTCCACCTCTCTCGGCAAATCCTCCACAGCTACCAGATCCAAGATAGCGGCCTAATACGATAATGTGCACCCGCGGCTGATAATACGAAGTTTTAGCAAACCACGACGGCGACGGCAACGGGACGGTCACCGGACAAAAGGTTTAATGAACAGAACAATGGTTCTTAGTACATTTCTCTGTCGTCCTCTGCAAAACAACAACGTGAAATGACAAAGTAGTAAGTATTTTGGAATGCCAATTTTCTTTTTTTATCGCAAGTTTTCGTGTCTACCTTTTGAATTGAAAGCTGTCATCGCATATTTAGCCTGAGCAAGTTTTAAAACTGATATGCGTACTGAACAGATCTACACAGTTGAGACATTCGAGGGTAAAATATAAATACTTTTTTACAAGGCGTCGTACAAGGCGTCGTACACGGCGTCGTCGTCGCCGTCATTGCTAAAACTCTCTAAAACCCCTGCACTGCAGAGATTAGTACAGTGGTGAGTTTGACTGACAGTTCTGTCAACTGATCGGCTTACACGAGCAAGCCATACGCGTCTACACATGTCTCTTCCCAACCGTTGTCTGAGTCATAGCAATTAGAGAAATCTTCTGCAAACCAAACTGCAAACTGCTGCCCGGCTGTCACATGCAAAGGAGTGGTGAAATTGTCAAATAATAGTTCAGGCGAGTCCACAGTATGCCCTGGAAGCCTGTAATATATACGTGAGGAACAGGATGACCCTATTCCAAACAGCTCGGCGTCGTTGGGAAGAAGGCGGGTTTTGTTGGAATCTGCTATGTAGGTTCCCATCTTTTCAGGCTCGCTTCGGCTGCTGCATCCCCAGTTGCTAAGACATCCGAGATGGCAGCTCACTTTACCATTCAGATGAACCAGTTTAAACGTGATGACATCACCGGATGAAGGAGTTGTGAACATTCCAGGGGTGTCCCCATGGGATCCAAAGCAAATTGGTGAGTTTTCTGTATGTGGCTTCATCTTAATCCAGTTGACTGAAGAAAAAAAACAAAACAAAAACACCGATTACATAAATGTTGATTGATGAACAATGACATAAGGAAATAGAAGCAGGCATCCTTCGGACTTGAAGTCCATGGATCAGCTTTCTATTGGTTGGGTACAACATCTGCTGTAGGCTAGATTAACAGCAGCTGTTCAATAAAGGAGCCCGCGCTCCTCCTCGAAGTCTCTTCTCAGAGGTGAACGTAAACCGGACAAGAGAGACAGGCACACGTCTGCTGTGGCAAAACAGTCCAGTTTGTGATTGACAGATCGGACTGCAGTTCTGGCAGACAAACTGTGCTCGTAAAGGGTTTTTAAGACTCGACAGGCTAGAGTAAAGATGTAAGTGATTTTTATATGAATGGAGTACCTTTTTCGCAGTGTTCTCCAGTAAATCCCTCTTCACATTTACAGAAATAATCATTATTTGCATAAGACGGTATACACTTGGCACCATTTTGGCACGGAGAGCTCATGCAGGGTGTCTGTAAAAGAGATACTGAAATTATTACGAAAATATTATTATTTTTCTCCATCCTTCATACTGATCGTTTGTTCAACCACGATGGCCGCGATCAAATTATTAAGCTCGAAGCTCCCTGAAAGCAGGGATACACCCAAAAATTCTTCGAAAAAGATCGAGTTTTTTACTGGAATTGGAATCTTTAGGTATTAAAGTTTTTGAAAAACATTTCTGTCAATGTAAGTTCAAAGTTCCTTTTCTCAAAATGAGTTATTTTTGCCTTTGAGAAGAGATATTTTGAGAACGATTTGTTCGATTGAGCTGAAATTTTCAGCATTTGTTGTTCTAAATAAGTTTTGTGTTTTAACCTTATAAATTTTCCATCTAATGCAATGCAAATGTAATGCAAAGTTTTAAATACGCTCTATTTGCTTTTGTATTGTGTTTTGAGGTTGGTAATTGTAAAGTACTTTTAGATCGATGTTTAAGTGCGAGCCAGAATTCTTGGAAAGTTACTGAAAGGTTTCTAGTCATAGAAAACCGGACCAGATCATCTTTTGAGCCCTAAACAAAAATATTCTTATATTCTGGCAATTTTCGGCTGTAAATATTCTTAGATTATAGCGTAGGACATTTCTGTTTTAGAGTGTATTTGGTGCCTGGATAATATTTAAGTAAATTTGGAGCCACATAATTTCTTGCAGAAATGTTATTATAGCATCGAACTTTCGCCTAGTGTTGTTTTTGTTACTTTTTTTGCTCGTTTTACCGTTTAGAGAAAGGAAGAATTTTACGGTTTAATTAAGAACAAACAGTTGTATGGTATATTTACAAATTTCTGAAATTGACACAAAATTATATGCTTTTCAAAATTTCAGCCTCCGGTTTATTTTCAAAAATTCTTACATTTTCGTAAATTCCAGCCTCCATATTCTTATAAAAGAGCCTGTATTTTGTCCTTATATTTTTCTAATTGCTTTTTAAGAACGCAAGATCCGTGGGAGCTTTTCTAAATAAACAGATGTCCAAACATGTAAACATTTCTAGGGGAACTTGCTTCCCCGAGGTTTCAAATTTAAAAAAGCGCACAAAAATGTGTAAAACCTAACCGCAAATTTCAAAGTTACTTATATTGACGGCGAAGGCTGCTATATATATTTTTTTGGTTTTGTTAATAAAGTTAAGACCGGTTACATTCATGTTTTGCTTACCTTAATATAATAGTGATCAAAATCGTTGCTTGCAACAAGCTCATCCGATCGTCTAAACTTGTCCATTCTCAACAGCTCACACGAATATTTTCCATCGATGGATGTACGGCCAAGGTTCGCTGAGAGACACTCCTCGTGGTTTAGACACTCAAATGTGCATTCTCCGAGTTTCGAAACTTTAAGATTTGCGAGTCTAACGGTGTCCAGTTTGACAGAAGAAACTTTTATAAACATTGCAAAACTCACGCCTTGTTTCTCGCGTTTGAAATTTTGAGCACGGATTACGGAGCAAAGATATAAAGACAGCATTAAAGATACATGCAAGCAACAGATTTTCAAATAAAGCGCCATCGTTTTCTTGAAGAAAGTGATAAAAAGATTCAGAGATTAAGTTAAAGCAACTATTAACTCCAGTTCCTTATTACTAATCCAGACCTTGGGTGGGCTTCGGGTTTTTAGGCTGTGATTAAATTTTAAACATGCTGACTTGTTGAAATGCTATTTAAAGATTGGGTGAATTCAAGAGATATATCCTTCTATTATTTTATAAAATAATTCGCGTCGGCATGATTTCTCGCACACACGTGTGGAAAAGACTACATGCTTACAGTTGCTTTATGTCGCCTGAAAAAATAAAATTATGCAAATTAGAGATAGAAATGAGAAGGGAACTAAGGCGACGAAGGTAAAATCGTTTTTTTGTTTTAATGTTTCCTTTCCGACCCCGCACTTGCATGCTAGGAAATAACAGACACTGAAAATGACTCAGTCATGTTGCAAGTTAAATTATTTTCGCCTAGCGTTTTCGATTTCGTATCGGTATCAACGATTCTATATTAGACTGGTCACAGACCTCTGTTTTCATTTTATTTAATGCTCGGGTAAAATCGCGAGAGAACTGGACGCCAGGGCAAAACGGGAGCCCTGACAGAGTAGGGGGTGGAGACCGAGAAATTCGTCGTCGTATAGTCGCCGCTCTCTTCAAAGGTCAATCGCGTGATGTCAACACAGTGTGATGCGTGCTTCCATATTTAGAAACGACGTATAAAGCCCAGACCTCGCTTGTTCAAGATCCTTTCCACGCGAACACCCTCTTGGATTAGGAGCTGCAAGATTGCTGCAAGAAGTCGACATGAAATACGCTGTATTTTTACTAGTTACCGCATGTTGCAGTCACGCTCTCGGGATTAACACCGTGTCAACCTTGAATGTGACACAATATCTTGGCCGCTGGTATCAGGTAAGAGTAGTGAGGACTCTCTTGTGCCTCTGGTTATGCAATAGACATTGCTAGTACATATAGTCCTCAGGGTACAGTGTTTTCACTAGCAGAAGCTCTGCTATGGAGATACCTTTTAATCACTTAATAAGGCGTGGATAAAAGAATTTCCACAGCGGTAATATATACGCCTCCATCTTATGTCACGGCCTGATTGCATAATACACAAGAAATGGGAGATATTGTTGTGCACATCTCAGAGATTAACGCTCGAGAAGAATAGAGGATATTAGAATTGCACATGATATGATGCACAGCCTTCCATGACCCAAGTTAGAAGTGTGTACATGTTATCTGGTTACCCGTAAAGTTACGCAACCCTTCAATTCCTCGCGGCTTGCCTACAATAATTCACGTGTGAGGCGTCATGTCTGCTTTCTATCCACGTTTTCGGTCGTCTAAATAAACAAAACTAAATGAATAACTTAATTACTGTGTTTGGTACTACCCCGGGACCCATTCCCGACCGAATTATAATTTCGAATGGTGGGGTTTGAAGAGCTGAGCAGGAAAAACTGAAGAACCGAATGGCTCCCTTTACATATTTTTCCACCTACTGGATTCCATATTACATAAGTAAGGACATTCCAGCGTCTTGGTCAGTACATACGTTTTTGTTTTAATTATTTGTCTTGTTTTGTCTTTGTTCTAAACAGATGTACGCCGATGCCACAGTTGTGGGTACTTTTGAGCGTAACGCGTTGTGCGTGACAGCAGATTGTAAGTGTAAACTTGTTTATCTCGGTATCGGGTAGCATGAGTGCCACGTGTTGGGCGCACGAAACTGGGCCAAGAGCTACGCCAAAAATTAGGTGGAGAGAGGCAGAGGGGTTGTGGCATTGACATGCGAAGACTGGAAATTAGAAGCGGTACTTTCAAAACAATTTACTCGAAAAGGCCATCGTCTCTGTTTTCCGTGATAATATTTTTGCTATTTTACAGACACGCTGCGGAAAGATGGAAAAGTGGGAGTACTAAACAGCGAGAGGCTCTACTCAGAGACTGGCACTCAAAATAACATAACTGGCTATGCCTATATACCAGACCCCAAGGAGCCAGGAAAGCTGAAAGTTCATCTTGACGGCGTACCACTTGATGCGCCATGTAAGTGACAATGATTAATCTTACAATGACGAGTACCTGGAGAAATAGGTTTAGTTTGAACAAAACCAGGAAGTGGTTGTCTAGCTGGCTGGCTGGCTGATTTTTAGGGATGCGATTTTCGCCTGGCCATCTGGGATGGTTGTTTCTAACTTAGTCTCTCCATGGACTCTCTGTTTACTCTGAGGTCACAAGCTTAGCAAAATAGCGTGGGATAGACGCGCTATACCGCAAGGGGGATCGCGGCCCATCTCGCGCCACACGCTAGCATCGCTCGTGCACTCGAAGCCGAAAATACCTCGTAGCAAAAAAAAGAAAAATTCTAAACGTTCTTTGTTTGAAACAGTGTGCCCTTCTCCCAACAGACTGGGTTGTGAAACTGGGTCCTCCCTCGTTCGGAGAGCAAGGTTTGTACCAATACTCCGTGGTGACAGATAATTTCCAGGCCACCTTGTTTGTGCTGGCCAGGGATGTCGATACATTTAAAAGCAAATATGACGAGGAAGTGAGAAGCTGGCTGGCAGATAATGGCTTCACTTACCCCTGGAACAAGCCTATTGCTACAGTACAGGACGACGAATGTCTCTATCTGATGAAAAGTGCTTCCCCATATCAGACACTTAAAGAGTTCCTGGAACAGAAATATTGACTTAAAAAACTGAAAGAAAAAAAATGTTGTACTGTTTCAAACCTTAGATTTTGATGCCCGAGTTTTTTTAGTTCTGTTTCAAACTGTTAGACACTTCGTTATGTTAGTTCTGAAAAAATGTTGGTTTATGACCCGTTAATTTAGATAAGAAAAAAATAAACACGTGTGAAACTAATTTTTAAAAATAAAAAACAAGGCCTGAGGAGTTGACTCGAGTATGGTTGCGAGGGCAGCCGCTTACAGATTGATGTTTAAGGAATGTGATGTTGACCGTTTGTACGGTCAAGGACGGATGTCTTTTCCAGACGAATAATTCTTTTTACTCTAATAACCGAAATAGACTTTGCGAGCCGTACCAACTCTCCGCTCCCCCCACCCCCCCTCCTCCCCCGCAGTTCGGGTCGTCACACAGTGTTGTCGTGTGACGTAGGAGATGGCTGCCTTGTCAAGTATTCACTGTATTATGTAGCCTGTCTTGAGCATCGATTTATCTAGTTTCTATTTGGAAAGTTTCAAAAACAGTTGAACGGGCTGAGTTACTAGCCCAAGGGCTGAAGTTAAGATTTACACTGACCGTCCCGTTCTTTCTCAACTTGCTGGACTTTAAGAGACTCCACTCCAAGAATGGTTATGCCATCGAGTGTAAAGAACAAACAGTATTTCCATGTTCAAGAATATATTTGTTATAGATAACCCTACATTGACTAAAAAGCGACAAAGGAGCGCAATGCACATCAATAAATTGCCTCACGTTATATTTAACCACAATAGATTGAAATTCTAAAGGAAGGATATTTACAAAGGTTGAGACCGAGGCAAGAACTCCATTTGATTTTTGACAATACAATCATACAACTAAGAAGACATCTGACACCAGTCACACAAACTCCTACAGGTGTCCTGCGTGACATGAAGAAGAGTTGCGTGACTAGTAACGCTTACAGGTCTGGATACTGATTTAAACGCAAACGATACGTGAAATTAAATGTGTATGTTTTGAGTATCAAAATACACCCCAACATAAATTAAATTGCGTTTCAAGCAGCGTCCACTCTTAAAAGTACTTGTTGTCATTTTCATAGCACGCTATTAAGTTAGATTGAGGATTTTTGGACCAGCTGGTAGGAATTGTGGAGATCATACAAAAACGAAGATTTGATTCTTACAACAATAAAAATGTACATCTATTGAAATTGAACAAGGTTTTAATTTATTGCAACTACTTGCTTATGGCTACTTTTAAAGTGCATTGACCCTTCACAGTAAAATGCAGCTTCCGAGACAAACACTTGCGTGACTCGATGCTTGAAAGTCACGCAACTGTCTGTATCGCGAGTTTAATGTAAAATTGTTTCCATTGCTTTTGCAACCAATTCCGTCTTTCTGTTGATGGTTTGCAAGAAGCAAGAAAAAAATAATTGTTTCTCACCGATTGCCATGTTTTTTTTTTTCTTTTTACATCGTGCACGTATAATTCAATAAAGCGACCAAGTTTTAACCCAAACTTGTCAAAAACGTTTCAATTCAGAGCTGCAAACATCTTGATCCAAAAAATAGGGAGGTTTTCCTTCTTCACTGTTTCTCGAGCTTTAAGCGATTGTTTCCGACTAGCACTCATTACCATCCGAAATCTTCCAAAATCCGATATCTTTTCTACTCATTTTCAAGCAGAATGGTAAAAAGGAGCTGTTTAAAACAATTAAAAACAATGAGCTGCAAGTTAACAAGGCAATCATTTATGAAGCGCACCAAAACACGCAGAGTGAGCCTAGATCTGGCTTTTCAGTTGTAAAATACCTGCCAATAATTTACTCAGGAATTTTGTTGTCTGTAGTGCTTCAACATACTTTCCACGGAAGAACATTTAACGCCGCTTACGACGCAAACTGAGGCAGGCAAAGGAACAACTGAAAACTCCTTAAAGCTTCACTCGGTTTGTCAAGCCTCTCGCCCAATACTCGCGACTTTCACGGACAGAGGACGGGAGAGAGCCCGTGACTAGCTTACGATTATTAGTGTTTGCACGCAGTGTATTATGTGAACGACATAGATCTGCCTAATGACAACACAAATAACAAAGAAAACATTTTCACCCCACTAGGATCGGGGCTATACGAGCAGCTATCTGTCATCTGCCCTCCATTAAAATTAAATAATTCCTATGGGTATTTACATGAACTTGTACACGTTTCGGTAATCTTGAATTTCGCAAACTCGTAGAAATATGTCATTTGTATGTACCGAGGTTCTGTAGCAAATAAAAACCATTGCGCAACACTCGACTTCCTTAACTAGCGCAAACGTTGTGGTGAAAAAGAAACAAAATTCTCCGCCCTCCGTCAAAAGACAGATGGTGTCCATATTCCTGAGGGGGTCGTGCGACCCATGAAGTTCTAAAAACCCAAAACATCTTTAGTAAGTGGTTTTCTGTGCAGCTGCATTGCTAGGGAAAGCATTTCGCACCCCAAATCGTTTCCAGTGATTTCTCCGCCCTCCACTGTTTGCGCAAATCGCCGCACTCAAATCAAATCATCTTGTCACAACTTCAACTCGTTCGCAACCTTCGAGGCGATGTTCTTGAAGTTAATCGATGTGCCGGCGATACGTTTGAAGCGAACCCCATTCAACGACAAGCGAGGAAGTTTGCACACTTCCATCTCCCACTGCACGTGATTGGCGTCTGCAGGATTGCCATAGCAACAGAACAACAGGAAATTTTCGCGCTGTTCATAATCACAGCTATTTGTATCCAGCACTTTTCTAATTTCTTCCATCATTTCTTGCGGGTCCATGGAACTAGTTGTCTTCATGCTCCACGTGAAACGAAGGGAGCGAGGTTTTTCACCCATTGACGTGTCGTTCATGGACCTGCCGTGCAAGTAACAGTAAATAAAACATTAGTCATATCCTGACGCAAAACAAACAAAAATAAACAACACAACGAGCGCGACGTACAAAGATAGTATTCGGTGACCAAATGATTGGCAGATCATACTGATGACTTCACCGATAAGCGCTTACATTTTAAAAAATTATCTGATGTCATTGAAGCAAACACACTGTAAGACTGTAATTACGCCAACATTTTACCACGTTGAAAATATTCCTACATTGAGTAACATTGAACAAGGTGTCATAGAATGAATGTATGAGGCCAACTTGTCCCATCCAAGTAAATTTACAACGAGGACGCATACGCCATTGAACCAATCAAAAGCTAGATTCAGCTGGCTGGTATGAATGAAGTTTGGGCAGCCCTGGAGCTGGCCATACACTGGAGTCGAACAAGTAAACACATCCGCCATTAAGCCAATCACATGCTAGGTTTGGGTATTTACGGTAGCATCTGAAATCAACTCTGGCGGTCGATAAGTCGGACGATTGAATTCAAACAACAAGGTGCCAACACCGCTGAACCAATCAAGTGCTAGTTTCAGTTCACCACGGTCCACGGCGCGTGCGCAAAAAGAAAAAAAAAGATAACAGACTGGCACTAGCCAGAGATTGGTCCAACTGCGCAGGCGCAGATTTGCCAACACCTGCCTTCTTTTGTGCTTTCTGACCGAGAGCCTAGCAAACGTTCCTCGCAGAGATTTGCGCCTGGGGCTCGCACGGGCCTTTGGGTCCGGATACACGGACTTTGCCCCGGTTGAACTAGCTCCTCGGGCCCTTGAACGCAACAACACAGCTGATCAGACCCCTCGCCATGTAAGCAACATGTACACTGACTTAGCAATAGCGGCAAAAAGCCGTGACTTCCTTACACTGTGCTTTCATTCACAAAACAAACAGCATTCGACTAGTGCTGGGGGCTACGGGGTGCAAACAACAATCAAATAAAATAATCAAAAGTAGAAACAGATTGCATGCATTACCCAAACAGCGAGGAACAACACGAACTCTTGGCAAAAAAATTTCACTTCAAAAAGAATCATTCAACAAAAATTTCTAACTTGTTCTTTTGACCCTCTACTTGGTCTATCAAGTTTTCGGCTTTCAACGATTGAAAAAGTATTCTAACGAAGCCATCATTCACAAAAGGTCGGAAGCAGTTGAATAAAACCTGTTATTTTTCCGCCATTCACGAAGTATAACGACTTTTTTACTACACGCCGACGCAGCGGACTCGCTTAATCAGGTGATGCATGCACTTCCAAAATACACAATCGTAACAAAATGAAAACAAACTGAAATAACAAACATCAAAATTTCTGTTCATTAATAGCTGATGAAATCACATGTGGACTAATCTGAAATGGCCCCAAAGAGATATCAGCAATCCAAGAAAACAGAATATGGCGGTGTGGCGAGTGATCAAGTGGGTGAGTGCAATAATAGTGATATGTCAACGGACGGATACAAGACAAAGCGACTCGAAATTGAAACGACTCAAAATATGAAGACATGACGCACAAAGATGACATGGAATTAACACGACTTGTGAAACCAACTGAACAGTACATGTTACACAATGTTATGCGGTCACTCCAAGCCCTCAATTAACCTGCCAAGTGGTTACATCAAGATATGAAAGAATTAGTCCACATCAGTGTTGATTAGACCAGCTATTAATCTAGTCTTATATTACTCATTCGGCAGGTCTTACTCTCTGTATGTAAGCCTTAGTACGTTAAACACGGCGCAAGAAAATCACAATTACGTGCGACAAAAAAACCGTTGATTAGGCGTTATTAAAATCAGAAGACCACACAACAAAACGAATGTTATCTCACGTTGAAAAACCACAATGCAAAGAAGTCACGGCCAATAAAAAACACTTCCTTGAAACTTTCAAGGATCGTAACCATGCGCAATGAAACTAAACGAATTTTCTCAGCGAGGGGTCTGTAGCTGACGCAGTCCAAGCTGCACTGTTCCATCCAGGAGCCAACCCAGAGAAGGTACCACATGACGTCACTTCGTGCGTAGCACTGAGGGATGCTGGGAAGTAAAACAACTTACCGTGCCCCTCTTTCTGGGAGGGTTTTGTCACGAGGTGCTATTGACGCCGGCTAGTTCAGTTTGAAACATGCTCTTTTTGTAACGTCATGCAGTAAACAGCCTTCTCCGAGTTCCAAGGTTAACATAGGCGATCAGTTTAAGTATTTTTTTTTATTTGAGCATTTATCATGCATTAAATTTATGTTGTACCTAAAATGTTACATCAGTTCACGTTTAAATACAGTTTACAAGCTCTTTACCTAAGCACTTATTTCCGTTTAAATCTTTTTACTGAACGACTGGCACCCTCGTTTAAGTTAAAAGCCAACTTTGAAAAAGAAATCAAGTTTAATTAACATGCGAAACAAAGATACAGTTCCAACAAGACTCTCGCCAAGATACATGATATATTTAACTTAAGGCGCATATTCGTGTCTTTAATCTAAAATCACATAAATTGAATTAAACAGCACGATAAAACGAGTGAATAAATCTCACATTTTATTATTTGAGGGGTAGTGCTTGTAAAGCACCATTCACATCACTTGCTGTTTCAAAACAAACTCCGATTATTGTGGTTTATCGCTTACTTTGATACCTTTGGGTTGGGTTTTCAAGGATTACAACCAGTTGCACGTGCACAGCACGTGATTAGGTCGTATTTGATTGGTTAAGAAATCGCATCATTTTGCATGTGCATTGTATGTTCGCGTTAAAATTTTGAACTAATTAGTCACTTGAGTTACACAAAACACGTTCATCTTAAATTCATTCACTATTTTATCCTGTTTATTGTATTATCATGAAACGAAAAAAAAAATTGATTAGTTATCCTGGCACGGAACAGCACAACTTCCAGATTTTAACTTCAGCCAAGGAAGCCAACTCTAATATAAATAACTTGTTCATCATCAACTTTGGAGTTGACATGGTATCACCTTCTTCACAATAGATGTTTTGAGCGAGCGCCTCGCTCAAAACGTCAACTACACAAATCTTTCTCTGGGGTTCATCTACCATATCAACTTCAACTTGACGATGTAGTTTGCGTTTTTTTTTCACTTTCCCGCCATTGCAGCACAAGTCCCTCCAATGAATCAGCTTTTGAAATATAGTCAACGCTTCATATACGGCGCATGTCTCGTGGTCCGTTACATGTTGTCGTCAAGAAAGGCTTGCGTATGAATTGCAAAAATTAATAAAAAGCGCCATTACATGTTCCAGAGAGAACGTTAACGTTTGCATGTACGAACGATGTGGACAGAAAAAAAGCTTCAATGATTTCTTGATTTTGGTTAATTTCAATTAACAAGCCCATACAATCAGTTTCCCCTGTCCCCCAAGCTCTTGCCCCGCCCCGGCCCCCTTTCAAAAATCCCCTTGTATGCACAACAATTAACTGTTGCCAGAACATTCCATTAAGTCGTTTTCCCTCGCCATAATCACCTCTCCTTCACTAATCTGATTTTGTTTGAGAACGCTAAATACTTTTTGCACTTCTACCTCCTCTACACACAAATGACAACTATTGACTTCAATAACTAAACCCTGTGTTTACTTCTGAAAATCACTGAAACCAACTGCCTGGAGGATAAACGTCCTCACACCAGATGCACAGAAGACAATCGTGTGCCATAACATAAAAAGACGATTCAACTGAGGCCTTGAACTGCTGTTATTTTTTTAATTTCAAGCTTTCGCCGATCTACGGAAAATTCAGGGCAAAAGCTTGAAATCAAAGCAATAACAGAAGCTTAAGGCCTAAGTACAATAGTCTATTTTAGCACCCAACAACGCTACTGAAGGACAAGATCGAAGAGAACATAATAGCATAGCTCTCGTCTACATAGAAATCACTCCAGCCTGCATAATGTAAGGAACTGTAGAGTAAAACTCAACTGACCCTTGTCCGCTGCCTCCTATGCTCCCTCGGGATACCTCTCTTGGTTCTCTTGGAGACAAAGCTGGTTCCATTGGTCTATGGAGAAACCACAATGTTAGCAGAGGGCTTGAACACAGATTGCAGCCATTTTTTCTCTTGTACGCTTGTATAGTGACAATTGACAGTGCTTGTATAGTGACAATTGACAGTGCTTGTATAGTGACAGTTGACAGTGACAGTGGAAAAGTGCAAGTCAATAGATGTGCAGCGAGTGTAGAGAATACATTTGTGACACAAATACCATACTGTGTTATCAACAGTACAGTACAAAACCACCGACAGGAACCTAGATTTTTCCAAATTAGTCCAGAAAGGTAGTTTTGTATGTAATGTCTAATGGGATTGTATCTGCTTCAAATAATTGTGTTGTTCCTTTATGACTTTCAATAAGGTGCAACTTATTTTCTGAATAAGAATCAGTTTCACATCTCAGGCTCATCAGGTTCTTATAAAGTGGAGACTAAAAGGCCATTTTTTCAGCCTGCAGGTTCGTAATCACCAGGTTCCCTATAGGTAGGTTTTCACTGTACTCAGCTTGCAGCTTAATTGCTTATTGCAGTTTGTGTAGTAGGAGAGCAGTTTTTAACACAAATTGAGATAACTTCTAAGCTTCATAGATTACTTTTTCTGTCTTTTAAGTTACTTTTAATACACATTTTTTTAACTAGAAGTATACGAGAGAAAGGTTTACATTTACATTTAAGTTATCCAGCAGAAGACTAGTTTATTGTCTATAAACAGGATATAAACGAAGCAAAGCAACTGTTTATTCAAGTTTAACAAGTTACAGTAAACTGACCGTTGTCCTTGGGGACCGGGCCTTGATGCCACTGTGGGGTCCAACTGCCGACTAAGAAGTCACATGGGGTTAACGTTCTCACCCCATGAACAGCAATGACACGTTCATACAATTTACTATTACACTTTATACAGTGTTACTTGTCTTTCAATTCCAAACCAGGGTTTTCAGATTTTGGAGTTGCACAGTACATGTAGCAATTAGGTCTGCTTGTGCAGTAAACGGGGTTACAGACAAGCAGCACTGTTTCATAAGCAAACTGTCTGATTTATGTATAACGAAAACTGAAAAGGCAGTTGTTTGTTGAGAACACACTACCAGTGGCACATTATGTTCATTTCATTTAATCCCAGCTGTATATTTGCATACAATTTGCAAATCAATAATTATGTTTACAATAACTTACACGTTACTTTCACTTACTTAAGCACCACAAACCATTTAACCAGTTATTGTAATTGTTTAGAGACAGAGAACACCAGTTATTAACACGTCTGAAGAAATTTTGAATGTTTTTGGACAAAGTATTCAGACAAACAATATACAGAGCTTAGGATTAACAATCAGATAAAGAACAAGGTTTTCATCAGTCTGAGAAAAAACGGAACTGACACATAACAACAACCGTGAACAACCGTGAACAATGAATAAGACAACATACTACAAAATACAATTGGATGAGAGACAAACAGCTATGACTGGACTTGATTAGAAATTACTCTACTAAGTGGGGTTTGGAGTTCTTGGGATTTTCTCATGATTGCATCCACATTTGAACAAAACATTTCCATGAAGTAGTAAGTTTTATCACTTTTGCTCGTGTTTTATCATTCCTGAAAAATTGTGATCTTTCTGATCAAAAATAAAAAGCTTAACATCTAGCTGGGTTAATTTTTTGAGCAGGCAGACTGCTTATTCACAATTATCGACCAATCAAAATTGAGTGGCAAAACCCAGGTCTGGGCAAATTTAGCAGAAGTCTGTGAGCTGTGGACAAGATACAACCAAAGGTACTGTTTCTTGGCAGTGACCAAAAAGGATTGTGACTTATGGGGACAACAGTGGTGCTCAATTTTTTCCAGCATTTCACCAAACTTTCTACCAACATAAGAGAGTATGATAGTTATGGTAGCAATACATACCTCTTACTAAATCTCGACGTAAGCTTACTTAGGAGAGAAGGTCTCCCGCCAGGGCCCAAAGGATCATTACCCCTATCAGGCCCATTTTGGGTGCGAGGTCGTGTTTGACCGCTATGGAAAGTACTCCGTGCTGTCATATTTCTAGTTCCTAGCCGTGAGGGTTGAGTTTGAACTTCAGAGTTGGGATTCGCTCTCCTGAAAGAAATAGATGGTGATAACAACAATTAAAGGATCGAAATCAGTACAAAGAAAAGTATGACATTAATTTTTAAGCTGCCTTGCCATGAGAAATACAGACATGTATTTCAGGACAGCAATAGGAAAATCAAAAGATAAATACTTATTTTCATTCAAAACTACAAGATAAAATGCATGAACAATGTGAGATGATATTGGATGCAAGAAAAAGATAAAGTTTAAGCACTTTTAACATTATGTCTCCAAAAGACCTTTTACTGTAGTAAAGAAAAACACATGACAGTTCACTTTGCAGTTGATATTTGCAAGTCATTGCCATTAGATTCCATAGGGAAAACTGACAATCAGGAACATGCACTAAGTTGAACAAGCAATATTTAGAGAATTTTAATTCCTTATTTGAGCATCAATGATTAGGCATGGCTACAGCTGGTTGAAAGGATTCAGAAATAAATTAATCAGATTTCCCAGAAGTGGCATTTCTGCTATGTACACTGATTTTCAGAGAGGATCTGAATAACCACTTAGATTTCCATGATTCATTCCAAAAATTCCATTCAGGTGACAAATGTCTACAATTATCTTTACATTGTCTCTAAAAGGCTGTTCCTCACTCTAGAATTTTTGTGCTTAGCAGTCAATCCCAGACCATAAACAGGTCTTTGCTTAATTACACTATGATCAGTGTTGTTTTCCTTGTGTTGAATTACAGATGAATCAGGGAAATAACTGTGCTTGTCTCGAATTACTAAAATAACTAAGGACAGAGCACACTCACCCAGCTCTATGCCTATTTTCCTGGTGAATAGCAACTGGTGGAAGAGATCTACGTGTGGGTGATAACCTGTTACCAAGATCTGGCGGAGGTTGCTTAGAAGTGGGTCTGCCAGCACCCACGCTACTGCCACTAGGGCCAGGTTCTGTCACACTAATAGAAGGCAGAGAAATGAAAGGTAAGAGATTGAGGTTTTTGGAAGAGCTTTGCAGATTTACCCAAGTTCACAAGAGAGAAGACATCAGTGTTTTAAGAAGTAAGAAGACATTCTAACAAGAGAAGTTATAACAAAGACGCAAGCAGTCTGCATTTGCAATGGCACAAGTACAAATGTAGCAATGTATGGTGTAATGTTGGAATGTTGATTACTTTTCTTCCCTTCTGCATTT
>OMLO01000511.1_pt1 | contig 25360 bp, 7 predicted proteins | sample 1674811 | NCBI WGS metagenome assembly OMLO01 (sample SAMN06265003, study PRJEB25207) | coral metagenome | isolation source: Coral host | place: Mexico:La Bocana,Puerto Morelos, Mexico | collected 2008-11-13
GCATACACAACACAGGATACCCAACACACACAGGACTACCAGAATAGTGTGCTGTCTCGCTAAGGCGAGCCAGCAATCATAGTTAGTGGATGAAATTGATCAGGTGATGTGATAGTGTTGCAGAGCCATTACCCACAGGTCAAGTTTATCAATATTCCATTAACTCATTTACACTACTATCAACTTTCAAAATGCACAAAGTGCAATTTACACGTAAACTTAGCATACTTATTGTTAATACAATTTTTGTCGCGTGTAAGTTAGCAGATCAAATGCCATCATGTGGTTTGAAAAACAGAATTAAATCATGAAGAAAAAATAAGTAATTATTTCAGCCAATCACGCTGACTGACTGCTAGACAGATAATTTTAATGATAGACGCGACGCTAAGAAGGACTTAAAACACTACTAGTTTGATCACGTACCGAGCGGCTGGAAGTCTAAAGTTATTTGAAGGTAATGTAAATTTCTGAATGAGACTACTGTTGTGATTACCTGAGGTTTTCTAAATTGAAGACCTACTGTGTAGAATCTCTGTCACAGCTGAGGAACCATTTATCTGTCGGGATATACAAAACATCGACATAGCAGCTTGTGCATGCTTATCTTATTTTCACTCTTCCCTTAGTAAAGCAGCGTTGAAGCGCTTTCAGGTTCGGGATAATATTTCATCTCTAACTAATGTAACACCGTCTGCTCTACGATTTTCTTTGAGTAAGGGGGCAAAAAAGTCCTCGTCTAGTGAGGTTGATCGACTTCTGTTTCGCACTATACACTACATTAGAAAAGAAAGGGGGCGCTAAGTCAAAATACCTCATCAAGTAAGGCATTCTGAAGAAATGGGTGTGAGAAATAAACAGAATTTTATTACAAAAGGAATGCGTCTGATTCGACAAGGTGTGTATGTTTTGGTTGCCATGGACGCCATTAAAGCTGTTCAGTTTTTTCCCTACCTTTGTTCTGACGCTTATGTCACACAAATGTCTACATCACACAACGTTTCCGAGACGTTGTGTGATTGACACGTCGACCCCAACGTTTGCCCTCTCCTCCGAAGCAACCTCTAACTGAAGCGCGTTTGTAGGATAGAGGGTTGGGATTAAAGATTAGGGAAAAGGGTACACTTCCAGCATGCCCTCTTTTTCCTTCTTGGTGGCCTCTAGAGAGAACAGAGAAATTGACTTAAAGCAAAGGAACAGCTTACGTTGATAATCTTGCTTGGGTAGAGCACGATTCTTTTCTAAATTTTTGAGTATGCAGCAACAGCAAAAGATGGTATTGCTCTTTTCTAACAATAATTGAACATTTTCAAGTTTAAGATGTCGCAGAGGATTGTTTACATAAGTGTGGTCATCGCTGTCTTCTACGGTCTGACTTATGGTGAGTATACAAAGCCATTTTGTCAATTTCTAACATAACACAACACAATCAGGACTACTGCCAGTTAGTTACTATCCGTTTGAAACAATAAACGTTGGCTTTGTGCCTTTGTGCTTTAGCATCTCCATTCAGTTAGCCCGGAAACACCAAACATTGTCAAGAGAATAATTTCCTATTTGCATTCAGTTGCAAGGGTAAGGCTACGATTGCTGGATATTTGCCAATCCTTTTTTGGTTGTCTACATGTATGTTCAAACACGCCAAAAACAAAATCTTGGCCAACATCAGATACCCAATGACGCGTAGGACTTAATTCATACCCCCCGGTTTGAAGAGCTAAGTTTTGATTTCTTTCTGTCAATTTCTATGTATTCTTTCCCATATGGTGATATGTGGATATGTGAGTGTTATTGACTTTTTCTATTTGTGTTTCTCTGAGCTCGTCGCTGTTCCGAGATGCTTAGAGATCAACCATGTGTGGGTAAGTTGTTAAAAAAGTTTGAGCTCTCCATTTAACTTGTCAAGATGCGTGCGATGCTTAACGTCCAACCTTCCTTGAGGGAATTTTCAATAGAAAGCTTTAAGAATCCTCAACTAATATTAAGCGTATCACTGTTTCAGTTGAGGGATTCACTCCACTGAAATTGCATTGCGATCGTTTAACTGGAAAGTTCTTCCAAATAAAAAGTCTCTTTGTCCAATATCGTTCCGGAATCTGGACCGAAGTGATCGAGGCCCAGACCTCGGCCTACACAGAATGCCGAAACAGCGTCGACCTGGACATCAATCTTGAGTACTTCTGTACAGTAACCGAAAAGAGCTTGTGCCCTTACGCAGATCGCATGAGAAATATCAAGATCGAATATTTTTGCTGGGAGTTAGGTGAGCAAACTAATTCTCTGTTTTTCCCCTTATTTTTACCTTATTGTTATGATTTCTCAAATACTATGATACTGTGCCTGCATGACTGATAATTTGACGGGCTGTTGTCTACAGTACGGCCCTCTTCTCACTAGGCTCGATTTCCGGCGCTCTCCCGAGTCCGGGAGTTCTGGAGTTCGGGAGAGGACCGCAAGCTTCGTTTGTGGACGGCATCTGGCAATCTAGCCTAACTTAACACAGGCTGGGCTTGAGCTGTTTTATAAGGAATATCGTATTAACTACTTTTTCTAGCCGTACTCTAAGATACGAATCCTGCACTGTGTCCAGTTAGTAAGGCCGCGTTTAATCTCAAATTCCGATGTATGTGACTATTGCCAACGCTCGAACTACTCGAGATGTATAGAGTTCGTTATGAGCGCTACCAGTATACCGCAGCACAACACGTTTGGTTGCATTCTAATAGTTATGGTTATACGGTTCATAATCACCATCCCTTATTGTAAATTTTGACTGTTTTTTTTTTCTTTCAGATCCTGATCTACTCAATGGCTTTGTTCCTGAAGAGGGCGGCTGGGTCAAATAAACGTTTCCTTTATTTCTGAAGTTTAAGTCGTTCTCCACAGTGATCAAGACTCAATGATTTGCCATTTTCAGTGTCTTGTTTGATATAAAATTAATAAAGCTAATCATACTGCAGTTAACTGCGAGTGGGAATTATGGGAAACTGATGGGAGTTGAATCATATGAATGACTGAGTCTCGAGCTCTATATATAAATTCCAGAAAATCGTGATTTATGTACGGGGAAGCGGGGCTGCTGCCACGTTTGAAGCAAAAAAGCCAAACATTTGAAGGTAGGCTGTTTTAGCTCTTTAAATAGCTCTTTCCATATTTAACCAATTCATGCAATTTATCGTAAATGTCTCAGTGTTTTTGTCAAATAAATAAAGTATTTAAAAACTTGCTTTGGATGCCCAAACTAAGTAATATGTAATTAGTACAGGTTAATAATAAACTGTGAATGGTCTATTGTCAAGTAAGAAAAATTTCCTCTAGCTTCATGTAAACATTTGTTTATACCCATGTGCCTAAATCTTGAAAGCGACGTTGTGTGTGTGTAATGGATGTGACAGACGGCAAAATACTTCCATAAACAGCACTCCAGAAGATAACAATGCGAAGAATCAGTTGTCTTTTATCCAACAGCAAAGAGAACCATGTGTCTTTAACGCATGCGCGATCCGTGTTGTCCACGTGTTATCCACGCTTGCATTACCTTAGTTTACACCAAATTTCTTCCCATTTCATTCCTGATTGCTAGAAGTCGTCCATTAAAGTATGTCAGAAGAAACTGCCATATTCAAGATGAACTCGGACCAAGGTATATTGACCATATTTTTTATTCAACAAACCGGCACAAAAAGAACAAGAGTCTTTGTTATATTAATGAGCTGGAGTAAGTAAATAAATCGGCTTTATTGAGAAGCTAAGTAAACCTTGGCCATTGTTAGAACTGAAGTTTCCATCCTTCTTTGAGATGTATAGGGTTGACGAGCTTATCGTGAGAAAATTTTGTCTATAATCTAGCTAAATCATCTTGCACACAAAATATTTCTTTATCCTCTCGGATAAGGACGATAAACCGTAGGCCCCGTCTCCTGCATCTTCACTGTAATAGGCTAGCAGGGGACGTTAAAGAACCCACACACTTATCGAAAAGAGTGAGGCGCGGAGTTCCCGGTGTTGTGGTCTGGTCTTTGCTCATTGTGTCGTGTTGTGTTGTTGTTGCTTGGCAAATTAGCCTCATCAACCCGAGTTGAAATAAAGTTATCTATCTATCAATCTTGAACTGCTACAAGTACATCTAAAAGTACAACTTAAAATCCTTCGCAAATTTACTTCATTGATATCGAAGACTTTAAAATTGTGTAGGTAATTAGAAACGGTTACGGTACAGAATTCCTCCCTCGCACCAAGACGCCTGTCTTATTTTGTGATGACACGCAATGGAGGACTGTAAGCGGGAAGGATGCTTCTGCTCTCTCGCTTCATCCCTCGCGCATCGCACTCGGGTGAAAGGTGAATCACTTCTCAAGTTTGGAGAGGCCGTGAACGTGAACCTCGTTAAATTTATGCTAATTGAGCACACATGGTGAACACAAGAATTGCTAAGTAACTAAAACATAGCCATAATTTTAGAAATCAGTGCCTATCAGTGTCAGAAAAGCCCTCAAGTTTAAAGTTGAAAAGTACTGTTCAGTTCTAACAAAAACACATTTAAAATTAAGTTATCTGCAAATGACAGCTAAAATGTGACAGCTAATACATGAACAACCCCCTACAACGCACATGCTGAGCCATGTTACTGCAGCTTATCAGCTTTATCATCAAGTGCTTCTTATTTTATTGTTTGCGTAAGGGCCGAGTCGCACTAGAGCAAATAAGTGTGCCCCCAGTTTCAAAAACTTACCAATCTTTTTGCGGATTGAGAAAATTCCGCTTATCTTCAAAGAAGCCGAAGTGCTGCCTCAGAGGCTTCCAAAGTTTGGCAAAGCAAACAATGTTGTTTTTTAACCATTTTAATGGTTAAAAAGTTTAAAAACTTTTTAAAATAGAAGCCCACCACGAGGAGTGTGCAACTCCCAAACTAAGCCTATTTCCCGCGAAATAGACGAATTTTGGTGACATAAGGGAGGAAAAAATGGCGTTTTTTCTTTTTAATTTTCTTCTTCTTCTGACCCTTTTTACAGTTATTTCAATGGAAAAGAAGAATATGAGCAGCGTTTTTATTCATATTCTTATAAATAGCTTCAGTGTGCAATTCACGGACTTCAATCGTGAAAGAGATATTTGCGTTAAAACTATAATACCTAGCAAAAATATATACGGCCTTCACTTGTACCTCCGCCTTAAAGAACCTTCCGAATTCATCGAGACGTTTACAAACAAATTCCTTCACTTCTCTGACAATGACATAATGTAGTCGCAGTTCGACATGGGGTAGATTGACTTCCGAAATTTCTTTGGAATTTCTTTCACGTGGTCAATTGTGCAACAGTCAGGGTGTAGGCCAGTTTTTTTTCCCAGAAGGCCAAGTGAAAATTTACTTGGCCATAATTTGTTTGCGTTGGAACGTATTGTTTCATTGACATGTAATTTGAAGTACTTGTGTTTGGCTATATCGTATCGGAGAAAAACTGCTGTCGTAAATTTGTTGCGTTGCAGGTCCTTTTCGCCGGAACTTAGTACCTACAACCACAAGAGGCTCTGAGAAAGTCGTTTTTTATTGCAAGAGTTAGACTACGTGTCTTATTGAGACGCATGAGCTCTGCGTTGAACACCTGGCTAGTTGAATTTGTGATTACCAGCAGACCTTGGCTCTTGTGTCCATGTGGCCCATAACTTGTTTTTTTTATGTTATCAATGTTTGTTATGTTCTCACTGACACCCTTTTTTACCAACTTTTTGAGTCCAAAGTTCAAATTATCTTCCAATTTCTTTTAAGATGTTCAGTTTCCTTTTTGATATTGTAACTTTTCCGAAATCTTGGCCATAGATGAAAACTGAAAGCATATGATTTACTTAGCCATCGAAATGAAAATGTCTCAAAGGAATTACATTCATAAATAAATACATACACTGACCTAAAGAATGAAACGAGTGTTGCTATGATGTTTTTGTAGTTGACGTGGCTTCATGGCTGAGTGAACAAAGAATGAAGTGTCATTTTGTCGTTGGTTTTTTATAGCTCTATTTTTTTTTGAAAAAAAGTTATATTTACCCTAAGCAGTGTTTATAGCACACAAAGGCTAACGGGGCCGAGCAAACAACTGAAATTGAACATAACAAAGTGTGATCCCAACTGGCCAGAGGCAAACCAGTTGGTTATTTTCAACAGTGGTCGAGGATTTGAACTCACGGCCACTGCGAAACAAATCCAGCTAGTGGTCAGAGCGAGTCCGACGCGCTGACCGGCCACGCTGCCTTCTACTCACATCAATGGGAAAGGTTTCTTTATGTAATCAATTTAATTGCAACTAAAACAACATCTTAGCACTACGCGCATATTAATGGTGTTGTTACGCTCAAAAGACATGTGCCTGGTGGTGAATCGTCTGCAAACAGATTCATCCCTACCATTTGGACTTTGTGGCTGTAGGATAGCCAAAAATATATTCACCATGAAGCCATGTTTCTGTTGACAATGTAACATCCAGATAGTCGATGGTAAGAATTCTAGCAGACAAAGACTAACAGAGACGAGAGTGAAGAGAGAACATGCCGAGATGAAGAAGTGGAAACGAACCAAGACACTTTTTTGCTGAAAAGAAAGAATTCATTATGTTAATAGCACTTGGCGAAGGTTGACGTTTTGGCGACAGCTGTATGATGGATTAATTGGTAGAGTGGCAGGCAAAAAGTTTATTTAGCATGTGATTTTCTTATACCCAAACACTATGTAAATATGTGCTAAGAGCGAAATGACTATGTCAACATTCCCATTATCTTTGACTTGTCTTAGCCCCTTTACAGACGTCGGAGCTTGACAGCAGTGTTTGCAGCAGTTTGTAACTTGGTGAACCAGACGTGAAGGTCCATTCTGTGAACATTACCCCCTCTGCGCTCAAAATGTCTTCGTACCTTTTTTTTACTCTCTTAAATCCGCCATTATGATCTCGCCGAAGAGGCCAAATATACACGTGGAAAAAGTAATGGTATAAGAATCTGTTGTTATCTGACTCCGCCTTCTCTAAATGTTTTCTAAATCTGATCAGCGAAATGTTACCATCCCGAAACCACATTTTAGTGAATGAAGACCGAGAGAGATTTCATTTGAGGTTAAGCCTGAAGACCAAACACTTGTTGAGAAAGCATTCAACATCAAACACGTGTTATGGAGTGTATCCGCCTGTGACTATACTGGTAAAAAAGGTGAGCTGAAATGAGGAGGAAGTTTCACCAGTAGTCGTTCCGTAGTGATCGCTTATTATATAGCGAAAAAATACTAAAATTGTGGTCAAGGATGGTCATTTTAAAATCTAATATAAGTCTGGCATTTACTTGACCAAATACTTAATCAGGGACCTCAGCTAAAAAGACCTTTCGACCGGAAATGTTCATTTTTTTGCTTGCAAGTTAATAATTTTCTAACGGGTCACAGGCTGGCGCTGCAATATGAGTGATTTAAAATCTACTAGAATCTCAGTCTACATATTCCAAATTTCACTGAAATATAAATAAAATGTTAGCAAAGAACTGAGTTTAGATTATCGAGTTTCAGTCTGTTTCTCGCTCAGACTCTCAGGTCTGTTTGGCCCTAAAGGACAATGCTGCAGGCAAAACTGTTAAGTATGGACCCTAAGGCGACCGTAAACTGGCTGGAGGTTTGTGGGCCATAACGGTGTCATTATTACGGAGCAACACTCTCAAGATTTTTTTCCTAGACACCACGGAGACACTTGACTTAATTCTTTTTTCTCGTGGTGAGAACAGCGAATGCAACACAACGCAAACACTCCGTAATGTGGATTTCACCCCTACTGAGAAGTGTAATCGTTACAGAAATCTCGTTACAGAAAACTTTCGGAAAAGAATCACAATTCGTTGATTTTGTGGATTTTGATCAGGTTTAGGTTTAACTGAAGGCGTTGCATTCCGGGAGAGACCTAAATTCAGGCACCGAATTTCGTGCAATGAACTAATTGTGATTCAAGAATTTTTTCCATAAATCATTCGTGCAATTTGCTAGCCGGCGCAGGGACCAATCATTAACACAACAACGAGCCAGCTGTGAGTCGTGAAGAAACCTAATTAATTCGAGGAAAACCGAATTCTTTACAGGTTCTTCTAAACTTTTTACTCCGGCTGGAGGCCAGGAGTTATAAAATGGGCTCGATCGACACAAATCTGCATTCTTGCGCAATCTTGTGACGTAATCCCAGAGGTCTTTGCTGGAGAGCTTTTCCATGTGAAGGGCTCGTGTCACTGAACTGCATCGTCGTTCAAACTAAAATGGCCGGAGTGAACGCACAACATGCGTCTTGTCATTTAACGTTTTGTTCAAATCAGAGTCACATACACTTAAGATTTCTTTATCGCTTATTATGATGACATTAGAAAACCAAATCAAAATTAAATATTGCTCGGAACACGGTCAATACAACTTGCAGTCGTTTTCAAAAATAGGAACAATGGTTTTGTTTTAGTCAATGGTTTTTTCTTAGCTCCAATGATCGTTTAAGTTCCGGGCAAGCCTTGTTCAGTGAAACATGTTGCAGCAACTGCATGAGGATAAAACTATTTACTACTTACCTATAACATTGCAAGCCATTGTTTTACCAAGTCTATCAGCACTTCGCTCATTTGCTAATTTGCTAATTTGCTAATTTGCTAATTATTTTAACTGGCAAACCTTAGGTCATAATCCCAATATTACAATCACGAAGACATCAAAAAGGCATCAAAAGATTTCACACGTTAAAGGTGCGAAGAAAAGAACAAAAAATAACGAACATTCCAGTTTTCCATGAAAAAACACGTGCTATCTCAGGCGCCACGCTGCTCCAACCGCAGCCTGAGTTTATTTTAATCAAACTTTTCTAAAAACATCCAGAAACAAAGCACTAAGGCCAAGCAAAATCCCTCCACCAGTACTCATGATTATCAGCATACGTCCAGTTATAAGGGGTCTTTTCCGGTCGCCGGTAAGACTCTTCAACCATCAAGAACAAACACGTGGAAGGAAAATTTAGATAAAGCTGTTGCTAATCGATGCTCGTTCGTCAGTTTTGACAGTTTGCCATACAGTTTGTCAGCCTACTTTTTACTGCACATGAAATAAATCAGTCTCGTTGAATGGGGTAGTTCAACAAGTTTACCGTAACCAAGACTTCCACGTCGCCTCTGTTGTCAAATCTCAGGTTTTCTTTTCAATGAATTGCACTTAACGATGAGACAAATTACAATAACAAAGCCATATTACAGTGAATGAACGCCAAAAGACTTTTGCACTAAAAAGCAAAAACTTGTTAGGTAGGTTTCTCCAAATACTCGACACAAAACACGTGCTATGGAGTTTAGCAGCCTTTGTGTGAGTAACTGCACGCAGAAAAAGAGCAAGGTGAGTTAAAACAAAAGGCAAGTCTAACTGTCGGTCAGTTGGGGATCGCTTGATTGCGATGGAATTCACTTAAATGGGAAATTGAACTCATGATTATTAAATATTAAATGTCACATGGTGGAAATATATATTCAGTTGCTTTCAATGTAAGATAAGGAGCAATGATTTCCTTCCTTCTTCCTGTTTACAAGCTGCAGCGCTGGAATCGTACTCTCATGATCTTTAAGAGATGTTATGCATCATCTGTACCAAATGTACCAAAGTCTTTATTCTCTTGAACTCATCAGTGACTTAAGCAGAATTCGAATGTTGATTTGTGACAGAGCAATAAATGGATGAACTAAAAAGTTTCACACGCCTTTCGATTCGTTCTATGAACACAGCACAACTGACAGATGCGCCGCCTCCAGCCGTACTCACTATTACTGTTACCATTTGGGCGGAGAGGGAAGTCATCTCGCCAAGCTCAAACGGAAACCACGAGCAAGTTGAGCCTACCATACTAATGAAGTATTACCAACTAGCACTAATAATCACAGAGACTGAAATTTAACTGAAGCGAAACTGATTACATGCGTCGTCTGCATAAATTTTGTTGGTCTCAAAAGACGCAACGCAGTGCTTAGATCACGTGATCTTTTAAGGGGGGTTAAGTCATTTAAGGGGGCTCTTCCCATTCTGCCAGATTACGGAATTTGCGATTCCTTTATGAATGACGCGCAAACACTGTTTAGGTCCCCCCTCCCCCTGTAAAATGAGGGTCTCAATGAGGTGTAGGGTAACGGATCATTTATTTTCGATACCGTTAATATAACTCAGTTCTATAAATAAGAAACCATTATTTTAAAGAGTGAAAAAATTAAGTTAAAAAGTCCTATATTCTTATACTAATTGTACATTAATTTAGCTTACAAAGACAAGACAAGATACGCAAAAAAGTATTTACAAAAGATCCTGAGATTTTCACTGTCGTCGCTAATTTTTTTTCGGTTGATATTTTTCACGGCTAACAGTTAAGAGTTTCCAATTTTTACGTCTAACAGCTACATTTTTTTCCTGTTTTACAGCTATCGAGACCCTCTAAACATGGCGTAAAAAAAAACCACCTCTCTCAACTTCCTGTCCCTTTTTTATCTTTCGCCTTCAAATACCAGAAAAGCGTTTCAATTCGCTTGTAAACCGAAATTTTCGAATTTGTAGCTAAATGGAAAAGTGCCCCAGGAAAGTCTTCAAAAGACACGCGCAAAACTGCAAAGTATCTCAGTGGCAAATTTCAATGTTGCTGAAACCGAGATAACTTTAGTAACCTTACGCCACCAGCAGATCAGTTGACAATTTTTTTTAGTAAGACTTGTTAAAAAATGATACCAATTCCATCTTTGAAATCCTTTCGATGGTAGTATTTGTTAAAAAGTATTGTGCACTCAATTAGTAGTTGTCGTTTTTCAACAGCATGTCCACCACAGTTCAATTTTTTAAGAAATTATAATAGACGTTACGACTTTACTGACCTACCTATCCCCTCCCCTCACGCCCCAAAACATTACAGATATATTCTCGTAGTTTTCTATCCCATTTCAATTTCCAGATGCGATTGAACCCGACTTATATGTGTAGCGAAGCAGACATGGAAGTAAACCATTCACGAGAGGAAAACTACTTCAACGAGAAGTTGCTGGTGAGTCAATCAACTCCTCTAGCAGCATGGGCAGACCAGTGCGATCAAGAAACGGAAAAACAAATGTCAAACCACTCAACTACACGGTCCCTGATGTTTGAAAAGAGGCAAGCGAGTAGGCGAACAGCAACTAACACCCACAGGGAGCGTGTAAGACAAAAGCGTATTCGCGAAGCTTTCGACGTTCTCAGATCTGTTATACCAGATTATTTTTCCCAGAGAGAGCCTGGAGACAAGCTCACTAGAATTAACACCCTGAGGCTTGCAAAGAATTACATCGTTATGCTGCATGAATTGTTAGAAAGAAGCCCATAAAGCTTAACTAAAACCGCACAGGCTTTATCAGATTTCAAATAGTTAAGCCGCACAGGCTTTATCAGATTTCAAATAGAATAAAGGAAAGACAGTTACAGTGTTTTCAGTCATTGCACTATGTGACTGTGTTTTTTTGGAGATTTTAGTTTAACAGAAAACGCGAAAGCGATTTTCAAATGCAGTCAAGCGAATAAACAACTCTCTTCTGAAAAAAATAAGATTTTCAGGGTTGATTATCTGCGTTGGACGTGAAGTCTGTTTTCCGTAGCACAAAGCAACAAAGATTTTCATGGAGGGCAGCTAGTGGAACGAGTTAGTAGCGAGCGCAATATATCCAAAACATTTTCCTTCTTAAAAGAGAAAAAAAACTGAAGGAAAAAAAATTTAGAAAACCAAAACAAAAGTGACCCAAAGACACTGGAAACAAACAAATCGAGACTCGTTCACAGGGTCTCGCAGATCGTTTAGCAAAGGTAAACACTAGTACAAGAATCGATCTAGGAATGAACTTTTGTGACATGCGCAAGGACGTTTTGCCTCGGGCAAGTTTTCAGCGGAAATACAAGGAAGATTAGTGTTTTCACTTTAAATAGAAGCTTGTTTCAAATAAGAAGGAGATCAAAACAAACTCATCATTTCCTAATCATTTTTTTCTCCCATCCATAAAATATTAACAAAGATAAATATGGATACAATTTTTGAAAAGATATCAGTTTCAGTTTCACAGAGTTATTTTCGCAAAAACTTCAAGCTGCCGTTCGTAGAGCAACCGATTATGGCTGTATTTCGGGAATCAAATATAAATGATTGACAATTAAAAGGGCATGTGCAACTAGCATGTGTTGCAACACGTAGGTTTTGAGACAGAGAGACCAAAGCAGGCTAAGTGAAATTGGATTAAGGGTTGTCATCTCAAGCGAGGTATTGCTCGACAATCACGTTAATGAATCAAAGGCGATTTTTTTCTGGTTTATCAGATAAACATTTTGTGCACATCTAAAACGACACACGTGCATTGGTTTGTGGCTATCAAGGTAATTAGGTCGAGTATTAAAACATTAATTGCCTTGACGCGGCGTTGTAAAGTCGCCTTCCTATCAAACTAATGTCAATTATACCCAGTAATTTAGTGATCTCTTAAACAGAATTTGCGACACATCTCTAACCATGGTTGCGGTCATTTACTGATATTGACAATGTAATATAAAAGTCATATTGCCCGCTCTCTCAGTGGTCGCATTTGAGCAAAAATGCTGCCTAAAAAGTTGTTCTCTCCCGAAAAGTGCTTCCAGACCAAAATACCAGGCTCAAAGACATCAAAAAGAACCAAAGCTGTCGGCAATGGAGTCGTGTGAGCTTCAGACGTATCCACAATAGCTAAGTTATTAAAGAAGGTGGAGACTCATGAATTTTTTCATTCCCTTCAGCTGGCGAGAGTAATGGTTTTATATCGTGCGCTTTGTGTCGAATTGCGGTGTATTATTGACAGGAAAATAAAATCGCTTAGAGCTTCTTAGAGCACGAAAAAAAAATGCCCTCTTTAGGTTTTGTCGTCAGAGGCTTCTTCATGTCAGTAAAGGACGCGACAGTCTCTAGCGTCTCGTCTCGTTTTCGAAAAGAGATTAACAAAAGACCATTTTCGTTTTCTTTAGAGCTTATTTTTCGTTCACAAAAGCAATAGCCACCTTAACGCCAAGCTAAATTTTGTTTATAAATGTGAAATACCTAGAAGATATCAAATGATTTTATCTATCGGCCGATTTTCAACGGCTTGTTAGCCACTAGAAAGCAGTGAAAAATGGTGAAATATATCAAGCTGCGAACAAGCTTTGATAATCAGCTGGCAAGGTGATTTCTTTGTAGGAGTGTGGAGGGTTGCTCCTTTGTATGCGAATCTTTAACCTTGGTCATGACTTACAGATAACAGATAACCCAGCGTAGTTATACAAGAGGCATGTTACAATGCTGAATTAATATCATTACTTGCTTTTATTCATTTATTTTAAATCAGCCTTTTACCATTACATGTATCATTTTCATGGTCGCTCACTGATATTTCACTGTCTCTGCCGGGAAGCAGATGATTTCTTTCATGATGGTGATATACGAAACATAACAAAACAGTCAAAGAAAGGTATCAATTGGCTCAGTTCAACCAGGCTCGGTGCTTTTCTTCCTATAGATATAAAGTTCCTTTTAAGGAATTCTCCAAATTTTACGACGTTTGTTCGTTGGCACGCCTAAGTTATATAACTAAGACACAATCATGAAATTAGTTCAGTATCGAACAATTTATACAGGACTTCTGCTGATTTTACAATTTTTTATTTTCAGAAGCGATCACTAAAGTGCATTTGATGGATGGAAATTGCTTTTGTATCGAAAGCAAAATCGTTAAAAATGTAGAATACTAGGACAAGAAATAAGTATTGATAGAAAAATGTTTCATCGCTCGCGTGTCCGTGCCCTGCTCAATTAACAAATTTTTGTTATTTGTTCGAGACATTTCTTCAAGTTAGGAACCCCATTTAGAGCTGTGAATAGCCTTAATTATTGTGGCAGGTGAAAAATTGCCCGGTAACTCCTCCCTAGCCAGTTTAATTACTTAAGTACGTGTATATATGAAAAACAGAGAAAGCGATATTACTGAATAAGATAAACCTGGAGGGATGTATGTATTAAAAAGCTAAACATACAGCTAGTTTTACATGCGTTTTTCTAGCTGTCCCGAATAGTGTTTTTAGCTATTTGTGCTTTTCAAATCGACAATATTGAATTAGCGTTGAAGTGCGGTGCCGATTTTATTTGATCTTTTTATTACGCGAAATTTAGTCACTTACCCTGCCATTGATAATCGACGCTTTTAGTTGACAGAAAAATACTCAATATGTCATTGAAAAGGTCTTCAATAGTGTCTATTCTTCATTGTCGCAAGTTTATGAATCGCTTTATTTCTTTTCACCAACTCGCGAGTAATTTCCTGTAAGGTTAAGAAAAATAATAAAATTCCCCCCAAAGCTCGCGGAAGACGACAGGGAATGATGAATTGTTAAAGCTTTTTATTCTCGCCTTGATAACTTTTAATGAAAGAATAAAGTGGAAATGAAACATATTTCGATTAGCATACACAAGATACAGGTGTTATAGGTTTTTGTCGATATGGGTTATCAACAAAAGAATATAACAAAATTACGACCTCTGAGAGGATAATTTTTCACTCGTCATATTAATTTTACTTGAATTACTCTTAAGACTAAAACATTCGACAACGACGACTCGCTGCACGAAAAAATCGCCTTGAGGTATCCTGAGCGAACGCAAAAGGAAAAAGAATGTATGTCTTGTAAAAATCTCCAGTAAACATATACCAAAACGGTAGTTCCGGATTTATCTGTGTTTTGGATCAATATAAAAACTACTCAGCAATTTTCACATATTCAGTCCTGTATGACAATTGTTTGTATATTTCGGAAAGAATAAAAGGAAATTAAACCACGCAGAAATTATGGCTTTTGTAATCAGTGAGTTTGAGAAATTAATAATTGTGAAGTGATCGGGCAAATAACAACTCCTTGAAGATGACAAGGTGTATCTTTGATACTGTTCGGTTTCAATGATCAGTTTCATTTGCGACAAAAAGAGTTAATTAAATTTCAAATTGATTCTTGCTGAACTTAGCTCGGTGAGTCTTAATTTTTATTTAGTGTAATCAAGGGCAAATAGTGACTTTTATTTGTTTAATAACCAACACGCACGAAGGATTTAAGGCCAAAACAACAGCCATTGAGTATGAAAAACAATATATCAGGATTAAGTCAGTTTCGCCGCTTGCTTAAAATTCGCGATCGCTTTCTTCAAAAAGAGAAGAGAAACCATAAACGGCTAAAATTCTCGATCAAATTATGTTCCCTTCAGTTGAAAACAAATATCACAAAACTAGATGAAGGGGAGTAAAATACGACGGAAATTCCAAACAATTATTCTAGGCTGCTAAAATGATTGCATTTCAGCGTGTTTTGATCTAACTACTTTAAATCGCAGTGTATTCGTTTATGGCCATCGTCACATCAAACCTTATGTACATTTACTTAGCTGACAAGAGCGAATAGGGGCCCTTGAAGTTTCCGACAATTGTAAGTAAGAAAGTCAAATAAAACGACACCTTGTTCTTTCACCTTCTGATGCAACGGCGATTTTCAACACTATATCAAACCCTTGTTCCAGATTTTATTTGACATCTCTAGTCACTTTTTGATCACAAATACTGTTAATCTGTCGACAAGATCATTTTGTTTTAGCAGACCCTTTTAAAATATCACCTTGCATATTTTTTCAGTGTATAACTTTCACGTTATAACAATCTTTAGTGAAGACGCGTTTTGCAATAGCACCGAAAGCAAATGAAAAAATCCTTCCTAGATAAAACTTTTTAAAAATCATGAGTAAATTGAAACTAAATAGATCCTGTGAAGAGAAATCATCTGCTATTTCTGGACATAACAAAGATATCAAATGCAAAAACTCTGGGTGGATTAAAAAGATATTTCACATCGTACTTGCATTTTACATTAAAGATGAGCAAAGAGGGTTCCCTTCTATAAATAGTTATTTTTGGTGAATTAGAAAAAAAGATGGCCCTTGAGGAAAAGAAAACAAAAAACCAAGAAATAATTCAGAAGATATTTTAATCGATATCTTTGCGGGGTAAAAACGAAGCTTGGTGTTTCCGCGGCACCGTTTGGGGTTATCATGTTCCTTGTTTGCAAACGGTTAAGTTAGGATTAAGCCCTCTCAAAAGATCACAACTTCGATAGATGTGCTTCGAATATGTTGCTGTGAATGTTATAATATCGGTAAAAAGTATCTCGCGAGACACTGGAACGAACTCTTAAAATGAGATTATCTTTGTCAAGGTAGTTTTAGAATACTTTTTAAATCAAATTTCCAGCTTTTTTCGTCTTCTTGCATAGATTTCTTATTTTTACTAGAAGCTAATTTCATGCAGATGATTCCTGTGTTTATTTACCTTGGAAAAGACATAATAAAACCATTTTATCTCAGAAGTGTATTGTAAACACACTGCTCTTAGCAAAATGAAAATCAAACAAGAATTGATAGCGCTGTTTAACAAATGGTTACAATCTTTCGCGCCATTAATTGTGCTATTGAAATTGCCTTCACGGTTTTCCAACTAATTTCCGTCCGTCGCACCATGACGTTAGAGCTTTTAGCTTGACTTTCAAAGCCTTATCTGATATTGTGAGTAAATAGGGAGACATCTGTGAATAATTTGAAATAGATTTGGGCTTGCCTTATAAAATTTGTTTGCGTAAATTTGACACCATGGCTAAAATTCTCTACAAGTGGGCGAGCATTGTCGAGTGTCGGCCACTAACTTCAAAAGATTTAAATTCCACATTTTTCGTGCAACAAAATATCTCTAAGACTTGGAAAACACACGCGCGAAAGCTAACCACTGATAATCAGTGTCGTTTCTTCCTGTTTAAGTTTACCGACCAAAGAGAAAGTTTTTATACGGCCTAATTACAAAGAACACCACCTTAATGAGGTAATTATTAGATAGGATGTAGCAGAGTAAACCTTTTTGATGCTAATGCGTGAATAAATCGCCGATAGCCCCAGGGAGAGCAGTTGTTATAAGTGGTTATAACTTAGGTGGGTGGTCTCCGTGTATCTTGACCTATTCAAACAACTTTTGCCGACTGAAAACACATCATTCCTTCGCCACCTTCCGAAGCGTAAACCCACTCAGCGTCTGACAGATCAGTGCCTGCAACACAACACTCGACGTACTGTCTGAAGGGGTTCAGAACTGCAATGGCTTTTCAAGAAAATTACAAACACGACGACGAGGAAACGACAGAAGTACAGAATTTTAAAACAACGAAAAGCGATGACGAAGATGAAGAAGTTCTGGTTGAAAAAGGATCAGACGAAGAGGAAACAAGCAGAGATCCTAGTAAATGCCCACAAACCTCTACGAATGAAACCCGAAGGCAATCATCCATGTCAAAGCCGCCCTATTCCTACATCGCTCTTATAACAATGGCTATTCTGCAGTCACCCCAAAGAAAACTGACCCTCAGTGAAATCTGCGACTTCATCAAACGCCGTTTTCCGTACTACCGTGAAAAGTTTCCATCGTGGCAAAACTCCATCAGACACAACCTCTCCCTTAACGACTGTTTCATGAAGATGCCTCGCGAACCGGGAAATCCAGGCAAAGGCAACTACTGGACGCTAGATCCAGCAAGCGAGGGAATGTTTGACAACGGCAGCTTTTTGAGACGAAGAAAAAGATTCAAGAGGCCGCGACCACCAGAGGGAACTGTTGGCACCTTTGGGTTTCAGTACTACTGGAACTGTGTGGATTCTCCAAGCTGGCGCCCTCCACTGTATTCTCACTTCCCCATTCCAAGATATTTGGCATGTTTACCGCCTGCTCTAGCTAGACCAAGCGAGCCCTCAGCTGTGCGAGACAGAGAACGGCCAGTTAAGTTCTCAATCGCAAGCATCATTGGCTCGGACACCGAGGAATATCCAGCTTCAGCCAGCAAAGGGAGCCCGTCTTTGTCGTGCTGCTCGTCTGTGCGATCTAGTTACGGCAGCACCATCAGACCATGTATTGTATCGCCGACTTCTTACTGTACCTACTGCAGTCAACTGGCTGGAAAACGGTAAGAAATGTCAGTGACTACATGAACAGTGTGATGGTCATTTCTGTATGACCTAAGAAAGACATTGTAGCATTTGCTTAGTACCCTAACTTAAGCTATCGTTTAGAATCTTTAGACTGAAAACAGTTTGTCCCTTAATACAGAAGTATTTCTAGAATTGTCGGAATAACAAACTCTAGCGAGAATTATCCAGAGCTTTGTTCTGATGTATGAGCTTAACGAGATTTTTTTAACACACATTTGCCAGCCAGAGCGATCACGGCTGTCGACGGTTTTGTCTAAAATGAATTTCACATTTTCTAAGCACGATTGTACAGTTAAATCAAGAATGTTACGTGTGATGGATGGTGCGGAATCAAAACGCTTTTTAAACCTTAACTAAAACTGCTACGGAAAAAGATCGCGCAAACGAATGATGGGATCTTCTTGGTGACCAAAAGGAATCGCCTTTTGTTTATTTAAGAAGCCGTTGCGAAAGTTCCCATTTCTAGAAAAATGTTACAGATAAATTGTAATTTCAAGTCCATCTTTCCAGAGTTTAGTGAATTGTGTAAATAAGAAATGATTGTGGAACAATACAATGAGACCTTCATGGAATGGTTAAAAAAAATAAATGAAACAGTGACAAGAATAAGTTTGAGCTTTTATTTTTACCCAATGCCCAAGAATTCCTTGTTATAACACCTACCAAACACAAATTACCTTCTCATTTCGAGTTATTTGTTATTTTTCCTCTGTGGCCAAGTTTTTGTAATAAAAACGTTTTGTAATATGAAATGAATCCTGCCGCTACAGATGTTTGCCAAACCTTAAATTTAGCCATTTATCATTTGACGAACACCAAATGTAAACAAAAAAGTCATTAGTCACTCAGCATTATCGCTATCAGCTTTAATATGCAAGTAACCAATTCATGTTACAATTGCTCAAAGCTACCGAAAAACAGAATTGAAAGCTCACAAAGAAGCAATTACAAACACTCATTTACTCATCAATACACAACACGTTTGGTACTCGGCATTTTGTATTTGAATATTAAGGAAAATTAAGAAAAGAAGAATTACAAATTGCTAATTAAGTTTACGAAAGATTTGGGTTGGAGCAAGTCCAAAACAAACTCCTTTAGTGCCAAAGTTTGGCAAAGTTACGACAAATGTTTGGCGCTTATCTCTTTTAGATGTCTCTTCGATATAATCTCTTGGAAGCTCGAAGGCTGTGCTAAGCTCGATGAATTCTGAGCAAGTTCTCTAATCGATCAAAACATCAGGAAAAGAAAATATATACATTTTAGGAACTTGGGCATTTTAAGAAAACGAGCATCTCTGGAATCACTGCAGGGGTAGAGGAAGATCTACAGTTAACATCTGCTTTTAATTTTACGTTTTCACACGAACTGCCTTTGTGTGGGCCCTGCGGTGCTAAGAACAGCCATAAACTATAACAACAAATAACTTTGAATTCATAGTTTTTCTCTTTTGAGAAGACATACAAAGAAAACGTTTGAGTATTGCATTGTTCTGTGTTATTATTTCAGATGTTTTAACTGTTAAGACAGAGTGTTTACCTTTTAAAGTTGTTTTTGAATAGACGCCGTTCGTTTTGGTTACAAAAACAGCTCCACGGAATAAAAGTGATCAAAAGATCGATTGCATAAATATTACACGCAGAGATAGATTGTTATGACGCACGAACAAACGACTTCTTTGCCGTCATCACTCCCTTCCTTGTTTAGTGTTGTACTGTGTTACCTTCACAGAAAATTCCATTCCAATCAAATAATATGTTTTAAACTGAACCTTTACTTGCCCGTAAGTTATTATTGTAAAAAAAAACAACATTTTTCTACATAGTGACTTCGAAACCCTTCGAATGAATTAATATGTTCACTTCGATGACACGACTTCAAAGGATATATATATATATACTCAAAGGGGTGCTTGTCTATACTATTGCTCTCTACCTGGAAAGCAAATTTGTCTTTGATAGATTTTATCAAATGCTTTCTTTTATAAAATAAAGATCATTTCTAAATATATAAGAGTTATTCTAGGGAGTGAAGATCGAATTTTTGTATGTTTTACAGATGTTTTGTTCAATATGCAACACAGAAACGTCTCGAATAAAGATTTCGAGCTCTATATAGTGATATCTTCACTTTGCACAAAACATGCACTTTTTGGTGCGGTGTCAATGATTTGAAACTGCAAAATAAACACTACAAATATCACTCGAACTAAAATATCCAATATTGTCTCACACGATCACCAGCAGTTAAAACCGAACACTTTTAATCATCCTAGTATTTCGTTGTGTTATTTGGCCAAGTCTTGTCTTTTTTCCTTTAATTGTTTCATGTACATACAAATCAGGCATACATAACGCAACGTCTGTGTAATGCACGCCGCTTGCCCGCGTGCGGGCGCTACATTTTTGGCACAAAGCAGCTACATCCACGTAAATTCTGCCTTTCTTTGCACGTCTAAAATAATTTAAAAAATAAACCTAAAAAATACTATTCACAAAACATTAAAACCGTTTAGAGTTTTTTAAGCTGAGCTTAGTCTTATTTGAATTTTCCTAGACTGAAATTCAACAAGCAGAAGACAGCGAGAAAGCGTCAGTGCCGGCAGGCAAATAAACGTACGCAAAAAAAAAACTTCAGTTGGGAAAAAATATTAAAAACGCACTGGGTTCACTGTTCAACTGTGGCTTGATGATAACGTTATTTAAAAAGCGGACAATATAATTGACAGCTTCCCTTTTGTAATTTACTATTTATGTACGAGGCATTGAATATTTTCGGTCCAGAAAAGCACGTCGTCCTAAAACATGGCTGTTGTCGGTTCGAACTGTAGTATTGCCTCATTCCAAACATAAAATATGACTGAGTAAATGATAAGCCCAAACAACAGTAAAATAAAATATTGTTTTGATAAAGAAGTATTTTATTGGTCCTGTTTAAAAATGCATTTTGTTTTTTTGGATTCAAAATGAAAAAAAAACGCTTCAGTTTGCCGATTGAAAAGTAAACATTTGAGCTTATATTATTGTTGACATTTTTGAGGCAGTTTACAATACACAAAATAATACAATAGAACATTGCAATAATCAGACAGGTCATTACGACTACCATTATTTGGCTAAATTTTTTTTGACGCCGGATTCTGAAGTTTAAATTTGTCTTTAGGTACCCTAAAAATTATTTTATCTACCGGTTGTTATCCAAATTGTTCTCGGTCATTTTATATCAGACATTAGTCAAATGAGATAGATAGCAGTTATGCATTTGTTACCAAAATAAAAACGTTTGCAAAAGAACACAAGTCTCTCACAATTAATTTCCCACGACAAAGATTAGTCAAAACTGTTGATAAATACAGCTAAAAGAATACTAAAACGGTACAAGTTAGACCTTCACACAAATTGTACATAACCCATTTCTTAATTCGTTTATAATTTCCTTGTTAAAACTGAGAGTAAGTAATTTGGCAGTGAATTTATAAACGGAAAAAAATTAATGCAGTGCAACGCTACACTTAAAGGAAGCATGAACGATGAAACTGATAAAATATTGATATCTTTATACAGTTTTGACAAAAGACTGCTCGGGACCGAAGCATCTGTTTATCTTAACTTTATTTTTGTGTACTTACAAGAGGTTGGCTGTTTGCATAGCTAATCATTTAATATACACTTCTTTTGCATCAGCTTAAATACAAATACAAAAACTGTTAAACTGAAATAGATTTAGCAAAACGTAAAACACATTGTACACGCTGCTTACCGTAATTTGTGGTCAAAATTTAGAGCGCGGAAACTTAAAGAAATCATGTACAAAAAGCATGCATTACATACATTCTTTTGTTGTTTTACCACGTTTTCTTAAAACAGCGCCTTGTTAGCTTAATTCCAAAGCATCTGGACTGAAAAATTAACTTGATTCAGGGTTCAATAACCTTCATCGTTAACTGTATACGTTATTCCTATAAATAATGCAATGAGTAGACTACGTCAAGTTTTTTGAACTGTCGCGAAAGTTTCCAACTCTATTACCTTGCCTAAAATTCCTTTTTGATTTGGGGTGGACTATGCTCAGTAAAATGAAACTGTGTGTGAAGTTCCCCACTGATTGATCTGTTGCTTCAATAAAACTTTCGTGTCTTTCATTAGTTTTCTTGTCTTGTGAACACACTCTTTGCTTTTTTTTCTGTCATGTCAACTTTCAATCGCAGCTCTCGCTGTTTCTGATCTTTCTCTTAGAATTTTTCGTTTGTGACAAGAGGTTTACGCCCGTGGCTAGAGCGATGCGAGGAGTATCGCTTTCATTTTAAATTGAAATAAAGGTTAATTAATAGATTGTTCTTTTAGTTAAGAAGTACCATTCAGATGACAGCCGAAGGCGTTTAGTAAACGCTTCTCGTCGAAATAGAAAAGACCGGCTTATAATATGAAATACCTTCCACTCCGATTGCCTTCGATAACTAATTAAGTGATAACTTCCAAATATTAATTCCTCTTACAGAGTTCATCAGTATAAAGACACACAGAGAAATATCAAACCCCATACCCTTGCCTCCACTGCTGATTTTCCCTGATTCTCAATTTCTTCACCTATTTGTCTGACGGAGCACTTAATTGATAAGGAGAAATTACATGACTCCTGGAAAAAATATCCAGGTGAAAAATAAATAATATAACACTGAAACATGTTAATTTACTTTTCATTGACTTCTTTACAATTTATTTCTATATGGCAGAGCAGGATGCTCAGAGCCATGTATTTCTCATGATTTCATTCCACGCTTTGAAATAACTGTTGCGGCAAAGTTAGCGTTTCACACTTAACTGACTTTTTCATTAAACTGAAATTAGTGTTCATTGTGAAAACAGCGCCGACTAAAGGATTACCGGCGTTATTAAAACAAAGAATGATCAGCCAGTTTTTTGGGATCATTCTCAATTTAAGCGATTTACTTTAGTCCGGCGAGTATCGCTTGTGACGAAGGGTTGTGGTGCGTTCACAGCGATAAGCAAAGATACAATCTTAATCGAAGATGACGTCCGAGTTTTCAGAATCAGAATCTATCACTACAAAGGAAGCTTTAAACCAGGAGAGAGAGACCAAAGTCAGGCTTAATCATTTTGACAGGTCGGTGGAAATAACTGACAAGAAGAAGGGAAAACCGCCGTATTCTTACGTCTCGTTGATCGTAATGGCCATTCTGGAATCGCCCAATCGGCGTCAGACGTTAAGCGGCATCATCGAGCACATCCAGAAAAGGTTTCCGTATTACGGCGACAGCTGTCCAGCCAAAGGATGGAAAAACTCGATCCGCCACAATCTTTCCCTTAACGACTGCTTCGTGAAGACTTTTCGAGATCCGGCGAATCCCAGTAAAGGACACTTATGGTGTCTTCATCCGCAAAGCGTGCGTATGTTTCAAGGAGGAAGTTTTATGAGAAGAAAGAAACGTTTCAGAAAAAAACCCACAACTGAGCTGGAGGAGAGCTGTGTCGCGCCACATGCCAACATCAAGACATATCGGGACATACGACTGACGTCATTTCTCAACGTCACTGCATCAACTTCGGCATCTAGTGACGCTCCAGTCGCACCTTGTTCCATTATCGAACAAGACTGGGACCAAGAATATTCGTTTAAACAGCAAACTCTCGAATTGCAGACTTTGCCCAACTCAGATTACGCTCCCTCTAGGGGTGGACCTGGGATATCTTTGCTCTCGTTTGCTCCTGACAGCACACTCTGCCTCGTTTGCGCTGGTTGCACATGTTATTACCCTTGAATATCATTAAAGTTATTTATTTTAATTTTACGAAGACTCTTAGAACCATATCTTTGGATTACTGGTCTTCATAATAGTCCAACGGCCTCCAGTAAACCATCTTACTGACTTTTGAGCCAATCAGACGCAAGCTAAAAAGTAATTTTCCTCTTGTTAGGTGAGCATTAATTGGTTAGATTACTGAATTGTCTTAGTTTTGGAAGAATATTACAAACAAAATAACTGGATCTCAGTCACCAGCTTACACGGCAGGGGTAATTTGCCGAATGTACTGATTAAATTGCGATTAGTTTTCACATAGTTAGTAGAGGGGCTAACTGAAGTCAACTGAAGTCATAGTTAGTATACTAGTATACTAACTACTAACTATGGTTTTCACTATATTTGCTTGCGGTTAGCTTTCATTTGTTGGACAGGGCCGCTGTCCTTAACAAAAACACGTTCTAAAACCAAAGGTGATATTCTAAAATTGCGGAAATCTGCCAAATATTGCCGTTTTTAGTTTATTTTTGACCAGATTCTTATTTTTGTGTTTTTGCATTGCGATTTTTGCCCTATTTGTGTTCCATTTTACCACACTTTGACATATGTCGGTATAATCTGTTAACTTAATCCAAATTTTGACATTCTATCCTATGGTATTGCCAAAAAACCCTTAAAAGACCATACTTTTACCAGAAGTAAAGGGTTTTAGTAAAATATGTTCCTTATTCGTAAATATTTGACTAAAAACCTTGCAAATTCTAATGGGATTTACTGACAGAAGCGGCAGAATGTCGATGGAAATTTCCATCGACATTTTGCAAATAGATGTAAAATATGGTTGAAATTTTCCTCCGCCGTTTTTGCAAACAAAAGCAAGATATCATCGATATCTTGAACAGATAAAATGTCGATGGAAATTTCCATCGACATTTTGAAAACATGTAAGATATCAGTGAAAAGTTTCACCGACGTTTTGATAGCAAAAGCAAACATCATTGATACCTTCAAATAGAAAAAAAATATGTCGCTGGAAGTTTCCATCGACATTTTGTAAACAAATGCAAAATATCAATTGAAAGTTTCACCGACGTTTTGCTGCAAAAGCATGATATTTACAAATAGATAAAACGTCGCTGGAAATTTTCAATGACATTTAGCAATGCCAGGAGCTATTTACAACGAAATTTCTGCACTAAAAAAACTACTGTGTATGATATTAAAAGAACGGACAAAGAATTAAGTTTGGCAAATTTATTAACGGTGTCTTCTCAGTAGATTACATACGAGTTCAAATATCTCACGCACCAAACATTACACTGACCAGATTTTTTTTTCTCATTTATCAGTATTTTCGTGATAAATAAGTCATTTTAAAAATATTCGCTAACGAGCGAGTCAGAATTAAAACTTTTGGCTGAAATTATACAGCGATCCTAAACGTGATAATTTCTGAAAATATAATTATTGATTACTCTGAGTTCATATAGTCGATAATCAA
>OMLO01000512.1_pt1 | contig 25336 bp, 22 predicted proteins | sample 1674811 | NCBI WGS metagenome assembly OMLO01 (sample SAMN06265003, study PRJEB25207) | coral metagenome | isolation source: Coral host | place: Mexico:La Bocana,Puerto Morelos, Mexico | collected 2008-11-13
CATGGCTGGGTTGCGGGTTTGGGCAGGCCAGTCGGGTGTTCTGGCGCCTTGGGGGTGTGATTGCGATTGCAGCCCCCAGGCCCCTTGGGCACCTAACCTCCACTTGCGACGTGGGCGTTAACTATTTTAATACTTTCCCGAAGGAAGTTCTTAATTTGCTTCATCAAATGACACTCTTGGAAATATGCAGACATTTCAAGAGCATTTCACAACTAGAGTTTATGTAAAAATTTGGGAAGGGGGGCCGGGAGGGGAGCAAACAGAGATAATTATGGGCTGTTGGAAAATACAGGAAAAGTTTTCTTGTTGGAAACCTAAATGACGTCTAGTACTTGTCACATGACTCCTAGCGGTTCGCCGTTCGCGGGAAACTATTATGTTTGTAGTTTGATAATGTTACGAAAGGGTCTTGATAGCACAAGTGTTGTAAATATTTTTAAAAACACAACAACGCGTTTCAGTTTTCGGAACATGTTTCGATGTTTCAAACATCATCAGCCGTGTTTTATATGTAAGAGCCTATGCAATGAGCCTTAAATTTAAATTAACGTAAAATGCAAACTTATTCAAACTAACCATTAAATTTTTTGAAAAGAACAATAGTGAAAAACCACTAAGCTAAAATAGATACATTTAAAAGTGTAACGATAAATTGACATGCTCAACTTGTTTGTTGAGTTCTGGATTTAACCGTTCAATATGAAAACTCTCCTTGATTTTAAGTTATGAGAAGGTCTTAGTAAAATCAATAATTTTAAACTGACAGGAGGCATCACAACTGTCTCGACAATTCCTAGAACAATTAAGACGTTTAAAAACATGAGAATTTTTTTCCCGAAAAAGATGTTCATTAACACGTGTGTGAAAATGCCTATTGGTTTCACCAATCTAACGAGCTCCACAGCACACATGGTACACATCACGTGATTTAAGAGACTCGGGAATAAAATCTTCAGGACTAAAAATAAAACACAGAACAGGATATTAATACTTCAATATCTCACACATCCAAATGCCATTTTTACAAACTACCATATGTTTGTTATTCTACATACACAGGGAAGAAAATTTCATCTATTATTAATAAGTATTACAAAGATTTAAATGTAAAAGTTTTATTCTCTCCATTAAAACTTAGCAACATGCTTAGTCCTTAGTCCGAATCTCTTAAATCACGTGTCGTGTACCAGTTTACGTAATAATGATGATGATAATAATAATAATAATAATAATTATAGTAATACTGATAATTATAATAATTTCTTTTTAAATAATAACGAATGAAAACTTAATTTATAACACGTTAAGAAGATAGCAGCATATATAATTATCAATTATTAATAATGATGATTTTTTAATAATAATAATAATAATAATAATAATAATTTGTACCGCGTAGTTTTTATTAAGAAAATATTCAGCTGCGCCTTACATAAGATAAACATAATGTCAGCTTGTTATACTTAGGATTGCACTTTAAATGTTAACTTTAAGTATTTATGTAAATAGGAAATTGTGACTTTGACAGCCACATCTGCTTTTGGAGGAATGACGTCAATTTCAATTTCGAATGGACGCGCAGAAGATACAGTACTCCTAACCGGTTCACAGGACCGAACGCGGATCACACTTCAGGTAAAACGAAAAGGGCAACATTCACCACCTATAAGGTATACAGTATTCTATTATCACTGTTGATGATCTTCTGTTGTAAGTAATTTTGCTTATTAGTGCAGACAGACAGCTTTTACACGTTTGTAGATATCTTTGTATAGTTATGATGCACAGTGCACGAAGCCCACCGTATTCGTAAACATTTCAGGGACGCAAGGGGATACTTATCGCATGTTATCGTACTGATAAAGATATTTTACACGGAGAAACGGGTTCGTCAACAGTTTGCGCAAATGGTACGCAAAAATCCCTGATGGCGAGATACTTGTATCAGAAGTATCGTTTTCAAATACGTTCTCTTCTATGCGTGACCCTCTATTTCTTCTAAATCTAGGATATGGTATGTACATATACATCGAGGCCTCTCTTCCACAAATACCGGGAGACACTGCACGACTCGAGAGTCCTTGGATGAGGGGACCGCAATGCATGACGTTCTACTACCACATGTATGGCTCCACCATGAGCTGTGTTGTAATTTACATAAGACGAATCGTCAATAACAAGTTAAAACCTGTTTGGCTGAAGTCTCAAGATCGCGGAGAACGCTGGTTACAAGGACAAATAAGTATCAATGAGACTTCAAGTTATCAAGTGAGTTGTGAGTTGTCTGTTTAAAGTGAGGGGATTTATCATGTCACGGAAAGCAAGCAACCATTGTATCAATCCAGTCAGATGATATAGTAGTGCTTAAGCCGACTCATTCAGTGCACTTGAGTGTTCACGTAGTCATTTCTTTGTTTTGTCCTTTGCCTAGATAATTATCGATGGTATCAGAGGGAACAGTTATCTCGGAGATGCAGCATTGGACGACTTCTCGTTTCGGAGAGGAACTTGTCAAGAAACCGGTACCAGAAGTGTGTTTATATCGCCTTAGGAGCACACATAGCTACGTAGGTAATCAATTGGTGTCCTATACGCGCCGAATGGATTTGGTGCGTATAGGAGACCAAACAAAATTGGAAAACGCATCGTTAAAAACGAAACACTTAACCATATGACTTTTCATATTGTAAAGTGTTTCATTCTTAAAGATGCGTTTTCGAGTTTTGCTTGGTCTCCTATACGCACCAAATCCATTTGGCGCGTATAGGACACAAATTGATTACCGTTACGTAGACCACTCTACTCATACAGGAGAATCTTAGGAAACCAGTTTGTCAGTGATTTGTCCAAATGGGAAATTTCGTTTGATGTGGGCGTGCACCATCATGCGCTCTAGCTCAAGTTTTCTCTGAGATCAGTGACATAAATCATTCAGATGGTCTTGCAATAAAGATCCAGATTTCAGTTAAGTCATAAATAAATCAGTGCCTGCAAATTAGTGCGTGCTTGCAGTGAAGTCAAGACTTAGAACTCCCTTCAAACTCGGGATTAAAGGCCGTAACTTCTTAGCTTAAAGGGTTTACGAAACTATAACGTTAACATTTTATAATTATGTTTGGTACTTGAATATTTATTTGCAGAAGAAGTCACTTACTACGTGTCCTCTTTCAAAGGCAAAGACTTCCGAATCTCCACTGAACCCTCCGAACACAGTCTCTACTCCGAAGAATTCCGATTTACTCTCGAACATCCGCGAGGAAATCCGAACGAAACACCATACTTCATCTACTCGCAAGCATCCGACGGAGAAAGTTTCATTCAGCCAAAGTTGGATGTTCTGGCGGACTATACAAACTTTCCCTTAGGTGTTGTTGTCTTAAACAATGAGGAACTGCGGCAAAATTCCAGAAGAGTTTATATGATTGAACGGAGTCAGTATGGGCCGATGATAAGCCTTGATGAGCACGAGATTGCAAATTGTTGCAAGGCAAAACTAAATTCCTCTTTTTATGCGTACAATGTTACAGAATCAGGTAAGAGATCAAGAAAAAAATTTACCTAGTCTTGAAAATACACACCCGGTTTTGATAAAAGACGTCAAACAATTGACGCTAAAAAACAATAGAAGAAATAATGACACAATAGCCACGTCACCGAAAACAATAGAAGCTACGGGATAAGAGAGCGAATCAAAATACAGGTCTGGAAGAGGGACGGGATTGCAATTGAGCGTGGCAAAGTTTAACTAAACAACCATTTTTTTTTTGCAGGAAATCGTTCAATCTCTGGCTGTAAGCCCGGCTGGTTCAAAGCCACCAACTCGTGTTATTTGTTCTATTTCCAATCAACTTCGATTTGGCGCAACGCGCGAAGCGTATGCCATAGATTAGGCGCTGATCTTGTGGTCGTCAACAACGAGGCTACAGTGGAATTTCTAGCCAAACAGAGGAAAGAAATGAAGCTCGATGGCCACAATTTGTACGTTGGATTAAGCAACAACCTGCGCTGGATCTGGCTAGATGGGGAAAACGTGTCTGACGGATATAATTTGTGGGGTCCTGGACAACCGGACGGAGACGGTAGATGTGGGACGCTATTGAACTACGTTATAGGGAATTTAAAATGGCTCGGATATGGATGGCGTTGGAACGATTTTAGCTGTACGAGACAGCAATACGTTTACGGATACATCTGCGAACAGCCGTTAGGTATGCTATAGGAAAATATTTTGTTAAAACAGGTTTCATTTTCTACATCACTAATGAAGTCATGCATCAAATTCCCGTGATTGAGCTCCTTTAAGTGATATTAAACAATTATTGGATGAGGTTTTTGTGATATCCAGAATAATCAAGGTCGAGGTAGGGGTTATCAGCCGAAGCCGAAGGCTAAGGCTGGTAACCCTTACCGAGACCTTGATTATTCTGGATATCACAAAAACCGAATCTAATAACTGTTTTATTATACATTGAACGAAACAAAAAAAAGTCATGTTTTTGCTTCTTCACTGACAGCAAGCAAGACAAAATGAGCGAACTTGACATTGATTACCCCCAGAAATCAAGCACCGCGGTCATACATGACATGATTACCCGTGACCTTGAGTGTCCTTGACATGATTATTGTACAATCTGGAGTTATGACGTCACTGTACGCTTTTGGCCAGTCAGAAACGAGATAGTGAGTTCAATGTATAATCATTTGGATTATTGGCCACTGATTACTTTTAAAATGAACAAAATTTTTCAGTTTTCAATTAGTTAATAAATATCAAATACTGAACAACTGAGCAAGATGTGTATTCGCTATAAAGTAGAAAGGGAAATATATATCATTAAATATGAGAAGCTCAAATAATTAATAAGTAAAGCGGGAAGTCCTTTTACTTTACTTTGAAATAAGAAACATGTACCATGTTGCTAATGAGTTTTAGTATATATCTACTAGCGTTGTATCACGAATGGCGATCTCTGGTTGGCTACGTTATTCACTATGTATTCTGTTGTGGATTGTAAATAGACAAGCAGCGATCGCTTGTTGTCAAAATGACGGCTACTTCTTTGCGTTTTCCAAGGGTATGCGAGGACTGAGTAGTAGATTTATGCTAAAACAATTAGATTTAATACTCGCTCTCGAGTTCTAGAAACACAAGGCAATTAGTGTAAGTTTTGGAAAACGAGAAATGTTCGCGTTATCATTACGTCAATAGTTCGTGCTAGTTTTGTGTCCCTATCGAGTTTTAGTAGAATTCTACTAGTACAAAATGCAAATCCCGCAATCTGATTGGATGAGCTCCTTGTACACTATCAGCCATTCGAGTGCAGTGGCTGTGGATCCGCTACGAAATGGCGACGTTTTCTCGTTTTCTTGAATTTGTGGAGGAACATATAGATGGAAATGGATGATTCAATTCCTGCGAAGACTGAAAAAAGGTCGCTAACGGTGTTTTGACTTACAAAAACTTGAAATTATTGAACGTATCAGTGCGCCCGCGTAAACAACTATCGAAAGCGAATAATCCAATTGTTCATTAGGAACATGATTTTAAAGCAATCAGCTAGCGCGGGTATTTTCTTTCGGCTATTTTCTAAAAATAACTAGTAACCATCAGAATATGGGGAGGAATGAATGCTAGAGAGAAGTAAAAGGAAAATATGCAAATGAAAAACTTAAAAAACTTGTTGTTTTGTTGTTTTGTTCTTCTTCCAAGCTGTTCCCCTGCCTATGGCACTGTTTTTACTGAGTGGTACCAACGGAACTGTGGACAGGAGTCCAAATGGAGCCACTAAGGCTGTGTCTTATAACATCAAACTTGCACCAGGTCCTTATGGAAATCCAAATGGCTCCTCCTTCTTCAGTGGTGATGAAAGCAGCTACGTGGAACTGAAAAACACTGGAGAACTAGATACTAGGTTCTCAATCAGTGTTTTTGCATGGATACATCTTGACAACAGTGATGGCCCGATATTCGAGTACGGTTGCTCGATGTGGGTTTCTCACTTGACCTTAGGAATTGAAGTTCGATATATGGACAGGAAAACGTCCAACATTTACCTGCTTCATAAGGAGAGCGTTCTCGTGGCAAATGCTTGGAATTTTATTGGAACCACATACGACTACCACACGGGTATTGCAACTGTGTGGGTCAACAACAACACTGTCATGTTGAGATCTATCGGAGCAGAGATGGAACTAGCAACTCAGTCTGACGTTAGAGTTGGAGCTTCGAGCCGCAACCAGAAGCGTTTCCGTGGAAGAATCTCGTGTATACAATTCTATGATCAGGCGCTCTCGGTGGACCAGATTACTGAAGTTAAAGCGAGGTGTAATAATACGAGTAAGTATACTTCAACAGTAATGAAACTAGAGTAATAGTTCAGTTAATCGTCAGTTCATTGAGTTTTAAATGCACTCGTGAAGTTTTGTTTTCTTGCGTGCATAACTCGATGAATAAACGTGCATGGTTCATGTAAGGACCCTTAATGTTTCGTTAAAAAACCCTAGTTTATCGGCAGAAACGAATACATGACCCGAGACGAAGGCTAAGTTAATTCTCCTTACTGAATAGCGCAAACATAATTTTAATGACTTTCACAATGTTACATTTAAGCCCACACTATAATTTCTTGCTAATTAATTACCTCACTTGCATGTTCGTTTTGACTATTAAATGCACTAAATGCAAATGTCCCTTGTTTTTTTTTAACTAACAAATCAGTTGTAAACGTAATGCGTGTGGTATTAAGTAAGCTTACTGGTTACCACATGACTGGTTGATTTTGACATATTGTTTTTTCGCAGCAACTTTGGCCTGCAATTCAAACTTTTTCCCTTTCCATGGTGGCTGTTTTTCAATAACTAAAAAGTACTCTATAACGTGGAAGGATGCTCTTTCACAGTGCCGTCTTGTCGGTGGTACCTTGGCCAAGATATCGCGGGAAGGTTTGAGATACGCATTTTCCAAACTGTTGGAAAAACAGAAACCAGTACTTTACAACGTGCACATTGGTCTAACATCTCGTGATGATTGGGTTTGGATAGATGGCAGCCCGTTGAATGCCTCTTTTTGGATGCCAGGATATCCTACCGTTTCAAGTGAGATCCCGAAGAGCTGTGCTGTTTTATCGGCTGGTTCGTCAAGGTTAAAGAATGTTTACTGTGGGTATACAAGGTATCCCTTGTGTCAAAAGAAATCCGGTAGGTTACAATGAGCTGCTTCCCTTCTTAAAAGGGGTATTTGATTAAGTTTTGTGAAATAGGATGAAAGTTGGAAAGGAATAAAAACTAGGTAAATGGCTGCGAGAATATTTCAGGTTGGAGATTTTCGTGTCTAGTTATCAATTGTAATATCTTGATTTTATTGAAAGCCCACGTTAATTTTTTATTTGACTCAAATCCATCAATCCTGCCGTCTTTCCTTTCCCTCATAGACTCGTTTCAATCATTGTTAAATACCTAAAATTTCATGGATCTTTACACTGTTAACCTATTCAGGTATAATTATTTAGATTGGCTGAAACCTAAAAGAGACGGACATGTAACAGCGGCCGTAAACTTTTAATGGACCAATTTCGATATATTAAAATTCAGCCTAACACAGTAGACCTCAACATGAAGCTCTGGGAAGTAATCCCCACTAGTTATTCCCAGAGCCTCATGCTGAGGTCTATTGTGGTAGATTGAATATTGATATATCGAAATTGGTTATCATACTTATCGTCATTGTGTAGCAGCTGTTAACTATTAGACCAGCTACCCGACCCTAAAGAGATCATGAGACAATTGTAACAAATCGTATGAAAAAAATGTTGCATTCAAACGTACTCCGCCCTTAGCCAAATTTTCATAGACCTTAAAATTGTCTTCTTAGTTGTGGAAAAGAACGAAACATTCATGTTCCCATCATTTCTAAGCTTTTGTGACTTACAATATTCCTGATGCCAGCAATTAAGCAGTCTCCAGTACACTTTTCTAGACCTGAGCAATCACACTTTTTACTTTTTCTACGTAGTCAAGTTATCATTTTATAAGTTAGATTAATTATATCTTGTTTTACTTTTTGTCAGATAATTCACTGTCACAACGGAGTTTGACGCAAAGCTCAAGCGTGTTGCTGGATTATAATCCATCTCTGGTCATTGATAGATCTTACACCACTTGCTTTCGTTCGCAGAAGGTAAGCTAAAACACAGATGAAATAGATTATATTCGGACTAGAATCATTTCCGCTTTAATTTTTTTTTTTGGCTTAATTTCAATCATGCTTAGTCTCGGCTGAAATTGTGCCAATAAAATGAAGGTCTATTCGACCTTTACATCTTCCTTCCGTACTCTCCCCTTTTACAAGCATAATGTCCTAACTAAACAGCATAATCATGATCTTTCCTCTCCTCATGCTATCCTTACTAATCTGTTCTACTTCTTTTTGTCTGTTACTGTACTAGACTGAGGTTTACTTGAAAATAGTTCTCTTGTTATCCTCCTCATCAGTCTGACTCGTCCAACAAAACATGGTGACCATTCCAATCGAGCACTTGAACGGCATTTCAATCACTCTTTTTGTGCCCCTTAGACTTTCACAACTAACCAAGATGCCTTCATGTACATGTCACTAAAAGACGCATTACAATTCATTTTAAACAGCCACCAAAATTAACTTGTTTCAACTAACTGCCCTCAACGCAAACTTCGAACACGGTTTCGAGATACCATAGGTCGTTGTTACTGCAACTGCACAGAAGGCTTGATTCCTTTTCTTTTTTATAGTCCCACCTATTTTTTGTATATATTTGTAGTCATTTCATTTTTACACATCGAAGGCTGTATTCTGACAGCCGTAGCCTCATTTTTTTTTTAACTTTATATCGCCAGTGAACATTTTTTTTTTACATTTTTCATATGAGAAGATTTATGTTGCTCAGTTTTCCGATACTAAGCAAAAGTTTCATTGGGTTTGTGAGGGTTTTGTCACATGTGTTGATTGTTTAGATGTTAATTCTTTTAAATGTTATTTATCCAGGAGTCAAATCCATGGTGGCGGGTCACGCTTGAAAAGCCACTTTATGTTGAATCTGTTGTGATCACCGATAAAATTGATTGCTGTCCACGTGACATTGGAATGATTAAAGTTACTGTTTCTACCAATCAGACCGGTGATCTATCTTGTAAAAAATCATTGAAATACGGCGCAACCCACCACTACAAAGTACGCTGTTCTCCCCCTGCGCGCGGAAGCTACGTGACAGTAACGCTCACTGGGGACAATGTCACGCTTGTTCTCTGCTACGTTGTCATAAAAACATTTGGTAAGCAACACTGCATGTACCTCGTTTCTGTTAAGCTACAAATGATGCAACATGCTGCACATAACTTATGTGTTGACAAGTCGAGATCTATTAGAATCTTGAATGCTAACAGATTTAAAACAATGAAATAGCTGGTTTGCAGTGTCCCGCCATCGACAATAAAAATCGTAACGATTCTATAAATTGCGTATGCCAAGTGTATAACTAGAATGACTAAGTCTTATTTTGAGGTCAAATTGGTGAAACTGAACAACTCCTTTGTAAAGTCACATAAATTTAGGTAGAAAGTACATGAGTAGTGATGAGTAATGTAAAATATCAAACACGGGAGACGGTGTTTCATCACATTTGCAAACATCGAGAAGCAAATGGAAATGTGGTGAGACTGTCTCAAACAGTATATACGTCTTTTCAATCAAACTCATTTGAAACTACGAAGAAACCGGACAAATATATTAGTAAAAGTTTATATCAATGAAGATCATATAGCGATGATCTCCTTGGCTTAAATTGCTCAATTTACTAATAGTCTATCTAAGAAGTCAACCGCCAATCGGGGTTGGCGTAACTATTTGATATGCCATTAACGACCTGGCTTTTGGCTCTGGTTCAAAACGAGTCTCCGTGCGAACCATTAATATGAAAATCTGTTCCGCCTACTATACAGATTCATTTTTATGCAATCAAATTCATTTTCATATGAAACGTTTCGCACGAGGACTCGTCATGAAACAGAGGCACAATAAATAGAAATGTGTAACTCAGAAATAGCCTATTCGAGTTACATGATTGTTCACCATTGTTTCTCATGTTATCTGTTGTAGAGTTCGTTAGAGATGCTCGCGGTGTTTTACGTGAAGGGTGGTATGGTGTAAATTACAACTCCAAAATATCTCCAACTATGCGGGACAATCCCTCTTTTAAGAGTGCGGTAGAAAGCGAGATCATCCTGAGGGATTTCGAAGCACCAGTCAATTTGGGGGAGAACTACATCCAGCGATTGACAAGCTATTTACAGGTAGAACCTTCACTATAACGACACAAATTACCAACCGAACCCTAATTCAATGCAAATTGATAGATTATGAGCTCGAGATTTCTATGGCGTGTAAAACTCGAGAGCGAATGATCTAATTGTTTTAGTATAAATCTACTGGTCGTCCAAATCTTCATCTAAAACCCCTTCACAGACACTTTGAAAACGCGAAGTAGCAGAGGTCCGTTTGTTAACAAGAGCACAACAGAATGGACAGTGAGTAGCGTAGAACCAATCAGAGCAAGGCATTCGTGATAGAACGCTGGTAAATTTACAATAAATTTAGTTAAAATATCACTTTCTAGGTTCCTGAAACATGGCGACTATTATACATTTTACGTGTCGTGTGATGATTTCTGTGAGTTGTGGAAGCATGATATTTTAGTATAAATCTACTTGTCGCCCAAAACTTTATCTAAAGCCCCTAAATCCTTCCGGTCCGTTTGTTAACAAGAGCACACTGCTAGGCTCTCACTATCCACAACAGAATACATAGTACCGTGGCCAGTCAGAGAGCGGCATTCGTGAAAGAACGTTAGTGAATTTATAGTAAATTTAGTTATAATATCATTTTGTAGGTTCCTGAAAGCGGCTATTATACATTTTACGTGTCGTGTGATGATTTCTGCGAGTTGTGGAAGCATGATGCCAATATCTTTGAAGAGGATGACAAGAAAACTGAGAACAGCAGGCAACCAATCGTTACCGTGAAAAGGTCTACTTGGCATCGTCAGTGGAATAAGTAAGGAGGGAGTAAGCGATTCGAAAGCGTAACGAGGAGAGATTGATTTTGTGCTGGAAACTTATAACTGAATTTCCTTTTTACTTTGATTACTGATATCAATCGTTTTTCTTGTGTTGCTGTTGAAGGTACCCAGCACAAATGTCGCAATCAATCTTACTCGACAAATGTCGATTGTATCGAATGGAGGCCTTTATGAGGGGAGAATCGGGCGACGACCACATATCCGTGGGCATGCGTAGACCAAATGGCGAATATGAAAGACCTATTCCAGGAACAAGACTGTTTTGGACTAAACCAGGTAACGTTGACTCAGCTTGAAGCTAAGTTAGCAACTTAGGCTAAGTAAATTTTATTTGACGACAACCTCGATTAGGAACGAAAATGGACAACGGAAGGCTTGACTTGCAAGAAAGCTCTACTGGCATCTCTTACAGCATAAACGACAACTACGAAAACGAATGAGGTATAATCATTTAACTGAATACTCGCTAACCTGATTGGAGTTATTTGCTGTAAATCGAGTGTATGATGTAAAAGCTGTGTCTTACTTTGAACAGGAACACGAAGATTAGAGGTGACTCTGCGGGATCAGAAAACGCTGCTATCTGGCTTTGTTGGTTCAGATTTACGTATTTCAGGTTGGTTTTTCCATTTCTTTCTGCTTATAACTTGGCTAATGGACAGTGATCATGACAAAAGATAAACGACTTCAAATGCAAACTTTTTTATTAATATTGTAAGGATGCGATTAAAAATCCAATTGCGATAAAAGAACCTTCGTGGAAACCATTGTAATGCAAAAATAGTTGCATGTGTAGGTATGTTTTAGTAGCTGTCGCAAAGAATAGTCAACCTTTAATTCCTGTTACCTGGATACAAAGAGACCAACCTTTGCTATTCTTGAAAAACAGGTTTTGCCCGTTGGAACTGAACATCTCAACGCTTGGACAAAATGTTACAGTGAATTCGGCGCTAAACTTGTCCTGTGTAAACATATCATTCATGGCTACTTTTAACACAGAAAGACAACCTGGAGATTCTGCAATGAAGGTCAGTAGCACGGTTGGAACTTCCCTGTCCTGGTGTGACAAATTTACCCAGTATGATAATAAGAATCTATTCCTGGATTATTTGGAGTAATATCTTAATTTTAGCAAACATATTCTCAGAAAATTTATAGCTAACGTATCACGGACTCTCTGCAACAGGTTACATATTCGTTTGTCGAGAATACAGAGAAAATTGTCTACCAGAGAGTCTTGGGAAATGTTCATCTTCAAGGTAAATGCACCTTTATTCTAATGTACTTTTTCAGCAGGACGCCACCGAAATGTATTTTTTAAGGCGACCTTTCTGGTTCCGTCATCTTCATTTCTTGACTTCAAAACCGCTTCTACACTTTATGGAATGTATATTTTTTTTATGAATATCGCAACTTTGTCATTAATCACAAGATCATTGGCGTAAATTATAAGTGTTCAACATAGCTGGAAGAGTTTATTTCATTGCGCCATAGTGATTTAGGACCTCAGACAAATTTTTATAGGGACAACCCACTATATTATCTATATAGTACATTCTGAAGTATTAGTATGGGTAATCAAATGGTGACGAGTGAAATCACGCGCGTTTTGTCAAAATTCTAATATTAATAACATTAATAACCATTTGGTTACCTTTTAATATCATGGGTGACAAATTACGCTGATCACAATCCTGGGTTACGGAAGCGTTGCCATAGCAATTTTATAATTTCACATGTGAAATTATAAATTACGGCTGAAATTTCGCGCCAAAATTAAGGAGTAATTTGTCACCCATGATATTATGTCATACATCAAACTCCAAAGACCCTTTCTGACTGCATTTCGAAACACCGAGACGAGAATAATACGACACGTAGCGGAGTATTGTTGACGAATTTCGAGGTCTTTGGAAATGTGGTCAAACTCTGTCTTGAGTGCTTGATAGATCTTCTCAATCAAAACTAAAGCTAAGAAGAGAACGGAGAAATAAATCGTAAAAATCTTTGCTAATTAAGATCAGATATCCAAACACTGTCACTGTCTTGATTTAGATGTAATTCACCATTTAATGATTATCTTCTACTCATACTTTCTTGTTAGTTGTGGAACTAAATGAATGCAATTTTGAATATGGATTTTGTGGTTGGACCAGCATTGGTGAAAACGACAAGTGGAAGCTGTCTTCTGATAAAACGTTCATTAAATATCCAGGTAGGTTTGTGATGAACGTTTTTATTAATTCTATTGTTGCTTTAATTATGCCCACATAATATAAGCACATAATTAAACGCTAACGTTACAGAACGAAAATTTTCACTCCTCAGCTCATTTTGCGTACATTGATGGCCGCTATCAGGCCACATTGGTTAGTCCTGCGTTACCATGGAAACCATTTCATCAATCCGTTGGCTTGTGTTTGCGGTTTAATTACGTCTTGCCCGCTAAATCAAAGTCATCTTTAAAGGTTTTGCTTAGAGGACCAAATCAAGGAAATCCGTTATCTATATGGCAATTGGCTGGATACCACGGCGAAGAATGGTCAGCGGCTCAGGTGGCTTTTCCAGGCGTCAAGAATGTTCAGGTTAGAGCGAAGTAAAATTATTTTGCGGTTGTATTTTGGTGGATATTTAAGCTAATGATGCCAACTTTGTTACACTGTATTATCTTTTTTTTTTTATTTCTAGATAATCGTTGAAGGAGAAGGTTTCCTTGATAACGAGATAAATGTAGCAGTTGACGACGTCATAGTATTAACCGAGAACTGCTCCTTAAGACCTTACTACGCTGAGCCAGGTAATTTGGTGGTTGCTTGTTTTAATTCCTCGATATTTTCCCTTCAGTTATGACAGGAGAAACGGTTCACCTAGATGTTGAAAAAAAAAATGAGACGACCACACTAAATGAGGGATGTTCAGTTGCGGAACGCTACACGAAATGCTCGATTTCCGCCTTCACTCGCTTCCGGTCACTCTTTGTTGTAGCGCGGGCTCGCTACCCGAATAGCGGCTGGAAATCGTGCCTTCAAATAACGTTGAGACAAACAATCGAGGAGTAGAAACAAAAATGATCCTTAATCTAGCCGTCGCAAGTATAGAAGTTTTACTACTAAAAATGCCATTTCGATGAAAAAAGAAATCGTGAAAAAATGTATGTGAAAACATTGATAAGTTCCTGAATCGACAACCACTTGCAGATGCATATAAAATTCAGGACAGTGTAGGCCACACAATTAAATTGTCAAAAATTCAGTTTGCTCGCGGAAAATGTTTAACACAAACGACTTTTGGCCCGGTGGATAAATAGCTGATTAGTTTTGTGATGTTTAAGGTTTCAGCTGCGCTGATACTCAGTTTACATGTAAAAATGGCGAGTGCGTTAAGAGGAACTTGCTGTGCGATGGCTACAGGGCGTGCAAAGATGGTTCAGACGAAGACGATTGTGAATGTCCTTTCAGCATGTTCCAGTGTCAGGGGGGAGGATGCCTCCTTTCAACAGAGATGTGCAACGGAGTCAGTGACTGTATTAACAGAGATGACGAAAATAATTGCCGTAAGTTGGCTGATCGTTGGTTTAGTTAAATGTCAAAACTAAAAGCTCTTGAAAGTGTCAAATAGTAGGGTAAACTAGACGTTTCATGCTTAGCCCTTACTCAGGATGTTTAGGTGTTTTTCGCGCACCGAAGAAGGCCAGAGTTTGAAAAGTTTACTTCACTCTACCATTTAACACATTCAAGAGCTTTTACAGCCTTATATTTAGTTAATCGTCATAGTGTCACGTATCAAATGCGAGTTTTGCTTACTTCCACTAATCGTTCGTTACTCGTCTAGTCTTAGGAGATTTTATGGTCCCCGGGCTTTACAATCGTTGCGTTTTATAGTTTTGATGTACATGCATAAAAAAATATCTATGCACCATGTATTATCTTTCAGGAAATCCATGTCCCTCTAGTTACCAGTGCCCTGACGGAACTTGTATTTCTTGGTCAAATACTTGCAGTAAAACACCTTTCTGCCTGGATGGAACCAATACACCTTCTGTGTGTGGTAAGTCAGACTTAGAACTAGGAAAGGATCATCTCTGTCTGATGTGGAACATTTTTTTCATCCCACTTATGCGTCACACTCTGGGGAACTCGGAGAGGAATTCGTTCCCCTACACCCAAAACGGAATCATTTTATAATATTTAATGCAAATATATCAGCCCTGCTGACCTTCGTTTTTGTCTTGAAAAATTAAAAAAAAATTGCGTTTACAGACTGGACTTTTCGAGGGCAGTCCTATTTTCGTAATACGTGTTTTTTCCAAACTGATACATTGACTATTTCGTTTTTATTTTTAATTACCTTTGAGTCTTGTTGGTGGTCTTTTCATGTCTTGGCTGGCCTTATAGGATTGGGTCTGTCAGAGACCTTAGCGTGGAGTTTATTTGGCCTAATCCAATTTGTCTCACAAGGATTGGGAACTACTGAATTCACGAATTTGATTGGCTGAAATCGATATTGAAAGGGGTCTAGATTTCCCCATGTATTTCGGCATCTAGACCGGTTTCATTTTGCGTTGAAAAAGTAGCAAACTAAAATACGAAAATGTTCACCATTTTCTTTTGTTTTCTTGCCAATCATTTATGGAAGTACCAAAAAGCCTGATGGCAAAAAAAGTAAAGAAGACAAGGAAATTTCGGCTTTTTTAAGTTAAGCTCATCGCCGTTCGCAAGCAAAATGTCAGAAAACCAGTTACATTAAACGATTTAAAGTCTTCTTCCTTGCCATATAATAAACATCTTATTAACTGAAGTAAGCCAAATTTATGTTTTATTATCATAAGCAATTATTGCCTCCGATGTTTCTTAGTTTGTTTTCTACATGTAGTCAAATACACAGCTATGACACAAGAACAGCCAAGTCTTATCGACCACATCACTGTCGTACTAATCTTAAGCAGTTTACAATTCTCTATCAGGGTCCTAAAATTTGGAATTCTCTCCCAATATCGATTACTGGTTCGACTAGCTTTTCTATTTTTAAGAAAAAGATGACTGAATTTTTAATGAATCGAGTCTGAATTGACCTAGCTGCACCTCCACAACAAATTTATGAACATATAGCTAACCGAGGTGGCCTCCCCTATGAGCCTGGTGGTTTCTTGGAGGTCTCCTCGCGCTCACTTAATTGTTAATGCTGTAGTTTTTAATTTAAAAGTGGCAAATAAATGATGATGATGATGATGAACTCCAACATTTTCTCTTCACCTGGATTATATATATAAGTCGTCTTGTGTACAAACCTCACTGCGTTCGGTCTGTCTCACGACCTCGGTCAAGATTCTACCATACAGACCTCCTGCCAGTCGGTTAATAAGAGATAAATACAGGAGCGTATGTGTTTTGTTATTTGCCTTGCAGAATATGGAAACTGCCATCTCAACGATTTAGCGTGCATCTCGAAAAATTCCAGTGGAAATCAAAGATGTAAATCTTTCAGAGGTAATCTTGTCTATTTTGTATATTTGCGCATTTATTCATTAATTTTCATAATTATCTTTTTCTTCCATTGTAACTGAATTCACTTAGTTCATAGGTTTTGCAATTATTATTTAAAGGATACATTAAAATACATTTTTAAAGCAAAAGTAGTAGTAGCTACATGAAGTAAATTGGAATGTTTAACCCGGTTTAAATCAATAACAACAATAGCAAATATTGTCAAAATAGCAGGATTCCATTCGAACGTCAGGAAGGCCATTAGGAAGCGAAAGAATTCACTTTCCTCTCATTATATGATGTTTATCCGTTCAACCTTCTGCATACTTCTTGATTGTTTCGGAACAGGTCACTGCAGTTTTGAAAGTGAAAACTGTGGACTAAAAACTGGTAAGAACGCAACGCTCCACTGGACCGTGGGCTCAGCTCAGAGAACAAGAGAAAACACTGGACCGAGTTACGATCACACTTTGTTTAATGAAGATGGTAAGAAAAGGCATCACTGAATGCTAATGCTAACATCTCCACATCAATTGATTACTATCCAAAGTAGTATGGTGTGTATTGATGGCTGCAAAATGGGGATCCGTAATCAGTGCCACTTTTCCAATAGAGAAGAATCTAATATAATATAAAAATAATTGCAAACAGTAATTAAACCAATTGTAGAAGTATAAATGGCTTAAAGTTTATTTCACTACGGCGTCTACTCTTGCGATTGGTGCCACTCGAACTACTTGAGTCTTCCAAACTTGAACAAGTGCGGAGCATTGAACTTGCTTGATGATGTACTCTGGCCTTATTTTGCAGGATCGTATATCTTCATTGATGCTTCCAACAAAAACCCCGGAGACAAGGCGAGGCTGCTAAGTGGCTGGATGGAAGCAAATCAAGATGTTTGTCTTCAGTTTTGGTATCACATGCACGGTTTAGGTATTGGCAATCTGAGCATTTTTATGAAAACTAACCAAACAGAGACTCTCGTCTGGAGGCTGTCAGGAGATCAAGGAAAGCGCTGGCTATTTGGACAGACCGCTCTAAATAACCCAAGTTTGTATAAAGTACGTTGTAAACAGTGACTTAAGGTTTGCAAAAGCCAAGCGTAAGGCTTACATGTTTCCTTTAGGTTACATTCAATTTTCCGACCTCGTAAACCCGATTATTGTAAGATAGAAATACGCCTCTCTCATTAACCGGTCAAGTGGGATAAATCCTCCATTGCGACCACCGTCCTCCATTGCGACCACCGTCCTCCAAAAAATTCCAGTTCAGCCAGTCAAGCATAACTTTGCCTTGTCACAAGACAAAGTTACTGGTGTTCCAGGGCGTGCCTTGCTGGTGTGGCTCGGTCAGAACAGCCGGTGAAAATTGTAAATGTATATGTAATTAGTGTTTTATATATTTGTATGCACATAAGGTAAACGTCCATTGCACTTTGGAAATACCGAAAGGTTGAGCTACATTGTTTGTTTTCTTTCGTCAGTTTGTAATCGAAGGAACTGTTGGTGCTGGAAATGCAGGTGATATTGCTTTGGATGATTTGACGGTTTACGATGGAATCTGTAAAACTATTACTAGACAGGGTAAGTGAACCGAAATAAAACCGTGCTCATTTTGGCAGGCGCGGTAGCCTCATGATTAGTGAGCTCGTCTCCAGATCAAGCAGTCCGCGTTCGAGCCCTGGCCGGGGCGTTGTGTTTTCCTTGTGCAAGACAATTAACTCTCTAAGTGCCTCTCTGCACACAGGTGTAAACATTAGTACTGGTTGGGTAATCCTGCGGTGGCCTGGAATCCCATCCCAATGGGGAGTAGAAATGTTCCCAGTTGCTTCATGCTACAGAAACCGGGACAAACTTGGGCTCATATGCAGGCCGTTTTATTTGATGCTCAGATATTCTTGCATCTTTGTAAGAGGGCGCACGTGATGTGGGCGCCGACGACTTCCAATCTAAAAGCGAGCACTTTGTCGAACGTGGGAAGGTTACGACAAGTGTCGGACACAATCTTTTTGTGTAAATTAAACCTACTACATGTTTACGATTATCGTTTGGCACGCGACAACTGTCCTACAATGATCCATTCCGGACAGCATTTGCGTGTGTTGACCGAATCCCTGTACCTCAGTAAATATCTACCATTTTCTACTGTCCAAACCGTAGTCCTTTTTGTTCGTATGTTTGTGCGTCAGGTTGGTGAGCATATATCATGGCGTTCATGTTGCCAAGATACATTTGTTCTGTATTCCGCGGTTTTAACAGATTCTAATACAATAATTAGTTTCTTAGACTGTATAAATAAGGATCTGTTTCAGTGTCTTTCACTTTCATTCTTTTCGTGGGCAAGACACTGTACACTCACAGTGCCTCTCTCTCCACCCAGGCGTATAAATGGGTACTGGCAAATTCAATGCTGGGGGAAACCCTTCGATATATACTCCTAGTCGCTTTATGCTACAGAAACCAGGGTAAGCTTTAGCTCGTATACAGACTTACAGACTTTTACGGGTTTTTTTTTCATTCTCTTTTGTTATATGCAGCAAGTCCAGACTGTGATTTTGACGAAGGTATGTGTGATTGGGACGCTCAAGAAGGATGGAGTCTTGACAAACGACTGGTCAATCGATTTGAGAAGCGCGGTAAGATGATATTACCGTGTGGTGTATTCCAAACGTTATGACATATTTAATTCGTTTTTCTATTTTGAATTGACCAGCAATGTTGGTTCAGCAAAGCTTTTACGTAGAGAAAGCATGTAAAGTGAGATCCCGATTTTTCGAATCTCAAAGAGAAACGAACATTGGTTTGAAAAATCAGATAGTTCGAGTTAGGTAAAATTACAGTGTTCCACTGAGGGCAAGGAAACGACTTTGGGTCGAGGTATTGGGGCATCCGAAAAATAAGAAGTCTAGATTTCACTGTATCATGAAAATGCCATTGGGTTAGCTGAAAGGCTGAATGAGAAAATAATTATTCACCTTGTCATTATCCTGCTCTCGTGTCCTGCTAACTGTTTTCCTTTTTAGCCGCAGCCAGGTGGATTTCCTTTCCAGACCTAATGGAGATACATTGTCAATTGAGATTGACTTTTACTTGGTTTATTACTTAATAAGCTCTATAAACTGTTCTAATAATCTGTTGTCAGGTGGATTCGTTGCCTCTCTCCCTGGCGGAGCATCTGACTTGCCTTCCTTCCTCTCATCTCCGGTCATCAACAGCCATGCCTACGAATGGAAGTGTTTACGTTTCTGGTATTTTATTGGCGATGACGATGTCGATGATTGGTATACGGCCTCGTTAATGGTTAATGTAAGGGCAGTAACGTCAAACCAAACTATCCTGCTTTTCTTTGAGGAGGAAGTGACAAATAAGGCGCAGTATACACAGATACCCTTGCCAAGCAACTACACAAACGCACAGGTATATTTACAAAGCTCATGTTTGCATGGCTCACTCTTTACCACAGACAAAGGGCTTAAAGTTATTGTCTGAAATGTTTTCCCCTTTTCAGTGTTCTTTATTTACTGAGACCAGCCAATATCATACTTTGCAATCACCACTTGATGGGTTTGACGGTTCTTTACAGTGTGGAGGTCTAGTTTGTCTGTTAGCCCAACCTTCCACCGCCTTAAGAGTTACGTAGGACCAAGTGACTTCCTCTTTCTTTCTATCTCTTTGTAAAGATGGAAGCTTCATTTAACTTTTCTTTTGAGCTTTAACTTCCTATTAAAGTTTTGTTATGCATTTGCCTCCCTTCACATGATGCAGATTGATTTTGTTGGCTGGAGCAAATATACTGTTGGACCATCTCTGGCAGTTGACGATGTGTCCTTCTCCAAAGAACTTTGTCAGCAAATTCCATGGAAACCAATTGCAGGTGAAATTAGAGATGAGAATTTTAGTACATACTGAATGGTAGTCTGTGACACTTCACGTCCAAAGTATTAATCCTCCTTAATAATTCGTAAATAATACAATTCCTTTCCTCCTCTAGTTCCAGCATTATGATAAACCTTCTTACGTATCAAGCGAATTGCTTATTATAGTTTATATCTAAGTTCTTTATCTTCATCTTTAAGTTTATCGTTAAGTTTTCCTACAGTGAAAAGCAAGTGAAGAATAAAATCAATAAAACCGTTGAGAGTGACCAATTCCCTCAATGAGACATCCTTGCAGGAAATCATGGTAGTTGTACCGTTATGGATATTTGTTTTGATGAATACAGCTTCCATAGCTAGTGAATATATGAACGACCATCTATCTGAACTGCGGAGAAAGATATGAAGATATGATTGATCATCGTAGTTATACACAACTTGGGTAGTTGTGAAATTAAAGCCTGAAAAAAGTCAAAAAACCTGACCAGCTCTCAGTTGGCATGATAGCTCATTTCATAGAGCACTGCACCGGTGTCAAAGAGATCGTGGGTTCAAATCCCGTTCAGGCCTGAATTTTTGTCAGGCTTTATTTTCACAACTGCTGGTGTTGTGTGTATAAAGTGCGATGGTCAATCATGTCCTCACAGCTACCATTATTACCAGCAGGCGTGTCTCGTAGAGGTAACTGCTGTGTCTCAAATCTATTAAGAAATGTTATAGATTATAACTCGTGGAATGTGTATTTGATGCAATGTTATATTTGTGTAGATCCTGTAGGTCCATTAAAATGTCAAGAAGCTCTCGGCATGGAGACTGGTGCAATTTCTGATGGGCAAATTAGTGCTTCTTCTCAACTAGATTTCAATCATGCCGCTAAGCAGGGCAGGCTGCACTGTAAAGCTATTTCACAAAATTCTTGGTCTGCTGGCAAAAATGATGTCCATCAATGGCTGCAAGTTGATCTAGGTAGTCAGTACACTAAAGTAACACGTGTAGCAACGCAAGGAAGACATGATGCAGCTCAGTGGGTAACCAAGTACAAACTGGCCTACAGTAACGATGGAGTGAACTTTCAGTACCACAGAGAACAAGGACAAACTGTAGACAAGGTGACACAGACCTTTATTACAGTTGGATACGACTTTCATTGAGCACATTTTTGTCATTTTTTAATCGCCTTTTGCTTAGAATAAGGAAAACAAACTTGCCGTGAAATTCAGTGAAATTGCGATAGTAAGCTACGGGCTTGTCTTGTTAAAATCCTTTTTCTTAAAGAAAGTAAAAATAACTAAATCATTTCAATTCTACAGAGATATATTAGCAAAAAGATGCCTTGTTGGAGACATACTGAACAGGGAGATTTAAGAAGATTTTTACCTTTTATTTTGCCAACTTACCGATTTAGAATTTCACTGGAAACACAGACCAGGATACTGTTGTCTACCATGAATTAAATCCGCCAATCAGAGCACGTTACATTCGTTTTGGACCAGAGGCTTGGCAGGGACACATATCCATGAGAGTGGAGCTGTATGGATGTCTGGAAGGTGCTGTTTGGCGTTTTGAGTTTGTTAAGTCATTCGATACGTTTTGTCATCTGAACTCGTAATATTTCAAGAACGTTTTCCATTCATAAGAAGCAATAAACCTTTTTCATAAATGGCGGCGAATTTAAAATTCTTTTTTATGCATTTTAATTAGCCTTACTTAAACCTCGTTTCGGAGTAAAAATTCTTTTGAATTGACAACTTCAAAATGAGGTTAGTAATATTTTCAAAAGAATTTATAATTGGCCGCCATTTATATTATGAAAGTGCAACCTCGTTCCCAGGGCTCACCTTCAAGGGAAAAGCCCTGGGAACGAGGTTAACCTTTTCCGTTGAGTAAATACCGGTTTAAAATGCGAGAAAAAAATCCCTACAACCCATGCATGGTCTTCACTGTATTAAATAAGATTTGTTTTGTAGGGAGCTGGACACTGAATTGACCTTAACTATATTTTAGTTTAGTCTGCTACGGAAATTCAGAAAGCTTTGTTTGCCCAAAAGACCGAAAGCTTCGTACTTCACTTTCTCATTTGTTAGCATTTGCCAAAATGCACAATGAAGACTGTTAGTCCAGGCTAACTGCATAAATTATATTAAAGAAATCGAATTTGTTGTGTCAGAGACTACGAGAAATTGAATGATTTATATTTACAATATTATAGTACCTGTGTTATCAGACTGTATATTTACGCTGGGTTTCATAAAATTTTCAGAATGCCAAGAACCTCTAGGCATGGAAAATGGTGCAATTTCAAACGGACAAATAACTGCATCGTCAGAATGGGATGTCAATCATGCCGCCATTCAGGGCAGACTTAACTTTCAAGGAAATCAATATAAAAAAGGATCTTGGTCGGCTCGTGGCAGTAATAAAAATCAATGGCTGCAGGTTGATCTGGGTAGCGAGTACACTACTGTGACTCGGGTAGCAACGCAAGGAAGGCATGACTACCCCCAGTGGGTAACCAAGTACAAACTGCAGTATAGTAATGATGGAGTGAACTTCCAGTTCTACAGGGAGCAGAGGCAAACTGAAGACAAGGTAAAATAAAAAAAGAACCTAACTGTTGACCAACTTTCATTCATTCATTCTCTATTCCTTCAAATTTCCTGAGATTTCCTTTCGCTTCTCTAACACATAGGGTAAAGATTTAAAATAAATTGACCGACGTAGCTCATAATGCAGCAGGCAACGTGCTAATATAACGCGTTGTGTTAGTTAACAAGAAGACAACGTCAATGATATACTACATCAAACGGGAATTTCATCGAAAAGGTTTTTGTATATACAATGATAGATATCGTTTTATCGACTTAGGAGTTTGCTGGAAACACAGACCAGGAAACTGTTGTTTTTCATGAACTCAAACCAGCAATCAAGGCACGTTACGTCCGATTTCGACCAGAGGATTGGCTTGCACACGTATCAATGAGGGTGGAGCTGTATGGGTGTCAGGAAGGTACATGCAAAAGGTTTCGTGTTATTATCAGTTATCAAGTTTGTGACTTTTTGCATCTAAATTAAAGTATGTGATGATCTCACCTTAGGATTTACTACATTAATACTTATTAATTAGCTTTTAGCATAGATTGTTTATTAGTAACTTATTAGTATTAATTTTTATTATCAGTATTAATCTTTATTGTAACCTGTAGTGTATAAGTATTATTGACCTGATACTTTTTTTACGGTGTATAAACAAATGTAGATAAATAAAAATAAACTTATTAGTAACTGATTCATAAATCATAAACGAAGGAAATCGTGAACTAATATAACAAAAAATTTTCCCATTCTATTCTCAGTTTTAGTTTTAGTGTCGATTGAGAAGAGTTATCTTAAACTCGACGCAGGGTTTTAGAAAGTTTACAAACATCTCAAAATTTTCCCTTGCGCGTCGTACATTTAAGTCTATTCTCGTGTTTTGAAAATGTACTGAGTTTCTGGATACAAACAACTTAAACCTTACCTTGAGAAACCGATGGAGCCAGTTATTCACGCTATGTCTAATGTCTAGTTACTTGCATGGGATGCGCCTGCAGGAAATCACGGTGGTTGTATTCAATATCTTGGACTAAGTGTTTGTTTCCGTGACTTCAACTTCCATGATTGGCCGATCAGAGTGTTTTCCCTTGGGTATACTTTTCAGTCGTTTATCGGCCATCTTGGGCCACCGAATCATAATCCTTTATTCCGCAGCTTCTCTCCATTGAGATTTCGAAAAGCGGGATTCAACATTAATCAAGATGACCAGAACTAATTTAAGATTAGAATTCTTAACAAATAGTCCTGATCGATTTCAATGCAGTAAAAGAAATATGTAGGAAAGAAATATTAAAGCACTTTTCGTTTCATTCAATGTGTTTAAACAATCAGTGTGTCAAGAAGCCATGGGAATGAAAGACGGTGCAATCTCTGACGGACAAATTACTGCTTCCTCGCAGTACGATTCCAATCATGCCCCATTTCAAGGCAGATTAGACTTTACAAAGTGGAAAGGGGGATCTTGGTCAGCAAGCAAAAATGATCTTCATCAGTGGCTCCAAGTTGATCTGGGCAATGAAAGCACTAAAGTAACACGAGTAGCAACGCAAGGAAGAAATGATTACAATCAGTGGGTAACCAAGTACAAACTGCAGTACAGAAATGATGGAGTGAACTTCCAGTACTACAGAGAACAAGGACAAACGGTAGACAAGGTGATATAGTCTTAATTTTCCACGACATTGTTTGTGCTTTGCTTTGATCTCGTAGTGACTTTTGTTACTAATTTTAAGCCTAAGTTGAAGATGTTTTCTTCCACTTAGTTTATATTCAATATTAATGGCCATTTAATACCAGAGCATCTGGACGGACAAACCTTCCCGCGATTTTTGTGTCTATTGTGAATTTCAGACACACAACTCACCTTGTGTTGGTCATGGTAAATTCTTTCCTATCTGGACAGACAAACAGACAATTTTTCAAGGGGCCTGGCACCAACAGGCTTGGTTTTCTTGCTTTCCACCCACTATTTTGATTTTCCTATTAGCCATCACTCCATTTTGTGGCTCCGTACCACTTAGAGAGTACACCGACCGAGATAGAACCACTTGTTCGTCTGGTGTTGACTTAATTCGGACTCTCGACGACACGTCCGAGAACATCCACAATTCTGCTCGTCCTCGTTTTCACACTGAGGCGACGTGTCCGTCTGATCCCACTTGTCCGTCCAGACGAAAAAGACAGTTGTTGGTAGATAAAATGATTTATTTTTTTCTTGGCTTGTGAGCGGGCGGAATTCTCTAAATCCTGCAATCTGATTGGTTCCGGGAGCGGGCGGA
>OMLO01000513.1_pt1 | contig 25313 bp, 18 predicted proteins | sample 1674811 | NCBI WGS metagenome assembly OMLO01 (sample SAMN06265003, study PRJEB25207) | coral metagenome | isolation source: Coral host | place: Mexico:La Bocana,Puerto Morelos, Mexico | collected 2008-11-13
CCCTTTTTAAAAAGTGGAATGACCCGCGCAGATTTCCAATCACAAGGGACTTTGGAAGTACGCAACGAAGTGTTGATAATGAACGTCACAGGCTTGACTACAATATCCGCAGAATCTTTTAAAAGGCGCGCTGGTATGCCGTCCAAACCCACAGCCTTCCCAGATTTCAGGCTACGTAACTGCGACAGAACACACTCCTCAGAGATTTCTAGAAAATTAAACGGCGGATATTGACGGATAGACGTATTGTGATCACGTAGATTATGACCACAAGTTGACCGTACGGTGGCCATCAATTTGCTTGCCGCGGATGCAAAAAACTTATTAAATGCATTGGTAATGCATTGTTTGTCTGAAGAGACAACGCCGTTCACTTTAATGTTTGGAGACGTAACTTTCTTTTCACCCGGCAGGATTTTCTTCATCGTCCTCCAAAACGATCTGTGATCACCACCACTTTCCTCGATGAGCCGTTTATTATAAGACGCTTTCGCTGATCTTATTTCATTTGTCACACGATTGCGAAAACGGCGGTAGCTAGCTAAATCTTCTGAGGTGTTACTTTTGAGTGCTCTGTTGTGAAAGTAATCACGCTGGCGCATAGTCGCTTTTATGCTCTTGTTTAGCCAAGGACAATTGTCAATGCCGTGCACGCGGCGCTGCGTCAGCGGTGCATGACGATCAGCAATCGTGATAAATTCCCGTTTAAAGTCATGCCAGAGTTTGTCAACAATGACAGGTCCATCAGGACAGGGAGCAGAGTTCCAGTTAACACCTTTCAGGTCTTTACGAAAGGCGTCAACATTAAAATGCGCATAATTTCTGAAGGTCTTGACTTGGGAGGGTGCTCTTTTCCAGTTCAGTTTACGAACGCAATAAACCAATTCATGGTCACTTAAATGCGCAGAAACTACTCCCGACTCACACACATTCTGCGGGCAGTTGACAGCAACTAAGTCAATCAGTGACTTCGAGTTTTTAGTAATCCTCGTGGGCTGATCGATTAGCTGTTTGATATTTAGACTCCTGAAAAGCGATTTGAGTTGTTTACAATCGGAGTCATTTCGGTGACTAGACATAAAACAACAATTGAAGTCGCCAAAAAGGAGCATCTCTTTGCCCTCCGCTGAAGCAGTGTCTAAAATGCCATTTAGCTTAACCATAAAGTCCTTATCGTAATACGACGAGGTACGATCGGGTCTGTAGAAATTTCCAACAAGAAAGCTGCGTGATTTAGGAACAGCAATTTCCAGCCACATTCCTTCTACGGTATCCAGCTCGAGATCATCCCTCCGCGTAGCCACTAAGGCGTCGTGAACAAACACCGCAACTCCACCATGATTGCCCTTTCTGTCCTTTCGAAAAAGCCTATAACCCGGTAATTCATATTCACTGTCATTTCTGTCAGGCTTAATCCAGGTCTCAGACAAAGTTATTATTTGTATGCCTGAATGGAGCTCTTGTAATAAAAGGCGAAGCCATAATTTGGCATGAAGCCATAATTTGGCATGAAGATTCTTATTGGGTGTTCTTATTGGGTGCATGAAGATTCTTATTGGGTGTTGAGGTAAAGAACCTGCAGAAGATCACGCATGCAAATGTCTCAACAACTTTGTTGAACTTTGCGAGGAATGTTTTAAAAAGGGAGGAATTTTGCGAGGACTGACTGAGGACTATGCCAGCTTGGTATCTGAAGTTCACAAATAGTAGTTTTGCAAACTGCAAATTGACACGGAATTTCGCATTCCACGTTCAAACATTGCACATCTGTCATCAAGTTTTGCTATTTAAACGAAACCAGAGCTCCGCACAATGAAATTAATACTACTTCTAATACAAGAACTGTTCAGTTAGCAAAGACCTACGCAATGACTTATCTTTTGACTTTCGCAAGAGCCGTCTTGAGCGCCATTTTATGTCACGCAACGCATAAACGCATAAACTTGGAAGTTCAACTGCGAAGACCGTTGTCGAGCTTTAACGCTGAAAAACGCCACGTTATTAGAGAGTGTTACATTTGATGAAACTAAATTTTCAGTAGGATTAGTAATTTTCAGTGTCACATGAAAACCGGCAATTGATACAGATAGCGTACCTCTCTGGCAACTGAGGGGCCTGTTGCGCTTCTGTGTCCACAGCTTCAGGGTCCTGTGCAAGTCTCAAGGCTAGTTCCCGGTCCCTGCGCTCCTGTTCAATCATAGCCAGCCTGGGAACAAGTACAAGTATTTGAACTCAGCAGTGATCGATGACTCAATATTGCACTTCAATCGTTTAAATACAAACAATTGTTTTTAGTTTTCTGCCGATGTAATATATCTTATCGGCTTTGACGTTTTCTCTTTGTACTCTTGCTAGTGCTTATAGAGAAATATTTGTTTACCTAAGTAGCATAACAGTGATCGAGTTTCTGATCAAACTACAAAAACATCAGTTCTGATGTTGAAAGAGCACACTGTCCAACAATTTGAGCCCAATGTACTGAACACTTTTTGTGCGACCCTCAACAATCCAGAAACAATGTATAAGCTTGTGGCTTATAACTCGTAGACATCATTCTTAGACATGCGCACTTTAATCGCTGGCAAAAAGCCGTTTTTGTTCCGTTTTCATGGCTGCCAACGTCAATTCTGTGTATGTAAAAAGTCTTGATTCTGTTGGACAATCGCGAATTCATTTTAAATTAAGATGCCAGAAAGGTGCAAGAAGCCCTTCCAACCCATAAACTTTGAAAAGATGGATGAATTTTACAGTGTTTAAATATTGATGCAAGATTAAAGAAAAATTTGGGCCACGCAGGATTGACACTCACCTTCGTTGTTCTGCCTCCATTGCTTCTTGTTGTTCTTTAGCCTTTACGGCCTAGAATAGATTAATCGAAACGTGTTCAATGACATGTGCAGCCGAGCTATCCGATCTTGAAAAACCACCAAGACTTCAAATTAGGACAAACATGTTAACGAGAGGAGAAGAGTGGCACGCTATAGTCTTTTTTGGTCTATTCGCCTGACTGACTGGTCACCGCTTTCTGTCGGTGTTGTTTAGTTGCCTGTTACTCCGGTTTTCTGTCTGTCTCCTAGTGTGGCTGACCTACTGACTGTACTCACTGACTGTCCCTGACTCACTGATTTTTGGTCAAAGCGTGAGGTCTCACCAGATTCACTAAAATAATCTACCTTTCTCAATTCTAAGTAATAATTTACTAAGAGTTTGACTGACCCGCTGTCTGTTTGCATGCCTGCCTTCACTGTCTGTCTTCTTGCCAACTGGCCAGAAACTCTCTATCTATCTGTCTGTGTGTTTGTTTGTTTGCCCACCTGCAGTTGTCTGTCAGCCTCTTCTCGTTCTCTTCTCTTTCTTTCTTCTTCTTCCCGTTTGAGCTGTTCTTCCTCTTCCAGTTTCCGTCTCGCCTCCATTTCCATTCTCCTGCATGTTAAAAAAAGGTTTAAGACCATACTGCTGGGTCAAAGTCGGTAAACATCTGTGATACTAATCGCTTTGACCTATGACAAAATCATTTCCGCCTTTGATATCAATTATAACATAGAAACATTCTTCAGTCCTATCCGTTTGTGCTGGTGTGTGTGACAAATAGTGATTGCGTGACCAACCAGTACATAGTTGCCGCCATAACTACTTACATTCTTCTCTCCTCTTCTTCTTGCTTTCTCTTCCGTTCCTCTTCCTCTCTTCTCTTCCTCTCCAGTTCCATTTGTTCTTGTATTTTTCTCAGCCGTTCTTGTTCTTCTTCGATCTTCTGCTGTTCCACTCGCTGTTCAACTTCTTTCAACTGTTTGTTTAAATTCCCGACAAGATTGAAGTACATTGCATCGATAGCGTCTCGCTTCATCAGAGTGTTCTGCAGTGGAAAAGGAGCAGGTGTATTAGATTACAGTGCCATACATATCAATGGACATGGTCGTGGAATGTTCAGGACACAAAGCTCTCTTAAAGAATAACAAACGTTTAAATTAACTTGCACCTTGACTTTAATAACAGCATCGTCGATGGCTCTTCTTAGTCCTTCTACGTTTTTAGCCAGCATGTTCTGGTCTTTCTTCAGTGATCCCACTAACACGAGAGGAAAATAATACATAAGTCGCCTCTATCAGATATTTACAGTCTAGAGGATTACAAAAAAGTGACCTCTGTAATAATCAACCAATCAGTATTTAAAGACAAAATATGTTACCTGTTAAAAGCGCGGGAAAACGTTCACCGGCGGTAAACGCAGGAAATTGTGTAACTGATGACGTAGCAAGCGCGGATTCCACAGTCCCAGTAGCAAGTGCGATAAAATGTTTAGCAAGCAGTAAGCACAAGGAAAAACGCGGGGAAATTATCCCCTGATAAGCTAGGGTATATTGTTAGAGTTTGTAATCAATTAAAAAGACAAGCAAACAGTACCAAACTAAACCCATACTCTGAAAACCATCGGCAAAAAGTATGTTTAGATAACTAGGGATTGATTGTATCTTACCCAACTTTCCCAAGGTATCAACTTGAACCTGTAGTCTTCGGATTTTGATGATGCCTTGATAACTATAAACAGGTGACAAAAAGATGTCAAATTTCCTAAAACACGCCCAACTTAAACGACATAAAGGGAAACGTTACTGAATTGCTATCAACAACTGAAAGCAAGTTGCAAAGACACTAAATCCTACATGGAATATGGTATGCATTATTCTTTTTTTTCGAGTTCTCTGCGGTTTCTTTTCTCTTTTCCCTTGTTTTTAGTATCGCGTTTAATTTCCCTGAGAATGGCAAAACCAACCGTTTAACGTATAGCATTTGTCGCATTTGTAGGCTGTGTAAACGTGACAGTATTTTGCAGATTGTTTTTTATGACAGGTGAATTTGGTACTTCATGAAAAGACAAACACATTCAAGAGCAAAATTAAATATGTGCGTCGTTGGCCAACAAAGGGGTTCTTTATCTCCCTCCTATCACTTTTAAAGATACCTACCGAGGTTTGTGACGGCAGACTGCCAAGAACATTTTAACAGTTTTCTGAATACGAATGATGGCTGCTGCCCGGAATTCAATCTTCTTCATCACTGGAATGAACGAACAACAATGAAAACAATTAACAGCAAATAATGGCAATTCCTTGATGACCTTGATCAGCCCAAAAACTAATAAGAAGCAATAATTCCTTCTTGTTTTACAATATCATTAGCCTGCGACAAGAACCTGCTAGCAGACTACAATAACATTGAATTTTGAAAGGAAATTGATCAGCAAAACAGGATGAAACTGAGAGCGACATAACTGTGTTATACTGGCAACATTGTTAAATGAAATGTGACGGACAGACTGAAAGACTGACATCGTGAGAGCAAAATAGCATACATTACAGTACTTATAAAAACAAAATAACATATAAAACAAACGACTGACGACTGATCCAAACCTACATTTAATGACGGACAGTGTTCCCCAAATGGCCCGTCTCCACCGTGTTCTAATCAACCAAGTAAGAACTTTTGAAATGATGTTTTTCAAGCTCTCAGGATCAGAATGCATGATCTCATCAAACTCTGCAAACTATTAAAGAAAAAAACCAGACACTTAATGCACCTGTCGCCTAGCATGTAACCTGTCGTCTTCTACACAGTAAAAATACAAGGGTAAGCATATCTAACTACTAGCTCTCGACTCTAATAACTCCGCTTTCCGCGGTATGAAGTGGCTAGAAGTATTTCTGGATGGGGCGCTAATCCATCGCATGTATGTGTAGCCTCTCACGCGTTCCTGTCCCACGTGAGGGGAGGAATGATTGCGTGACGAATCCGGCCATGTATGGAGAGTGGAGCTGTGAGAGTAACGTATACGGCATACGAGAACATAACAGACCAGTTTCGTATTCTCGGTATTGGACTGGAACTAGCTTGCAAGTGAGGCTAACGCGGGTAGTCTTTCAAACGAAAATGTAATCAATCTCTTTTTAATGATATTTCCCCGTATAAGCCTCCATTGCAAGCTAGTTCCAGTCCAATACCGAGAATAAGAAAATGGCCTAGCAGGACTCGAACCCAGACCACTCGGTCCAGTGTTTGGCGCACTCCCTACAAAGAGTGTATGTCGTTTTCGCCCCAGCTCCCCGGCTCCGCCTTGCTTTTTAGCCGCCTCAACTCACAGAACTGAAACCTACAAAGCTTGCTACAAGAAAGGTGCGGAGAGTCCACTGCAGGCAATGTTTTATGTTGCACCCACTAAGCATGCAAGGAGAGTCGAGAGAGACAGAATTCTTGTCGTAAAGTGCTTTCCTATACTAACCTTGCCAGGGCGGAAAAAGATCTTAGAAAGACCAAACTTGTAATCTTTGTCATCCATACCAAGGGCGTGAAACAGCGCCTATAAAAACAACAGAGTAATTATTAAAGTCAAGGAGTTTGGAAATAGCCAAGAAATAAAAATGCCAAAACGACAGGAACTTCAGTGATGACCTTGCAAAACATTCTTGGATCGAGTCGTGCAAGTCGCGGAGGTAAGTAGTCTTTGTACCTGAAACAACCAAAAAAACAGCTTTAAAGACTCAGATTATCACTGTCCATTCTAATGTCACCGCTGAAGACAAAACTAGAGTCGTCCATTGTCCAACGGTCAAACTTGAAGGAACTTCGTCACGGCTGACACTTCATGAAAAGTTTAGCCTAAATTTTTCGAGTTCGTTGTTTGCAATCCACTTCAATCTTCTCCATCCTTGTTTCTTTATGGTTTATCATTGTCCCTTTGGTGTTTTTCTATCTTAATAATCTACCACTTTTAGGTTTCCTTCAATATAAAGGTAATTTTGTTTGTGTCCAAAATAACTCAAAGTACTGCGACTTGCTCCTTTGATACCCGCAAGTGATTTCAACGCATTGATTCCATGGTGAACAAATTCAGTACTGGCTTCTTGAGCCGCGGGTAAATTTACATTATTTATACTGAATTTTATACACGATTTGGATACTTTGAGAGGAATCTGATTCACAGATGAATTATCTTTGGAAAGTTTTACTAATTTATGTTTCAATGAATTAACACAATACTGAGGTCGCACATTTATACTTTCACAAAACTAAAAGACAAAATCATTTTTGCTAACCGAAAAAAATCCTTAAAACCAAGTAGAAGCCATTTCTTTTACTCCCTTTCTGGAGTAAACTTGAAACCAGTGACTGCTACCTATACTCTAAACTGAACTTTCACTTCAGTTCTGTATTTTACTTGCTCGGTTTTCCACTCACATTTGGTAAAGATCTTTGAATGGTGCCCTGGATGGCCAGCCATCCTGCATCAAATTCAAAACAGACACCATGCCAGCGCATTCCAACTGACTCAAGATGGAGCCCCCTTCAAAATCCCGAGCACACATCTTTCCGTTCGGCTTGATGCAACGGATGAAACTTGCACCCTGGTAAAAAAAGACAAAAAAATTCAACAAGAGTTAGAGCCAAGACTGAACTAAACGCCATCCATTAACGATGCCACAAAGTTATATTTCTTAACCGAGCGTCTTTTTCCTCTGAACAATTGATTAAATCGCAAAATTTTGTTCCCGCTGTTCCTTGTGTAAGTTGTCCAGAACATTTTGTATGATAATAGCTGTCAAAACTACGGCCCGAGAATGCCGCTCAGACAAAGAAATCAAATACGTCAAACTTCGAATATGACATTTGAAGCATTCTTATTGGCAGAGGACCGACGTTAGGGTATTTACAGAGCGACGAACTGGAGACTAACAAGAACAAATTCGCCTAACTCGTGGCAGCGTGGAGGCTGGAACTCAACTAGGACCTGTGGATTGCTACATGTACACAAGGCCCGCAATGAGTGTACTGACCACATATTCTCCACATACATGTATAAAACGACGCCTGATTCAACACTAATACAACATTTTAAACATTAAAAAGGATCCCACTTACAGTGTTGCCGAGTTTTTCCATCAGTTGATTCAGTTGTGTCTGTTGACAGAAAACATAAAGTTAACTCAATCGGGGCATGCCGCAGAGCACAAAGAAAGTCCTGATCGATAGCCCAGGGCCACAGTAGATTTTCCAGTCGGGCAAGTGGATTCTGTCCGTCACTCCCAATGGGCAAGTGAAAAGGTTGGAGGCATTTCAAATTACTGTTAGTAGTAAGACTACTGTAAGAGACAAACTCTTGCAAGGCTCTTGACAATTTTCGGGTAGTACATCTTACATTCTACAGCAAGGCCTTGCCCAAAGGTCAAGCCCACATTTTTTTTTCTTGCACCCTGCCCTGCACGTCGAAACAAAAGAAAACAATTCAAACTGGGGTGTAAACAAGATTACCCTGAACTTGTTTCCAACGCTGATAAATCCAAGTTTCTTGCTGCCGACCCTGTTGATGGCATTTCCAAATGACATTGAACCGATGTCATTCTTTTTGATTGCCACGCCCGGGAACAGGCTCTTTAGAAAAGTATCCTTGCTGTCCTGTATCAGTTCTTCAAGATCACTGTGCAGGGCGTCATTGTCTTTCTCTATGAACTCCGACTGTGAAACAAACACATCAGAGAATACCGGAAGTAGGTAACAACAGAAAGAGAGAGAGCAGAAAAGTACTGTCTGAGATTTTGCACGTTTTGTTTCGTTTGCAAGAAATTCCACTTAGATCGAATTTTCGCTAAGGTACTCTGCATTTTCCAGTCCGAATTTTAATGTCGGCGAAAAAATCGTCAATTTTTTGTACGTTCCACTCAAAAAGCGCCGCCTCTTCGTTCTGAAATTTCAAAAAATCTCCCTGAAAAATCGCTGGAGAAAAGAATAAAATTAGTCGAATTTCCCTTGCATTACATCGCACAAAACCATACAGCCATGACTATATCCTACTAGAGAAGGGTTCATTGACAATTTAAAATTTTCCTGTAGCTTACAGATTTATGCTTGTGGAAATTTTTAACTAGGGTAAACAGAGGATTTCATGATCACAATCAGAAACTGCATACACACTTACTGTCTGATAGCAGACGGCTCCAGCAAAATGTCTTATAAGGAATCCCTCGTCATCTCTCATTTTCTTGTGGTAGATCAGATGAGACTTTCTTGGCAGCTGAAATGAGAGATGAGAAAACGAAAAACTTGATTTACACAACTCATTCATCTGCCGAGTTCTAATGTATTTGTTTTAACTGAAGGCTGTGCTCTTTTCTGAATTTTACAGGGAAGAAGAGTGATTCTTTACTGGCTGAGTGTAACAAAATAAGGGAAAAATGTTTTTCGCAAACGGAGCTGGGGCTAGGTCATATGACCAATGCGGCGGGCGGTTGTTTTTGTTGAGTCCACCATTGCAGACTTTTTCGCCCACCCACCCAAAGATTTAAAGTTTTTATATAAGACCAGTATTATTTACAATCCTTGAACTTTTTTCGTTAATTCCAGTTTCTTATGTAATTACTTGTATTAGCTTTGATTTTGCAATAAAAGCCAGGCAGCGGTCAGCCTGACATGGCTACCAGTGGTGTGTGAGAAGTTGTAGTTATGGCTTGAACATCGCATTCATCGTTAATATATTAATGAACTGTCACACAAACAGGTGATGGCAATACAGAAATTTGTCTTCTACAAGATTCTCCTGATGAATCATGAATTCTCAAATCTAATATTGAAAGAGATATACGGCATTCAGTAAGGGGAAATACAGTTTCAATCACAGGACTGAAACGTCAGCCATGAAGGAAGGTGAAAGCTGCCATTTACCGCCAATCTGAAGTGATTCTTGTGCTTCTGGTGAAGCTCTCGAGTGAAGTGCTCTGCTGTTGGTTTAGGAAGTTTGCTTTCTTCATCCAGTATGTCTATAATTCCTGTCTTTTTTGCTTCAATCAGATCTGCAATACATGGACACAATCGACAATTACACACTGCAACCCTTATTTATTTGTTAAAACAGCGGCAAAATTTGGATGAACACACAAAGTGCAAGGTTGCGCATAAAACAAAAAAGTGACTCTTTGACTGCTAGCCTTGTAGAGACTTGCTTCCTACACAGATGTACCTATGGCTCATCACACAATCTTCCCCCCCCCCCCCTATAAGGAAACCTGCGTAGGAAGCTAAATAGAGACTGCACTTGGAGCAAAGTAACCGCTGAGCTAGGAAGAGAGCAACATGTAATACGTGATAAGCGGGGAGACACGTGAGTGGATTCTGTTTTTCTGTGTCATACTCACCAATACAATCTTGGTTGTCAACGAACGTAACAGTCTTGACTCCCAGCCCTTCTTTGTCATATAGTTCTTGCTCCTGTTAATGATAATAGGAAAACCTACATAAAACTTACATCCAAACTAAACTATAAATAAAACAACAATGTATCCAAAAAGCAATGAGACTGAGGGTGATGGTGATGATGGCGATTACTACGATGATGATGATGATGATGATGACGATACTTTCAATGCTGATGGCAGTGACGTGTGACAAATCCAAATACTGTACAACACAAGAAAACTGGTCAAGGTACCATCCAGCATCTGATAAATGTTGAGCTTGCAATATCTCTATATCTGAACTTACTTGTTTAAGAATCCTATCATTGAATAGCTGTTGAAGCTTCTCGTTGCAGTAATTGATACAAAACTGTTCAAAGCTGTTGAATTCATAGTATTCTGTGCAGAAGGAAAGCAAAATATTGATATAACATTAATCATTAGATGGTGCAATTCAAGAATTTTCATTGGCTAAAGCCGTCATGGATTATAAGCCATTATAAGCCATGCTCTACAAATATGGTAAGAATATGTGTGAATGTTTAGGAACTTTTTACTTTGAGTTTAGTTTAGTTTTCTGTTCGAATCGTGCTTGTTAGATTTGGGATGATTATACACTGTAGCCTACATGACCATCTCATATCCAACATGCACTTGTAGAATAATTGACAATATTACCATGGCTCTACCAATATGATAAGTGTACACATAATTTTTTTAAGCCTTACTATTTTTATTAATTATTTTTACTTCTATAGTTTTCAGATGATCTAAATAAAAACAATTACTCAACTTTCTCTTGCTAGAGTAGAGATGGTTTTAGGGCCAATTTTGTACACACCAAGCAATATAATGACCTTATAATCAACAGTTAATCATGTCATAAGGAGGCTAAAAATTAAGGAATGACAGTATTATTAATAAAATAAACTCACCAAAGCCAGCAATATCCAACACACCAATGAAAGTGGACGAATTCTTAAAAGGGAAGCACTGGTTAATCTGGCTAACAATATGGTCAAACAGCTTGGTGTAAAGAGCTTTTGCCAAAGCATCTCTGGCAGCACAAGCCTGCTCTGGTTTCAGTGGTACTCTGCAGAAAGCACACAACAAGAAAGAAACAAAAATGGCACATTGAGTAAATCTTGAATAACTTGAAATTGTGTGACTTGTTGTTGATGCAGTTAAATGTACATTTAACCATTTCAATTTGAATTAAGGAAGTTCGTGCTACCTGTTTCTGCACATCCTTAATGCACACAAAAATCACACACCATGTGCACTGAGCACACAACAAGTAGTAAATTGAGCAATAATAGGGCAAATGCCCATTGCTAAAACTTTGTGTGTATTTAACGATCTTGGATGTTCGGTGACCCCTATTTTTCTTTTGATGGGTTGTTTCTATAATTATTTTCTATGTTATTCCAAAAAAATAAAGAAAATCTATTGAGTAAAAGTTTGAAATTTTTGCCAATGCTCCATCAAATTCTGTTCATTTGACCTCTTCATTTAGTTTTGCATCAGTTTGAAATACCTCTTTAAGGGTTAAGATTTGTGAAAATGGTGGCAATGTTTGAAACTATGCGGCCCAGTCTCAATTACAGCCTGGTGCAATGTGTGGTTTGAGTTTTACATCTATATATATTATGTTGGTAAAATCAGTAAGACATCACACCAACTTGACCAGGACAGAGGACCCACATGAAAACCAGCTATGCCTGATGTGGCTTCCATTCCAAATAATGCAATTTTTGACTCAAATATCGCATATCGTTCTGATGTTGTTCTAAGGATTTGATTCATTTAAACTGATTGCTGCTTAAAACTTTTGAAGGCCAATAAAGTTACTCAATATTGCATTAATCTGTGGAGAATATATTGTTTATAACAGTAGCTATGTGAATTATTTCATGGTTAGAGCATTATTATAATGTTAGGTGTGTGACAGCTACATTTACATAAAATTATTGATATTAATCTTGCAAATTCTTAACATCAATAGCACTGGGCTCCTGAAATTACCAATAGCATTAATAGATGTGTTAATTATACAGACATGTAATTGCATTACAGATTAATGGATTATGGTGTTAATTTTAACCAGTGGTTAATGATTAGAAGCAAATTAAAATGATACAGACAATATTTGCTGTTGATGCTGACCAGACCTCATGTCAGATCCTCCAGCCGACATCATTCTTGTTGTTAATGACATCTTTAACTCTTCAGGTGACACATCCAACAGCTGTGCAGCGATCTTTAAAGAGTTGGTACTTTTAGGTGACACCACTGAGCCACCTAGAAAAAATTATGACAAAATTTAAAACATTAGTAGACAAGGACATATTAAATTTTCACAGCTATATACACATACAATTATGTAATTACACACCCATAAACAAAATATGATTGTATAATATTATGCTACATAATTACTACAAAGTCTGTGCAAGTCTTTTTGTTATATAAAGCAGTATGCAAAAAGGGGTCATGTTGCAGCTCTCGCAATGTCTCACATGAATGGCTTGCAACCCTTTGAGAGGACAATAAAGCAAATAACAGAGACAATAACCCCTAGCTCCAAGACAATAACAGTTGCTGCAATGATGACAAATAGAATTACCAGCTTACAAGAGCTGCTACATTACTGGCAAAAAGTGCTTTTTATATAATGATATTTTCGTTCATACATCTCTACAAGTAATTTTCTCCAATGTAAACTTTCCGCATACCTTCAGTGTCTCCACTGTCCTCAAAAGCAATGTTTCCAACATGAAGCACAGCAGCAACCACTTTGAAAATATTTGCCTTCTCTTCCTCTGAAAAGCCCACTTTGTCCATGGACTCCTCCATTCTGCGATAATCAGATGTGTCATCAAGATTTGGGTCTTTGATAGCACCTTGTTTCAAGTACTATGAGACAAAAAAAAAGTCACATAAAGTTCATGGTTAAAAAAAATTGATGCAATGTATTTTTCATCGTCCTTGTACATTTATGACAGATAATAGGCTGGTGAAAGGCAGACATGATACTCAGGATAGCCTGTCCACCAAGCATTCCAATACGAGCCAAATAAAATTGGGCTGCCAAAAATAATTTTTCACATTTGGGCCACGCAAATAATGGCATGCAAGCAATTCACACCACAGAAGCAGGTGGGTGTGGCAAAAGGAGTTTGCATTTTGAGTTTGCATGTGTTTTGAGGGAAGTAAAATTTTACATCGGTAATATGTAATTGGCTTACTTATAGACAGACTGTTAAATTCAGTGAGTGTGAAAAGTCGGTGCGCAGCAGGTGGGTGGGTTTAAGAAGTGAAGGGCTTGCAGGCAAGCTTAACTGCCTATGCCCTCTCCCACCACCCGCCTGAATAATGAAAAACCCCAATTTTGTTCCGCTCACACAGGAATGCTTGCTACAAAGACTATATTGAAGACTTAGACTACATGGACATTGCATTAGCTTTGATTTTATCACTCAGATCTAGCAGCATAAACACATATATGTACTGTGTACATGTACATGTAGACTAGTTTCATAGTATCTGATACAGAACAATTAGTCAAAGAGCATCTTCACACGAGGTCATGGCCGCCATGTTAGTGTGTCAAAACAATGAAACAGCCATGTTGATATACACAGCCAATCCTGTGGGAGTTGAGCTCTTGTCTTACACATGTACAATGTGAACACTTTCTTTTGTTCCATTGTATTTGCATGACTGCTGGCCATAATTGTGCTTCCAACTTACCAGAAAGTCTTCAGCTTTTGTTATTCCAAGTTTGGATTTCAACTTCTGAGGTGCTCCAGCACAGAGTCTGAAAAACACATGGTAATTTCTTTCTCCTTTACTTTGCTTGCAGATCCGAGACTTCTCCAGAAGATAGTGTGAAATGAAGCCACCAACAACTGTGACCTGGTTATCAAGACAAAAAGGGATTATAAAAAGTGAATGTTTTTGTCTTCACAATTGACAATGATGTAGCAGCAGAGAATTTTAGATGACAATTTTTTTGTTTTACAAATTGTTCAAATTGAAATTGGTTTTTGGTTACATTGTAATCTTGTTTCCCAGGAATTTTTCATTTTCGAAGATTGCACTTTTTTTTACATGTTTTTTTATTTCACATTTTGGACACTCTCCAATCCAATCTTGATATTCCATACATGTTGGCCTGTTGTAGTGATTTTTGAAATATGGCACCACAACTGGCGATTAATGGCCTTTTGCTTGACCCAGTAACATGGAACAGAATCGGCCATGCTAAGCCTCAAGTTACACAGTGGCAATTCCAAAACAAAGCAAAGTCAAGCTGGAATGAGGTCCTTTGTTTTGAAAGTTCCACTCTGTAACTTGCGTCCCAGCATGGCTGACTTTGTTTAGGTTGTCTAAGGGGTCTCTTACATGTACTTGCGGTCTTTGGGCCTACAGTTACCATTTTTTAGACATTTTACAGTTACTGTAGTAAACCGCTGTTAAACTGAGTCTGTTTGACTGTACCTGAGACCTCTTCATGTTTTACAGAAAAAGCAATGCCCCTCTTGACAATTCCAAAATTTGATCAGCACTCAAGTTCCTTATTCAAAAACGTAAATATTATAAAACTCCACGACCTTGTGTCATATCAGATTGCAATATTTATGTATAGGTTTAAGAATATATTATGGCCTCTATGTTCAGAAACATTTTTACTAAGGTCAGTGAAGATCATCAATATAATACAAGATCTGCTGCAAAAATTATGATGACTTACCTAGAATGTATTTTTTTGTACAACTATTTTACCTCTGCTGTAAATGTTTAGTTTATATTATTTAAACCAGCTCCCTGACATTTTTAGCCTTTTAGTTATTTCATGGAGCTGATGACCCTTCCAACTTTTCAAAATCATTTTCTTTTTAAACAAAATAATTGTAAACTTTTAAATGTGTAATAAAGTGAATTGTTATTGTTGTTGTTGCTTGCTGCTGTTGTGCCTGCATTACAAGTACAAACACTGACATAAATTTATCTGCTTTGGTTACATTGCACATGTATGTCTATTCACAAATATATATCAGATACTAATATTTTTATGGCATACCTTTTCATTGAAGTGAACTTCCACATACTTCCCAAATCTACTGCTGTTATTGTTACGTAAAGTTTTGGCGTTTCCAAAAGACTCAAGCAACGGGTTAGCTGTCAAGAAAAGATGACACTTTTAAATCAAAATCTAGCCTGGTTTGTTGTAGTTAAAAATTAAATTCAACCGACTGAGCCACTGGTGCACTGTAACACTAACTTTGCTGCATGAGTTTCACATGGAGAAAAGAATGCCCAGGAAAGAAAGGAAAAACAAGAAATCTTATATCTTTAATACACTTTCTAATATTCTTTTTGCTATACTGACACACACTGACTGTTACCACATTCAAATAACAGTAAAACATAGGAAATGACATCATCAATATCTTTACTAATGAGGATACGGAAAATATGCCACTCAGACCCCAGATGTAGTTTTGTATGAATTTTAAAAGTGGTTTATATTCTAGTAAAACAATGTGTCTTTTATAATAATTTAATTTATTAGCATCAAAAAGTGCACCTTCAATAATTCTCTGCTCAATGCGACCTTGATCACCTGACCCCCAGGATTCTGTCAGATATCTGTAATGACATGCGTAAATTAGTGTTCAGGTTCATGTACATTGTACATGTACAAGACTAGCTAAGAGTATAATTTTATGCTGTAGTTAGAACTCACAAATCCTTTAAATTAGAAGTAATCTAAAACAGTGTGTTGCAAATTCACACACCTCAGAATATACTTAGTTGATTCTGTTTTTCCAGCACCACTTTCACCTGTTAGTGAATAAAAAAGAAAAATCATTAATTACATGTAATAAATAGGTTTTGGCAGGATTTGAACAAATGTATTCAACCAGACTGTTTACATGTACAATAATTATTGCGTACATCAAAGTCGGCCTGAAAAAAATAATGATTGAGCAAATAATGGAAGACAAGTAAAAAGGCTGGACAGATTTACTGAACAATAATTATAAAAATTAAATATGCTAATAATGCCAGCATGACACTCAACTCCTGAAGATGGAACAGTCAGGGACACAACTTACAACAACAAAAGAAGACCACCTACCACTGACAATCAAAGACTGACTCTGCTTGTATGTTCTCATATCTCTGTAAGCCTTGTCACCTGAACCAAAAAAATATATAATTTTTGTAAATTATATGCCATTTACAACTGTACAATAACATGCCAGGATGCTGTAAAGCATTTAAATTAATGACTTAAAAGGAAGGATGAAGAATGTTTGCAGGATGTAGAATTTCTGAATTACTTTAGTCTACACCTGCTCTGCAGCATATGGAAAATTTGATTTTTTTTTTTGACCAAGCAAGCCATGGTTCCCTCCACCCATTCTTAAATCCACCCCTGCAAAACAACAACATCTTTTGCCTCCCACTACAAAAACAGGCAAAGACATGCATGGCCTTCTGAGTGTACATGTTCGCACTTCTTTTGCAACACTCAAGATCCTGATTAAATGTTCAAGCTCTTTTTTGGCAAGCTTTTAGACACCTGTAATACTTGAACAAAGTAAAGCTGCACATACATATAATACTATCATAAAACAGTTACTTCAGAATGTCAAAAGAAGTCTTTTTTGTATAAATTTTTAATACATTTTTCGCACTGCCTTACATTGTTGCAAATTGAAGGCTGAACGCCATGCCTTATGTTCATATCTTAGCTTTGACTTTCAAGCAGTACATGTGCTTTCTAAATAAAATTATTTATAACCACAAGAAGTATTTAAAAATATCCTCACCAATGGCAAATACATGCGGAGGTAACACACCCAGGGACTTTCCATGATACTGCTTAATTTTCTCCTTTGAGTAAAGTTCTTTTACCTCATGATATGGGTTGACGGCAAGTAAGATGTTAGCAACATAGGTCTGTTAAATAAATGCACAAAAACAGTGATCAAGTTTATAGTTACATGTGTTTAGAAAACAATCCTAAGAAAATATGCATGCTTGTTGGTTAAAAGTCATGTTGCTTTCTATAACCCAGAGGAAAGATAGAACTAGGAAGAGCTGTTGATGTAATGATGGCATGAGCAAAAATAATTTACATTTTGATGATCAAAGTAAACAGTCAAGTTGATTTTCTTATTTCATTGGCATGTTTTCTAAAAGAAAATAATAGAAAACATACCGGTATTCTGCATCTTTCTATTGAGGACTCAAAAAAGTTGTATTAACACTCACATGCACCTTGTGTTCCTACAGCATTTCTCATTCTCCAAACATTCGTGTTTTTATAAACAATTAGATTATGAGCTCAAGATTTCTATCGTATTATCACACAGAAATCTAGAGCAAATAGTCTAATTGTATTAAATTTATTAGTGTAACTACTCATTCAAAACTTTATATGAATCCTCATTTTGTTAACTAGCACACGCTACTACGCAACTCACTACATGTATCTACAACAGAATAGATAGTGGGTACCGTAGCCAATCAGAGAACAGCATTTATGATAAAATGCTAGTAGTAATTAACAATAATGAATCTAACTGAATTAGTATAAATCTTAGTAGTCATTCAAAACTTCAATATAAATCCTCTACAAAGACACTGCGAAAAGACAAAGAAACAGCCCCCAGCAAACACTGCTATGCTACTAACTATTTATGGCAGAACAGATTAGCATATATAGCTTAAATCAGAGAATGGCATTTGTGTTAGAGTGCTAGTAGATTAATACAAGCACCTGATAGAAACCACGTTTTCTATTTCTTAAATGTTAATGTTACATGTCTGGTACATGCACTAGGTTACCAAGTCTGGCTTTGCATTGCATTTCCCACACAAATATCCTACATCCTTAGTCTAGATACTAACTGGACAGTGCAGTCACTTTCATGTACTGTATAAAGGAAGTTGAAACTTACATATATCTTGTCTCTTTGGTATCTAATTTTCAAGTTGTGTAATAAAGTGGCTTCATTGAGGAACATCAAAGAACCTGTCAAAAATACAATAATATTTAGCATCCGTCAATCTGTTTTTGATTGGATATGGTTTTTCAGAAAGTAGTTTTGCATATCAGTCAGGAATAAAAAAGCTCATGAATCCTTTTAACTCCCATCCACACCCCCACTCTCCCCCCCCTCCAAAAAAAAAAATGCACAACCTACATATAAGTTGTTCAAAGGGTGGATAATCCCGGGGTAGATATCATCATCAGTCCTCATCAAGCCATTGGAGGATTATCCCATCGGAGGAGATATTTGTTTTTGGAGAATTGGAACCTCCTACGGGTGAAAACATTTCAAGCCACTTTCACCAAACAGGATCTTAATACCTCTAAGTATTTTTGTCAAATATCAAGAAAACATCCCTGTCTAAGCTTTCTCACCCTCCCTCTCCTCTTTCTTTCCAGCTCCTAATCTTCTTGAACTTACCTTTCAAGGGGCCAAGAGTGTTTGAAAGGGAAATGTGTATAATAACTAGGGGGTTGAACCATTGACATCTTGTAATCTTATAACAGGTACACGTCCATACGTGTAAGTGCACATTTCAGATGAACTTCATTTCTGAGCGGAAAAATTAGACTATAAAGATTTTAAATACCTATATATTGCTGATATTTTTAATTTTTTAAGTTTATTTTTGGTTTAGCAAGTTTGGCTTCTTTATTTCTTAAATAAGTTATTCAACCAGCAGTCCCACTCTTATAAATCTTTTACAAAAGTATTCCAAACAATTTACAATGTCCCTAAAACATGTTATTAGGGACTGTAGAGAATTTGATGATCTCAAATGTTCATGTAATCTTTGGCGAATGCGAGAGGCAGTGCAATGAAAAAGATTAGCAAAAACTTTTATTGGCAAACTGAACCATTGATTTTGAGCGAATATCTGCAAAACATCTGCCACCCTCCTGAAATTAAAGTGAAAAATGCGATAACAAACCGAACTTATATATTCACAAACAATCTTTAAAATACATAAGCTTACCTAGCATATAGAACTTTAGTTCCGATAAAAATCTACATTTAACGGAATTAGGCCCATATATATAATGTACAGTTTTAAATATAAAGGGTATTTCTTGATATTCATCTTCTGTGATTCAATCGAATTCAAATAAAATTAAGCATAATATTTGTCTAAGGGCTTTACAAACTTTAACTCACAGTTGTCTTCGAAGTCTCTTGTATTATCCTTTTCGGCCGGGAATACTCGATCGTAAGCAGCCGTGACGACCTAACAGAAGAGTGCACAAATATTCGCAACCTTAATGATTTTTAACGAAATAACATTTTCCCAATAAACTGTGCAAAACAATAAGGTTTCACACACCTTCCCTTTCGAATTATCCACTTCAACAGTGATAGTATCGGATCCAAGATCGACGATTTCGCCCAGACGAAAGCCATGTTCGTTGTCAGGGACCCAGACTTTCTTTCCACCATCCATGGTGTCCTAAAACCCTCAAACACCGACGAACATACAAATTTATTAAATAGGAAGTACTCTACTGCGTCGGCGAAAGTAGCTTACCGCCAACCAAGCGACTTTATTTTTTGCCGGGTCGCGTTGGTGGTCACGTGAAAAACCAAATGACGTCATAGCAACAAGGACTTCCAGTGGACTTACTTGCTTTATTCTATTGCAGTAGGAAATCTTGCGAAGAGGCTTTTAAAAAGAAAATAAAAAAAAAAAAAAAAAAAAAAAAAAACAAAAAAAAAAACACCAAAGAAATATCCAGTGAAAAGAAAAATCAATTTGGAGTTTCACAAAAATGAAAATTCGAAATCGTGACATCCTGCCACACTGAGGCAGACTTCCTTCCTCGAGATCTAGAATTCCTTTCCCAAAATAACTGTTTTCTTTTGCTCTGTAAAAATTTTTTACCGAATTTAGTTTATATATTTAGTAACTGGAAAAGATGTCTTTTAAAAATCAGCCTTCACCGTTTTGTGTCGAGTTTTTTTGCGGAGTTTTGGAGTATTTTGTTTGGGGTGCTAAAGCACATAAATGTATTGTTTTGTCTTCGAAGAAGCCTTTTGGGGGTTTAGGTTTTCCAGCTGAGCAAACAACAGGGATACGTGGCATTAACAAAGATAAAGCGCGAAAGAATGTGGGGTCAAGAAATTTCTTTTTGTTCATCCGAAAAAAGAACTTAAGCTTCATGTATGATTGCTTTGTTTAGTTGTTTTATTTATTGAGGTATTGAAATTCTGGAAAATGATTGAATTGTGAACTATATCGAGATTAAACAGCAGGAAATATATTTTGAAATGGTTTCTGGTAACTGCTTGGTCGATTGTGCATGGCCCGTCAAAAGAAACCCATTGAGTTCATGTATTTTTGTAACATGTGAGCTGAGATCGAAGCGTCAGCCTCCCAAACTTTCAAGGGCAATTGCAATAAAATGTTCCTCCATGTTCATAGAGCTTATAGAATTAGTGAGTGTTTCCTTTTTTGTAACTGAAAAAGTTTTTTTAAAATCGGTAATGGGCCCACTGCGCGATTAGGAATGAAGACGGTTCTTTTAAAAGGAAAACGAAAAGCTTATTTGTAAATGTAAATGTAAATCATGTTTATAGTGGTCATGCACTTAGCTCTACAAGCACTAAGTTCAGCTAGTTTGAGCCGGCTTTTAAAAATGCAGTGCTCAGTTGAGATAATCATATTTTATCAGTTATGAGTCTAGCTGGGGAAATTTTATTTGAAACGGGTGGTGAGATTAAACCTTTTAATCCGGGCCTTTTAACCGGTGCCACGAGCTTCGATTGTTTCATTTGAACAAAAAAATAAGCCTCACTGCTTGATTTGTTATGCAGAATTTACTGAATATGTATATAGAACCCCTCACTTGCCTATGTTTTAGAAGAAATGTACTGAGGCTTGCCTAATACATTTCCATCCCGCCTCGAAAGCATGTACTAAGACCCGAGACAAAGAAACGAAACGACCGAAACCGGAAACCACCGGAACAAGCGAAACGACCAAAACGAGCAACAGATACGACAAATACGATACGAAACGACCAAAACAAACCGCGAGCCTGTAAGTATCGCTACTTTTTGTTTCGTTTCGTTGTTTCGGGTTTTAGTACATTCCCGCCTGGAATACATTCACTTTGTAAAAATTTTGGGAAGTTTCAAACCCCATATTTATACGTGCATGCAACGGATCTCATGAAAGTTCGCCTATTTACTAAATTCGGTACGATAAAAAGATCCGTACGCAGGTGGTTTGATGTTTATATGAAAGATACAAAAATTGTTGACTTTGCATGACATTGGTCAAAAAAAGGTCCCTTGAAATTCCCCTCGACTGGGACCATAAACGCTCGATTATTAGCCGCTGTTCTGGGAGCAGTTGCCCGCGCTACTACCACCCCTCTCCCAAGAAAATGGGAGGAATGCGAGCGGAGCCGTGGGATAGGTGGAAGCCGAGCCGACATGAAAGCAATGTTTGAGCTTAAGCATCAAAATTAACTCATCAATACCTGACAACGACAGAAACATACAGACAATGTAGCACTAACTGAAAAATCAAGAAACATGCCAGCATACTGAAGTAAATATTAAGCTTTTAATTTGCGAATTTATTACAAATGCTTATGATTTGAAATTCATTTATAATAAAATTATCAAAATTTCAACCTACTTTTTCCTACACCTGATCGTAGCTAGCGTCAAATAAACCCACGATTTAATTTGCGATGTTATCGAAGTGAAACTACCAACACCTGATTTACTATTTTATTGTCCTAACAACTACCATTCATACTATAGAACGTGTTTACCGGCTCTTAAGGCGTTACCCCATACTTTGCGCTCTGACTTTAATTTTCAAGGACTTGATTTAATTGAAAGAAGGCTTGACAGCGTCACATATGCTCTTCTAGCCAGGCATCTAAATCGTAAAAGGATAAAGGTTGTTTTATAATGCCTTCGATCTTGGAAATGACTTCTGAGTTAAGATCTTCAGTTGATCCAACTTTGAGCACGCGGTCTGGGGCTCCTAAAGCTATTTTGATCAGCTCTGACTTGCTAACGTCAGTGCTTGTTCCTATTGCGATTATATTCGAGGTGCAATTCTGTAAAAAAGAAAAGTTACAAAGTTAATCCGGTGGCGAGGAACAGCATGATCCCAAGCCTCGAGCACGGAGATCGAGCCGCATTCCGGTACACTAGTTATTAAGCTACCTTCCTCACTCCTGCAATCCCCCACCTTATCAAGCTACAACACTTAAAGATGTGAAAGGTGAACTGATCAGCATGAGACGAGCGTGGGACAAAGAAAAACATCGAACCCATGAATCGAACCCATGAACACCGAACACAGGGTGGGCGCTCTATCCAGTGAGCCACGAGAACGTATAAAAGGAAAGGCCATTTAACTGAGTTCAACTGAGGTGACAGGCATTCTGTATACTGCTAGGATCAGCACTGTCGAGGTAACCGTGATTAGTAATAAGTGAATAAAGATGATAAACTTTAAGCTCGGTAACGAACTATGAAATGTGAATAGATCAACATGGCTCGAGCTTGGGACAAAAAAAAATAATTTCACCTTTCACATTTCGTCACCAAGCTTAAAATCCACTACCTTAATTCACATATCAACTCTTAAAGTTATTTCATATCGGAATTTCTAATAAATAAACGATTTGCAGAAACATTTGAGCAAGAAAATTAACGAAAATAAAGGAACATGACGTTTCAGGGACTTCATATCATCATTGCCAAATGAATAAATTGAAATATAAAATTATATACCTTGCCGTTTCTTTTTACTTTATTCATTTGGCAATAATGATGCCACGAAGTCCTCGAAACATCATGTTGCTCAGTTATCTTCGTTCACTTTCTCGCGTAAATACTGGAATTTGTCGAAGTTTTAGGAAACAAAACTGATCGTTGGAGGATGGCGTTTGCCGTTTGCGAGCTTCGCGGAAAACGGATTTTTGCACGTTAGCTATTCTAAACCTATTTTTAATGAAAATGTTTGTGAAACATGCACGTTGAGTCATTTACCTTCATTATAGGCGATACCAAACTGTACGGAAGGGATGCAGCATCAGTTTTCTCTGAAGTGAAAACTATCAACAAATTCTCTACTTCCGGGCGGTCTTCGCATCCCTCGGGACAGAACAGCTTCTGGGAAGCGTACAACATTGCTAGATCGGTACGGTGTCCCCCAGAGATGTATTTCACGCCTTCGATGATCGATTTTACTTTCATTCGATCCACTTTCTGCAGAGACATGACAAGATCGGGTTTGTCGCTGTAAACGATGAGTCCAAAATGAACGTTTCTGAATTGCTTGTTGATCGAGATGACCAACTGTGATATAAATGATTTCAGATGCTCGAACTCGTCAGCGGTTACACCAGAGGAACTGTCAATCAATATTCCTATGTCCATGCTTTTTCCGTTGACTACTTTTGTGGGTAGCGGTGGGGTCACATTGGAACTTTCAGCCTCTGCAACTTTAAACCACAAAAAACATTTAGCACTTAACCTTTGCTAGTTGTTTTTCAAAACCCAGCATTCTTTCTCTCTATTGTTTTTAGCTAGAGACATTTTAATCGAGCTTACATAGCTGCCAGACGAAACGTTTTTAAATAAAGCGTTGATTGATTGATCAATTGATAATTTCCTACCTACATACATTTCATTAGGCTTCTTGGCAATTCAGATCACAGGGAACATACAGTATTGTTGAATAGGATGGGAGTGAATAAAAAAATGAAAGAATGAATAGTTTATCTTTGCGCCCCGTTGTCATCTCTTACGCGAACTTACAGGAAGAACTGCTATCTGCAAGTCTTGCGTTTGTAATACTAGTGCGCTAAACTCGTATCTAGGCTTTTTGATGCTGTGCAAAAGTTTTTCTGGTTTTTATTATATAAATACTGCTTCCGCTTCCGCTCAGGTTGTCGAAACGTCGGTCACCAACAACAGTTCTTTTCAGAACTACCTTTACCCGGACGATCACACTATACGAACTACTGATACTCCTGGGTTCAAACCATTTACAATGATAAATACTGAGATTTACTCAGAGCAAATTCACCAAATAAAAATAGTCTCTCTTTGATGAGAGGCAATCTCATTGGCCATACGATTTTTCTCACTAGTGAAAAATATCGTACGACCAATCAGGAGCTTGATACGACTTTGTTCACGAGTGAGAAAATCCCGGGGTGGTACTCAAAAAAATTTTATACGGGGAGGCTCCGCCCCGAGGTCCAACCCCTTACCATTTTATATACCATTTTTTCAGAAAAGGCACCCCTTTCGTATACCTTTTATTGGAAAAAGGCACCCCTTCATATACCTTCTTAAAAAGACTTATGAATAAATCGTTAAACAGGAAGTCTTCTTGTCATTTTTTTTCACGCAGCGCGTAATAAGTTAAAATGAAACAGTCATAAGTTGCGTCTGCTTAATTCAAGGCCCCTTTTAACACCCGAATGAAGATTTTCCTACCCTTTCATATACCTAAACTTGTGAAATCGCTACCCTTTTATATACCTGAAGCCTGAAAAAGGTACCCCTTTCGGGCGGAGCTTCCCCGTATAGGCCATTATTATATTATATTATTATATTAGTCGAGGACTAAGAAAACGAAAATACAAGAAAGAAAACTCAACAGAATGTTGCTTTACTTAAGTAATTTCTGGTGCTGAGGAACTAGTCACGACTTATAGAAGAAATTCTCCCGAAGGAGCTGAAAGCATACATCGCTGAATTTACCATTACGGTTCGAAAGAAAGGCAGCAACGAAGACTATGAACCCAGCTCCTGACGTTCTTTGATGACCAGTTTTGGACGGTGTTTAGAGAATTACTGATTCAGCATTATGAAAGACGCCGAGTTTGAACAGGCACGCAAAGCTTTATAATTTACAATATCGAGTTCGCGAACTCTTTGTCTTTTGTGGTCAGGTGACTGTGATAATAATAACTTTATTCACTCTTGTACTGAAATATTATTATGCATTAAGAGAAATTAGTCAGTGAAGTACAATTCGAGT
>OMLO01000514.1_pt1 | contig 25310 bp, 8 predicted proteins | sample 1674811 | NCBI WGS metagenome assembly OMLO01 (sample SAMN06265003, study PRJEB25207) | coral metagenome | isolation source: Coral host | place: Mexico:La Bocana,Puerto Morelos, Mexico | collected 2008-11-13
GATGTTTTCAGTCGTCAAAGTAGCATGTGACCAGCCTGTGCCAATTACAAAACTGATACAAAAGGTAGCACAATTTTTTTTTAGGTCAAAGAACATACCAGGGACTTTCCACTTCCTCTAGGACCAATCAGCAAGACAGAATTGCTTTCTCCATATTGTGCACACCTTTTGATAAGATCCAGCAATTCCCTGGTAATAATAATGCGTGAAAGTCATTAGGTTCTCTTGGTTTCGTTCAACTTAAATATAAAATTTTCACTATTAGTAGTTGAATAATTTACCGGTAACTGCTTTACTGATGAAAAAATTCTGCAGTTACATGTATGTTTATTTAACTGCCAAGCTCTGCTAATAAATGGACGAAATATGCTAGTGTATGATACTTGCAGACTGCAGCAGACTGCAAACTACATTGTACAGGTGGGCTCAAATGGCGCTCTGGTTAGCCTCAATATCACTCAAGTTAGTCTGTTTACAGTTAGCTTTCAGTTATGGAAATGGAATGCGATATTATTTAATAAGTCTGCACTCTGCAGACCACAGACAGCAGACTCTGTTCCACATGTTGTTGGCGTCGTTCTATCTTATTGAAGCTGATATGTTTTCATTGCATTACTATGCTACAATGTGAGAATATTTTATAAAGCTCTTATTATCTAGCACACAAATATGCACACCTCTTCTGCTCGTCCAAACCATGCAATTCCACGGGAACTTCTCCATGAAAAATTCTCCCTCGCAGCACACTTTGCACTTCACAAATTAACTGAAGATCGGGAATATATGTAGTCCTCTTGGACTGCGCTTTCGATTTTTTCATTTATAAAGCTGACCTGTTAAGAAAGCATATCGAAATTTACACTCCTTTAGTGACTCAAATCTTCCGCCATTTTTGACAGACCAGCAATTCACTATATGACTGTTACAAAAAGTATCCTTTCCTATAAGCTAAACCGCTGACAAACGAACACCATCTGAAGTTTAGAATACACGTGTGCAAACGAACAATTGTGTCTGTGTTCTTGAGTTTAAGTCCGTTATTCTCTGTTATTCAGCTCTGAAACTGTACAAAAACAAATATTTGCCTCAGTCTCAGTGAACTGGAGGAAATAATCACCTCGACTTCGTCTCGGGTATATTCACTTCGCTTTCGGCAAATAAGAACTGTAAGTAAGATAGGGGACTTTTCGGAAGCATTCGGAAATTTTACCTTGACGAAAAGGTACCGAACATAATCAGTAATAAACTGCGAGCGCTCTCTCTTTTCCTCGAAAATCAGTGGGGAACAGTCAGCGCCAAAACGAGTCAGCGTCGCAGCGTGACTGTGAGCGTGACGTGTGAACAGCGGTACATCACGCTCACAGTCACGCTCGGGTGCTTACTTATTTTGATTTTCTGATGAAAAGAGAGGAAAAGAGAGACTGCTCGCCGTCTGATAAATGCATGTACACGAGCGGCCAGACGACGTTACTGCAATTTGATTGAGAGAGGGGTAGTCAATGCGAAGATAGGAGTGACCTTCGTGCAGGATAGATTACAGCGTGACTGATTCTTCTTTCAAGGAGCCCCAGTTGTTCAAAGGGTGGATAACACTATCAACCTATAAATCGCTATCTATTGGGTATGTGTTGGCAAAACAAAGTACACTATCCACCAGATAGTGATTGATTTAACCGGTGGATAGTGTTTTAGAGTATTACACGTTTTGAACAATTGTGGCCTGGCACCCATCCCAAGTTCATCACACTCTGTTGTAATGGACGATTTTTCGCGGACGCCCTCACTCAGAAAAATCCTGGGACTTTTTAAAGTACTATATAATTTCGGAACGAAGCTGTCACGCATTACTCCACCTCCCCGGACGGAAAGTTTTACGTGACCTCGTCCAGAGACCAGATCAGACACTAGATTCCGCGACGATCCTTTGACCGTAATACTATCCTCGTCATTGGTCACAAAGGGTTTTTGATAACACCGCAGAAGCGCATTTGTCTTGAGAAATTTAGCCTGGAAGACTGGCCTGGCCAGAGAATGGGCATTGAATAAAAGAGCATGAAATCCTATGCGCGAAAAAATTGTAGCAAACAGACTGAGTGACGTGTCTTCATAAGATTGTATAAGTGCTTTAAAAAGTCGCCTAAAGGACAAAAGAAACGGAGTTTTAGCAGCTTTGCGATACCATTTTAGGAGTTTTGTCAGTCGCATCGGAAGCTATCACGCGGATCTGTCACGCATTCTCGTCAGTCGTATGTTGCTTAGCATTTTCGCAAGGTTTATTCCTTGCCCGGAAGGCGAAAAAAAGATAGGAACACGTTTAAAACTGTGTGTTTAATAGGTTCAAATTTTAAGGTTTCCGCCATGAATAACGCACCTAAATCCATTTTTCTTCGGCAAGGCCGAAATGCGCTGCGGGATTTAAAGAGATCAATGGACCCCAGTATTGAGAAGAGAAAAGGCAGTCTAGTCTGATCTGGCGTCTCAGATACAATAGAGGCGGTGTCAGTTTGCAGGGTCTCGAATGTCTCTGATCACCAGTCAGCCTGAAGCTTGAAAGCCAACCGCGCCTCAAGCTCCACTGGCGGCAGCTTCCACCATTTTCGTCTTGTAGCTTGCTTGTGTTAGGTCGCTTTGATTGGTGTGTAGTGCTAGCAAGCATTCTGCGCCAGCAAGGACCGCCTCAGAGCGATTTCTGCCAAGATGTTTTCCTCCGCCGCGGTTAGGACGCTTCTAATTGCAGTCTCGTTATTTATTCTCGTAAAAGGACAAGGTAAGTGGTAAACGTGGCATGCTGGAATGCGTTCCTTCACTTACCAGAGCATGGTTTATCTTAGTTTTCATGTGTTTTGGTAAACGATATACGTTTTCACTAAGCATTGGTGGTATGTGGCAGCTTACAATAGTATATTTAGGTTGCAATTTTGCTCTGGGTTACAGTTATTGCATGCTATCAGAACGCGTTTTTCCCCCGGACAAGGGCTTTTTCATGATCGCTGAGCAGAGATCACGTATGCTGCATGGCCTGATCTGGGCTAAATTTCGCGTTTTCTCCTTAGCTGTCTGCAAAATATAGTTCGATTCGTGCTCCAAAAAATAAAATCTAGCACAAAGGTTTTAGGCTTTTGAGATAGCAGATCCTCGCATTTACAACAAAGGCTCGATTCTAGTGCATGATCCGGCCATATTGACGTAACACACAATGGGCTGGTGAAGGTTCTCTGGGTTTAGCAAGAGATTTCTTTAAAAACCTATCGGTCATGGAGGAAACCAACAAAAATCGCTGCTAAACTTGCTCGCCGTGTAGTTATGTTGATCGATTGCGTTTTCTAGCAAATAATCAGGGAGTGTTTTTGTTGCCTTTCACGTCTGTAGTTGCTCTGCAGGGAATTTTAGCTTGGATGTTCTCCAATCAAAAAATACTAAAGAGAAGCAGTTTGTAAAAGTGAAAATAAAGCGCTTCTTTGCTCATTTTATGAATGCGAGTGTTATTTCGGGTGAAAGCTTTGGTAATTCACCCGCTGGCGCTTGCATTACCTGATGCCGACAATGAGCTTTTGTTTGAAGACAGAACACAGGATTGTGGTATATAGTTTGGCTGATCATTTCACGATTCTTTGGAGGAATACCGGTCAGTAAGCTGTTTTTAAAGATTATTTCTGCGAATTAACCAATGATAGTGTTCTCCCAATGATCGTTAACGTATTTTCGAAGAAATATCAAAAATAAACAAAAATGCGCAAAATGATTACAATAATATGATTGTATCAAAATCTTCGTCGAATTAAGTCTTAAAGAAGTAGCCTAAGCCCCAAGAGCACCTTGTTTTTAATATTCATTGATGCGTCTTTCAGAATTTTACGTAAAAATACAAAAGATATTTGTGTGATTCCTTTCGTGATCATGGTCTGGGCGAAATACAATATTTCTACAACTTCGCGTGGAATTTGCCACAAAGGGGTATAGTGTGATTGCTATCCAATTGCGTTACGCGAAGATCACTGGTTTTTATAAAGAAATGAAACATGTTTATGAAAAGCTTTAAAAATCGCTGGATGAAACATAACCTTTTATTTGTGCGGCAACAACAACTTGACCTGATTTGTTAGAAAGTTGTGCTTGAACAACATACGAAGTTCGAAGTCACGTCAGGCTCTTTCAATGACACTTTCCTGTGAGGTATCTGCGAGCATCTGACCTCATATTTCGTTACCTAGCAAACAAAGGCGATTTAGATTTCGACAAAAGGCATTTTATAATAAATTCATAATGAATTGGTTTCTATTTTCTTGCAATTGGGATGTTAATAAAACAGAAATAACACCCCATGTACTGCTTGCGTTTTGTCATTTTGTAAAATGACTTATAACAAAGGGGTTTCACAAGCAGTGTTTGCGAAAACTGATTATGAGCCCCCTTTTCTATTTAACGGGGATATCCGAGATAGTGCGCCGTGGGAAGTCTGGGAACAAGGCTAGTAGAAGGCGCGCAACTTTTCGTTCTGTGAAAATTCTTCAATTCCTGCAAGAAGAAACAGATGTTTTTCGAGATGTTTTCGAGATGTAGGCTTGGAGAGGTCATGAAGATTTTCCAAAGCGCAGGAATCAGCTAATAACACAGGTAAGCATACTGTTGTCACAAAGGATAGTTAGACCCGCATAAAAGTTTGATGAGTCTCATTCAGTCGCCATTGTTTTCGTTAGGTAATCTTCACACTCTTTTCTGTTCGTACCAGTAATACGATTGTAACGCTTGTTGCATTAATTTTCTCTTAAACCGTTGTGCATAATTGTGATTCATTATATATAATAGCTTGTGCCTAATAAACAGTTGTTTCGATCAGCTGAATTATCTAATTAATTCTTCGCAAACAAACTTGGAAGAAAAAAGGAAGAGGCTACGCCCCTAATGGCTATTTAATTATAATTTATAGAAGGTCCCGTGGAGTATGCTAACAAGTTCAGCTTGTCTGTGTTTACATCTTAACGTAACATCATGCGTGGTTCAATGCCAGCTGTTTAATACTACAGCTTACCCCGGGACGTTGACAAATTTTCTTATTCCTTGCCCCCGGACACGAAAAAGAGGACAATTTCCCACCCCCGGGACTTCTATCTACCTTGTATGTATGTGCAATAAAAAGGTGGCAATATTTGTTGCTGTACAATGGCAAACGGATGTTTTGTCAAGAACGCTATGCTTTTCCAGAGTTTATTGAATAAATATGTAGTAATATACAACTCTCTTAATTTATATTTGTGTTAAATTAAATTACTTTCAACTTTAGGTTTTAATTTAGAAAGATTGTTTTGTTCCAGCAAAGCCAAAACAAACTCTATTGGTTTTCCTAGAATAAATCTCTGTACATCCAGGAAACAGTGTGTGGCTATTGCAGTTGATAAACTGCCTTAAACAATTCCTCACTCGGGCAAAAAGGGCTGGAATTGTCCCGGGGTTACCCAAGGGGGTGAGGGAAGTTAACAGGTGGAACTGAACCATGCATTGAAACTGAACTTATAACGGCTTTGTCGGAGGCTTTGCTTATAAAATGTTATGAAACGTTTAATTGTTAGAACTGCTATTTTTTTCGCCTTTGTTAGACAATGCTAATCCCAGAGTTCTTTTTTGTTTCTACCTGTGAAAAATTATGCTTAAAATAATTTGTTGGTAATGCCTGTCTATCTAGCAATGTTCCCAGGCTGGCTTGATTAAGTTTAATGGTAAACTTGTAGCAGTAAAAACAAAATGGTGCATATAGATACTATATTTCTGCTTGACTCACTTTGGACACAATGGCCTTATTACTTCTTTGTTTTATAACACATTGTGTTGAGCTTGTCCAGGAAATATATGCATACCCCTCTCTTTCTTCTTTTGGTTTGAACCACCTCCCCTCCTGAAATTCTAGTTTTGGTCCTTACTTTCCTGTTTTAATTTTGGCTTTTGACACCCTCCCCCCTCCTCACTGGATTTTCAGTTTTATTACTTGGGGTGGGTATAGATATTGTCTGGAACCACACTTTTTCAAAAGATACCAGTAACTATACAGGATGTGATTGTAAAAAATTAACTAATTGGTTTGCAGAGTAATGCAATGTACAAACCATTGGCAAATTAAATTTCTGTAATCTCTGAAAGGAGCTACTGTAAAGAATTTCTTTTAAATCAGAAAAAAGAAAATCAATAAAATGGTTGAAAGATTGGGCACTGGATGTAATCTGGAGGTCCCTATTTCTTCTTTTCCTCTCTGCCAGTGAATAGACTTTGTTCAGAGATCCCAAATTCATTTGCTCCAAGTCTTGTAAATGGTCAGCCTGCAACCACTTGGGGTTTTTCGCTAGTTTTCATTTCTGTTTACATCTGCATTTATTGTGTCCCTATTATCAGCACAGCAGTGCTTAATACATTACTTGTCATAGAAATTAAAAGAAATCAATTTAATGTTAAAATCTGGTGGAAGGAGAGGGAGTGTTTCTTGCAGTTTGTTGATGTGAAACAGCTATGCCGAGATTGAAATCAATTACATGTAGTGTAATCAACTTGTGGTTTCTTCTTGAAATAATTATCAGCATGTTTTGAATCAGGTAGAGGATGAAAATATAGAAGTTTGTTGGGTGTGCCTAAAAGTTTAAACATCACAAATTATTTAGCAACACATCTGTACTTAGTTTCTCAGTGTATTCCAGAGGACAAAATTAGGAGCCATATAATTATACTCATCATAATATACGCACATCTTTGGGGTTTCTTGTTTCACCATTTGCAATCATTTCTTGTACTCTTGGCTTTCATACTGTCTCGTATGATCTATTTGATATTTTAAGGTTTTTTTTTATTGACAAACTTTTGTAAACTGTCTTTGTTTGCCAGGAAATAGCTTCTGTCCAATTGTTAAAAAAATCACATGTTCTTCTTTGCCGAATGACAATGATTGTTTATTGGACCGCGACTGCCAGCCAGTTCCTAATCGTCCTCCTCCTCTCTGCTGTTACAATGGATGTAGTTACTATTGTTTCACTGATTACAGTAAGTTGTCAAATGTATAAGGCTTCTAAAAGCTCTCCAGAACAAAATAAAGGTATGGCTTGTTCCTCCCGTAATGAATAGGAATTCCATGAAACCATGATCTGTAATGTTTCAAAGGTTCATGTTTCTTTATGTCAAGTTCTTTTTTTAAGCTGCCACATACCTACAATAGCAATGATAATACACATGTCCAAGTATAGCCTTAGTGAACCCAATTGTGCTGAGGATATTGCTATTGTTTAGCTATATTATTAAATGTGTGATTTTGCTTTGATTAGATCCACTGCCAACGTATCCCCCAAAGGTGAGTGGAACTTGATCAACCAACACAACTTTGTGCGGGTTATCAGTAGAATACTATGGTTTATTAAGTGACTTTCAAAAACCTAGTGACCAAATTGTGATCTTAAAACGAGTCAAATGATTTAGAGCAGTTTCAATAATTGAGTGTCGTAAAACCAATACCAAAGTAATCACGCTAGCCAATCGCAAAGGTCACAGACATCCAGCAAACCAATCAAAGCATGAAGTAATTACATGCATCTGATACACATCACAGGAAAACATACATTGTATGCAAACTAGTCATAATTTTTATTGGTTTTGTTTTTACTTTTGACTGGATGAAAAAGTGGCACAAGTTTTTTTAAGTCAATTGTGCAGCGTAGTTCATGTAGAACCAATTACCTTTCAACATTCAAATGAAAACCACTCAGCTGGCTGACAGAAGATTTTGAGTGCTTTTTCTGGAGGATTTGTGTCAGTAAGCATTACTGTAGTGTACATTTGCGATGTATGTGATTTTCTTAATATAGCACTGTGTTAATTGAATAGTTAAAATATGTTTTGATGTGGTGAAAGTTAAAAAAAATGGACTTATTTGATTATTTTTTCTTGTGCATTACATAACCAATGACTTTGTTAATAGATGCTTCTTTGAGTTTTGGGATCAAAGACTTGAGATATTGAAACTAAGACTTCAAAAGCGTGAACCAAGACACATGAGTAAAGATTACTGAAGCAGTAAACTACAGTGTAAAACTGAGATAAAACCTGACTGCCAACTTTCTTTTGATTAATTCTGAAATGTCTTTAAACATTTTCATCTCTAAAAGAGGCATTTTGAATGTCTATTTTTTGCCGTCTGATCTGATTTTCAGGTTGACTATTTGTGTGAGTTTTATACCATGTTTTTTTACTCAAGAATGTTAATTTCCTAGTATTTTTTTTTGTATAGCGAGGAGACCCAGGATCTCGTGGTCCAAATGGCGACCCGGTAAGTTGCTGGTGTCCTTGAATTCTCTATCCTTACTGATTAGCATGCATTTCTTTAAAGTTAGTTTGGAGGATTAAATTGTACATCAAGGCAAAATCTGATATGATAAATCTTGCTGTCATCTGTGTACTTAACTGAGAAAAGGGGGAAAATGCTGTGTTAGAAAAGAAATGCAAGTCAGAACACTATATCCTTGCAGTTGTAAAACAATTTAAGCAGCCTAGTAATATTATGTAGTGATAAAGGTGATACACAGGACTTGAAAAAAGTGCCGTAAAGTTCTCTAGGACACGGCAATTTTCCTGATGGGCATTATCACATACTTGCTGTGCAAGGGATCAGGCAAGCTGTCTGCCAACTAAATCTCATTCATTAAAATCTTGAGCTAACTAAGACTTAGGGTTAGGGTTAGGGTTAAACCCTAAACCCTAACCCTAACCCTAAACCCTAACCCTAACCCTAACCCTAACCCTAAACCCTAAGCCCAGGATAAGCAAAGTTGAGAGCTACCTAGTGTGCTATTGTGCGTGGGAGTCTTCAATGAACTTAAGCTGAACACCACACCATGCTTGCATGTCAAAACTCTTTAACTACTACTTGGTCACGTGACCTAATGAATTCATGCATAACTAACGACATTACACCTAGTCCCAATGGCAAGCACGCTTTTTTTGAGCCCTGGATACAAACTGCTGAACCTTACATAAATTATAGAGATTGAACCATAGAAGCAACTGGGAGTACATCATTTATTATTTAATAACTTCTGTTGCGTGATATTTTCATACCACCATATAACCCCAGCAATGACGTCCTGTAGAAAATAAAACTGTAAGGTACACCATGTGGGGCCAGATGGGTTCAGAGACAGCTGTTAAGCCTGGACACACCCGTATTCCATTTTGTATACATTTTAGATAGAATTCCAATGCCATAAATATGGTGTTTTGAAAATATCTAAATGACTTGTATAACTGGGGCCAGACAGAAGAGTTCTTGAATACCTGTCATGTTGCACCAACTAAATAGACTTTTTCTGTTGGGTGGAAAAATTTATTTTCTGCATTATTTTCTATGTCTGTTATTTTAGTTATTCATTAGTTATTTATATTTAAGTGTATGGGTGTTAAAATTTTGTCTTGTTAGGGTGATCGTGGTGAGCCAGGAGCACAGGGAGGCCAAGGACCACAAGGTTACCAAGTATGTATTGGCACATTGGGATGTTTTTTCTCTAAATACTTTCTTCAGCTTAGTTCTTTCTCTTCTAGACTTCTCTTTCCAGCACTCTTACCGGTACCTTGACTCTCAGTTGAGAGATGAATGCATGTTAGAGGGATAGTGTTGCTGTGATTTCTAGTATTTTTGGTTAAAGGAGTGTTAAATACACACACTTGTACATTGTACAATGCTCATAGAGAACCAAGAAGTAGTGAATTGTTGATTGGCAAGAAAATTGTTTCTCACACACAGCTGGGAGCCATGCCAAGCCGCACCACGCAGCCTGACCTTTATTAACACAAAAACACTCAAATACAACAGCACAAAAACTGGCCAAGAAGACGAAACTGAATCAAGAAAGTCTAACAAAAAAGAATACATTGTAACGTAACTCATTCTAGTGAAAGAAGTTACACTGAAACTTTCGTAGGCTAGCGAAAGAATAAACATACAAACTTACCCTAGAAAAACTCCATGCATGGGTGGGTGGGTGGGTGGGAGGGTGTCAGGCAATGTTGGATAGCAAACACATTGAACCTTGAACATCTCACTTGACCTGAAACCCCCCATGCACTCGAACCCATACTCCCAGCAATATGTGAGAAAAATGTTTTCGCTTCTTTCGTTCCTCAGCCAGAGGAAAAACCACACTTCAGTTAAAGTAATTTTCCAATACATGACAACTGAAAAAAGGCTGCCATACGTTTTTAAATTTGACATCATACCTCTTATGTTAAACTGATTAAATTGCTTTTTAAATTGCTTTTTCAAATATTTTCTGATGGGAGCTAGACCATTATAATTAGGTTTCCATCAGTGCATCTCTTTAGGTTTTCATTTTTTGTCATCATACAGTCATGTACTCACAACAGAACCCCTTGTTATAGAGAGCTCTTGTGTTTGACCTTGCTTATTGCAGTGACTTGCTTTGTAGGGAGCCACAGGTAACCCAGGCATACCAGGTGACCCTGGTGAAGCTGGAGATCCAGGTCCAGCAGGCCCTCCAGGGGGTGGTGCTGGAGGACTAACGGTAAGCTTTCACACAACAGCCTTGCGTTTCTTTCAGGTCTGTCATTAAATTTTAAGTCACACAGCCCTGTCATTATAGGGATTTACGAGCTGATATGGCCTATGGTATGAAATAGAATTTGATTTTTTGAGAGGTTTCTTTTGACACCTAATATTTTTTTTAGGCTTGTGAAAATTCACTGTCTTTTCCAACAATTAGAGTGAAGGATTCTAGTCTTTACTGAGGCAAAACCTGTTGATCCATAGTATGGGATACATTCTAAGCTAAAGACATTCATAACATTTGGTAGAATAGAGTTTGTAATATTGCTACCCTCAATGGAAGCTTAATATCTTAAATGTCAGATTTGGATTCATATATAATTTCCATACACATCATAGATAAAAAAATATACATTGCACATTAAATTTATGATCATTATGAATATTTTCAGAGTGGCGTCAAAGGACCAGATCCTGAGAGTGCTGGCGCCATCAAAGGTTCACAAGGTGCAGCGGTAAGACAAACAACAATCAAGCAAGCAGACAAAATGTTTCCAAATGATATACACTTAAAGTGCCCATAATGTCAAAATTTTTTTTTCGCTCATCTAATTCTACATTTCATTACACTTGTTTTCACGTCGGGTAAGTCACGACCCAAATCACGTGTTCCTGAATCTATGTCACGACTCACTTCAAACCGAGGAAGACTGGTGCGAATGGTGGACCAAAATGACGGCAAATTTGAATGTCTTCAAAAGATTATAAAAAAAATGCAATTTATCCAAATCGAAAAATTTTTTCGCAGAAGTCCATTAGGTGAAATGCAGAATTAGATAAGCGAAAAAATTTTTTTGACATTATGGGCACTTTAAATTTGCATTATTGAGTTTTAAAGTATACAAGAGGTTTAGAGGAAACAAAAGAAGAGTAAGAGAACTTGCTTTTTGTAGTATGGAGTGGTAATGAAAAGGTAATGAAAAAATCAACAGAGGGACAAATTGTCTCCTGAAGCAGTTGAGCTGGCTCAAACACTGCTTTCATATGTTAATTGCTTCAAAGAGGTGTACATTTGCAGGTCCATTTTGCAGAATGATGGTCTTTATTTCAATGTCTTTGCAGACTTTGTTTCTTCTGTACAGTGTGTCTTGAAAAATTTCAAGAGTAGCTGGCAAACCCAGCTCAACCAGGCAGGGATTGTTGCTTATGGAGAACTCAAGGATGATGTTTTTAGCATTAAGATAATGTTTTTGGCATTAATGGGAACTCTAAGATGAGAGCTTCATAATGATCAGAAAAAATTCATAGCCATGCCTATTTGTTTGTTCAATAGCAACAAAATAATTATGACGATATACTTTGTAATTCATATTTTATAAGACTAGATACATGTACACTCTCACAGGATATTATTTCCATTTAGGGAGCAAGAGGTCCTCCAGGAAATCCTGGCAAGCGTGGACCTCCTGTAAGTACTTTTAGAAAATAGCCCCATGTAAATACAATGTACATGTGCTGATTTGTTTAAAATCGTGGTTCAGTAACTCGATAGAAATGCAGAGCTGTTTACGTATGATGGTGCAAGCAAAAAAAGTTATCATTTTGATGATCAACGTTTATAAGTTGTTTTCTGTGTTTTGGTTTTGGAATTTTCTAAAATAAATAGAAAACATGTTCCTATGTCTCTATTGAGTTATAGAAACACTCTTTGAAGTTTGGGAGAACTCGAAAAAGCTGTGGAAACACTCACCTCTCAGCTAGTGTTCCCACAGCATTTCTTGTTCTCTCAAACGTCCACTCTTGTCTCTGTGACTTGATAGAAACTACAGGTTTTCTAAAATGTCTTAAATATAATATGTTGGTATTTCATGCTAACTATGGTACAAGCAATTCCTATGGAAGCTGTACTACAGAGAACTTCACCACATCCCAAGAAGTTAATTGTTTTCTTGTAAGCTGACTGCTTGTAATTTATTCCAAAATATATTTTTCACTGGTTCTTGCGAGCCAAACTCTTGTCTCTTGAGACCCTTATCTCAAGTCACAAAATTCTCATCTTGAGAGAAACGATACAAGAGGTGGTAACTGACTTTTGAGCAGTACTGTAGCTTTTCACTTCTAACATCGTAACATTGGGCACCATAAATGTCAAATTTAACCCGCTCACATTGTTGACTGTCAGGGAACATCTGGTATCCGAGGACCACCAGGACGAGACGGTGAAGCAGGACCACCAGTAAGTATTTAGTTGTCAGGTTTGTTAAAAAATAATAAGAACAATTGTGTGAATGAACGTAACTTAGTTAAAATCACAAATTGCAGGAGCCAGACCAGTTGGCTATGTACAGAGGAAGCTGAGAAATTGAACTAACTAAGGGTGTTCTCCAACTTAATGGTCAGGTTGGGACTAACAAACCCTCAACCTCCGGATTTTCAAATCTTGCACTGTAAACACTCCGCCACACTGTATCCAGTGTTCTTTAACTGAGCTAAATAAAAGCTTTTTTTTATCTTTTTTTTTTATCTTATCTCATCTTATCTTTTTACACCCATGTCTAAATATTCATTTCGTATACTTTAGATAAGAAACAAATGTTGTTTTGTTATGATTATTTCCATAAACATAATGTACCTTAACTTAAAAGCTTCTTGACTGGTTTATATGTCTTTGCCAGTCAATAACAAAAAAACTGTTGATTGTATCTTTTAGGGGAGGCCTGGGCAGCCAGGCCCACCTGGTTTGTCTGGTCAAGATGGCTTTGATGTAAGTTAAATTTAAAGATTATGAGTACCAACTGTCTTGATTATATCCTAAGGCAAAAGCAAAGTTAGTTTGTACTAGTAACAGAAAACTTTGTCTATCACACCCATTCTGTAGCCGACATTTTGCATTGGTTATGCTATGCTGCTGGTCCTGTTTTAATTAAAACTAACATTACCAGATTTTATCTTAAACAAGGATCATCCACTCCCAACAATCTAATGGGGAGAGTTAAGTCAATATGGGAATCATTTATTGTTTATATATTGGTCTTATCTCTTTGTAATATTTAGGGCAAATAAATTTGTTGTTGTTGTTGTTGTTGTGTGTTCCGAGCAAGACCCTCTGTCCCTTTTCGAAGGGTTGCAAAGTGGCATACTTGGTTTTTCACAGAAAGAGACTGGAGCCAAAAGTGTTGCCATGGCAACAACACAGAAGGGGTCTTCCTGTTTCTTTTGTGATGCACATTTTTGGTGCCAAGTTTGAAGGACACTGCTCCAATATTTCTAGAGATACATGTATTCTTGATTTGGTGTTTTACTGTTCAAATGGAACCACCTATGATGTCATCACTTTCCTCATTTGCATAATACAAAAACGTAAATTTCTCTAGAACGAAAAAAGATATTCCAAGAAGGGAAACACCATTCTTCTTTACTTTGAAAAGCCTTTCAAATAAACAGCAATTATTTTTTACTTCATAGGCACTTTAAGCTGAATATTATCCTGTTTGGCTGTCTCACTTCAGAGTTAAAAGTTTATATTACGTGCACTCTCATGGAATATTGCTCTCAATCATATTCTACTTGATGTCTCACAGGGAGCACCTGGCGAAGTTGGATTACAAGGACCTGGTGGCGCACAGGGCCCCCCGGCAAGTACTCTTTTTTGTAACAACTCGAGTCTTTGTGATAAATACATGTAACTGTATTGTAGAACATTCGCCAGAATGTTTTGTTTGAAAACTGCAGTAATGTGCAGCAATTAAAGGGTTGGAGGTTAGTTTGGAAATGTATTTGCCCTCCAGTCTCAATGAGAACTAGGCATTTCAACAATAACTTGATTAAATGTCCTTTTAGAGTATTTTGTATTGCCGATGTTTATAATTTCAAGTTAGCCCTGTGCTGCGTGTCTGTCCCATTTTGAAACTACTTAATAAGTGATCACTCCGTGAATTGTACTCCACTTGGCCTAATTACTATATGTTAATTATAATTATAGTTAACTAAATGATTTAGTTCTGTTTATATTTTAGGGTCCGGCTGGAAATCCTGGTTTGGCTGGTGAAGTAGGATTCAAAGGAGAAAGGGTATGAACATTTTGTGATTCAGAGCAGCAAACATTACATTATTATTGGCAGTAGCAGAGAATGCATAACACATTAAATATTGGGAACTGTTAGATAGCCTGTCATTCAATTGCTTATTAAAAGCTGACTTTCGTTGAAGTTCCTGTGTTTAAATGTCAAGTACTCTCTTGTTGCTAAGCAATGATTGGATGAGGTTTTTGTATTATCCAGAATCATTAAGATTGAGGTAGGGGTTAACCCTTGCCGAGACCTTGATTATACTGGATACCATAAAAATCTAGTCTAATAATTGTTTGGTTTGACTCGGTTATACTAACTATACTTTAAATGTTCTACCACATACTAGCCTTTGTTTTAACATTTTTCATGAAAAATTTTGTATCTAGGTAGGAAAATTCTCAAATTTAATTGAGGTTTGTGAGTGAGTTATCAATTACTGTCAAAAGAGTCATAAGGGTTGATAATAACGTGACACATTATGATCTGACATCTTCCAATCAGGAGTAAATCCAAAACCAGCCATGTCTCATGCTCCATGCTGGCTACAGCTGTAGATTTCTAATTTACTTTAAGCCATGATTGGTTAACTCAGTCAGAAATGTCTAGTACATACTTTGTGATTGCCCAGAATAATGATCTTATAATTGGTTTTACAACACTCAATTGAAAGCTGCTCTGAAGAGTTTGACTGTTGTTCTTATAGGGCGCAAGAGGTGCAAAAGGAAACAAGGGTGATCAAGGAGTTCCCGGTGAAAGGGTATGAGCACTATATTATAATTATGGTTCTGTTCCATACATGGCCCAGATGAACTTTTGAAATGCATGACTGGTTAAGCAGAAGTATATTAGCGAGATGTTTTATTGTGTTCAGTATGGCATTCAAATTTTTATAGACTTCTCAAGCACATTTTAAAGCAAATTATAAAACACTGACCTATGCTATCTTGTATGCTCCAGATGCGAGAATGCTGACCTCATTCTTTTTCTGTTTATTAGAAATTTTGAATCTTGTACACTAGTCTTGCATGTTCTGATGTAAAAAGTTCAATCACATTCATTTTTTGCCCCAAAGTGGGGATTGAGTGGATGGAATTGCTTTCCTGTTGGACTCCTGATTGAGTGGTCGGGTTTGAGCCCTGGCTGGGATCACTGGGAAAAACTCAACACACTCAGAGTTCCTAACATGGCTCATATGTGATATGATAAGATATTTTATTTTGTGATCCTTTTAGGGTAGTGTTGGTGAACCAGGAAAACCTGGCAATGATGGACAGCCTGTAAGTATTAGAGTCAATCACTGTTAATACCCACATGTGCAGGGCTAAAAAAAGTGCCATCCAGTCATCTAGATGGGACAAGTAGATTTTTCTTCTGGGCAAGTAAGTTTTCATTCTCGCATGACTGATAGGCAAAGGATCAGGCAAGTTGTCAACTGGAATTCAGTTTTTTGGAGCTATGGCTGAATTCACAGTTTGCATGCCTTATAAATCTTTCAACTTGAACTTAATTTTAGTTCAATGTTTCTTACATTCAGTTACTATTGCTTGCCTCTGCAGCTAGTTCCACAACTAAGCCAGGCAGGAGCAAGAGTTAATATTAAAAAAAAAGAAATAAAATAATTGATTATAATTAACAACAAAATTACAAAACGCATAATTATACAAGTAAACAAAAGAAACAACTACAAGTAATGAAAAGCAGCGGTGTAATAAATGTGCACATATGTAATGGGAGCTGTCAGTTAACAAATCCCAATTAGTAGAGAAATAAATGTGGAGTTTTTCCTTTGAAATTTACTCCAAACAAGCAGGATAGATGGGATAAAAAAGTTGTCTATATCTTGATCACCAGAAAAAGTTAGTTCACAGGAACTTGGAGCTCCTTGACAACATTAAATAAATACCTTATAAATAAATAAATACCTTAATTGACCACTCCTTTAATGAGGGTTTTCAGGGCCAATGGAACAAATGATGAATCAAATGATGTAAATAGAAGAGAAATTTGTTAAGAATACAAACTGATAGGAGGCTGGCCAGCTGCCTATTTACAAAGTGTGAAGGAGGGGGAATTGAATTTGGGACCACCAAAGACAAATCCATCCAGTGGCAGGGAGCAGGATTTGAACCCAGGACCTCTGGGTTATAAGTCCAGCTCCCTAACCACTAGGCCGCGCTGCCTCTGGACATTATTGGCACATGTATTGTAAAACCTTATTGGACCTACAAAATTAAATTTCCAATTATTTCATTCAATTTTTTTCTAATGATAACATAGTTTACATGTTTGTACAGACCTTCAATGTCTTAAGTGTGGAGAAATTAATAGGTTTTGTAATACAGGGCTAAAATTTCTTATTTTAGAAAATTAACAAGAGTTATGCACAAGTTCAAGCTTAAATCTGCAAAACTATTTTTAACATCAAGCTGCATTTAAGGCTTTGTGCATCTGATGGCATGACAGACTGATGATGATGATGATGATGATGACATGTACCACAGGACTCTTAACAAGAATTTATGATTTTGTTAACTTTGTTGGGTTTTTAGGGAGAAACTGGATTGACTGGTAATCGTGGAAAGATTGGCAAACCAGGCCCTCAAGGACAAAGAGGGCCAGAAGGATCTCCTGGATCACAGGGTCTCCAGGTACTGCTGCTATGCTTAATATTATTGTCATTCAGTCTTAATCATAACAGTACATTAGAACACCACCAAATGGCCACCCTGCTCATAGAGCCACCTTATTATTGCAGTTATTTTATTCTGGCCTGAACAAGTTTAGTCAGTCATTTTCTTATTGAAATTTAATTGATAAGACCACCATGTTACTATGGCAAGATTTTTGTGAACAGTTAGTGACTAGATTAATGGGGTTCCATTATTGTGTTGGCATGTTACCATTTGGAGTTTTTTGCATATCTTTGTGGGGTGGAATTGTGCACAAATGATGTCTCGAATATTTAATGTCTGGTGTTACTCAGGCAAACAGACCACTTCAAGTGTCATATGTACTTCTTTGCAATACTTTGCCCCCTACCCCTAACTGAATACAAACTAACAGAACACTTTTCTTTTTCTCACCAGGGTGCAAGAGGTCGGGCTGGGCTTTCTGGAGCAGTGGGTCTTACTGGTGCTAAGGGTGATCGTGGTGAACCAGGCATCAGAGGTGCTTCTGGAGAAGCAGGTGAACCAGGACCAGTGGGAGAACAAGGTTCAAAGGGCGAGCCCGGAAGGGATGGAGCAGCAGGAAGAAGTGGCAGCCCTGGAGAGAAGGGATCAATAGTATGTCATTCAGTGAATCTTGAGATGGTGATGCTTTCCATATTAAAATCACAGCTGTAGGACTGAGTTACATAAAACTTCACAAATAATAAAGCTATGTGCTGCAATATGATCTGTGGAAAACACCAATATATATATTATATATATACAATTGCTGTGAAAAGCTATTCTTTTGCTTGTTCATTGTACAAATAGGAATGCGATGTCTTTGATTACTTCTCAGATTCCCAGTGCCTCATTATAGGTGACACGCATGAAGACGTGCATGAAATGGATAGTGTGTGGTAAATCTCATATTGATTTTTATCACTTTATTTTAGGGTCTTCAAGGGTTACCTGGCCCTTCTGGCCAAGCTGGAGCCCCGGGAACTGCTGTAAGTACTGTTATAGGTATAACTCTTTTTCATTTGAGCAATAATCGCAAAAAGAAAGTTACCAAAAAAGCCTCTCAGCATGGTTACATTTTGAGTACAGTTAAGAAGAACTTATCAAGACTTGAGCTCTTAAGCTGACCCCGTAAGAGACAAATGCATTTAAAGTTATCCATATGAATTAAAACAGACATTTCACATACTGGTAACTTCAAAGCACAATAACACAAGCTTAAGCATTCTTACAAGGTTAATGGCATTAACTTTCTCATGAATGCTTGAGAAGTTCATTGCATTGTCACATAGAGACATGAACAAAAAGGAGATGTTTTAAATGGTATTCATGACAAATAGTTACAGAACTGTGGTTTAAGTAGATTTTTAGCTAAATTTGTTTTGCATTTACTGGTATTACTTGAACTTTGAATGGAATTTGTCTTGCTAACCAAGTTTCATTGTAATTTTATGGCCATTTATTTATTTTTTTCCTTTTATTGATGTCTAGGTGTGTATTGATCCTGTAATTCCTTATTTTATGATATCTGATACAGGATCCCACATGATCTTTATACCATTTTTTTCTCTACAGGGTGTGCCTGGAGCTCAAGGAAGAACGGGTAGTCCTGGAGACAGGGTAGGTATCAACACTGTAGGTTTTGAGTTACCTGCTGCTTTGACCATCACACTGAAAACAATCTTCTTATTGTGAGACCAATCAACAACAGGCAGGTTTACACTCGCAAAAGCATAAACTTAATAAGATTGTTTTGAACATCATTTATAAGTCTGGACACACTAGGCGACAAATCGCAGCGACAGGTCTCTGCGATTAGTCGTGCAATGTGTACCGCTTCCGAAACAAGTTGCTGCGACGTGGTTTTTGCTTATTTCGCCGCAGTGATCTATCGCACAAAATTAAACCAGTTAAATTTTGTGCAACAGATCCATGTGACACAATTCTTTTGCAGCGACAAAGATTTTTGCAATTATTCACCATGTCACACGAGGCGACTTGTCGCACTGACTTGTCCCCGCGACATGTTGCCTCGTGTCCTGACCTTAAAACTTACATTTCTTTCAATGCAGGGACGGCCAGGACCTCCTGGATTACAGGGATCAAAAGGTGAAAAAGGCTCCCAGGTAAATAATGAACATGAACCAGTAGAGATATATAAAGCTGGATGTTACATCGTGGCTTGGATAGGAATTTTATTTGCGAGTGGCAAATTTATGCATAGATTGTTCATTATACATTTGCAAACTGGATTGTGATGAAAAAGACCATAAAGTCTCTAATTGGCTCTCTGAGTGGTCTACATTTTTCAATGTGCTATCTTTATGAAATAATTATTTATTAAGACCCCCTTATGTCCTGACTGGTACATGGGATTGAATGATAGAAAACCTTGAAAGCAGTGTACAATGTACCTATACACGAAAGAAGTATGTAATTGAAGTGTTAGATTTCAAGTGAATTTTAAATACACTAAGAATAGACGGAATGTGCTGATGTTGCAGCTTTTACTTTCGCTATGTGATAAATAAAGATAGTCTTAATTTGTAAGTTTTTTTTTTCCACCAGAACCCATGGTTGTGAATTTATTTTAAATTTTGCGAGTATCTACTGACAATTGAAGTGAATTCTTTGGCTGTTTCATCAAAGCAAGTTCAGAGATTTGAAGGAAAATTAAATATTTGAAGGAAAATTAAATATTTGCTGAGGTAAACAAAAGCTTCCCCAAACACGCAGTTCTAAAATTAGCCGTAGATAGCGAAAGTCTCAGACTCTGTGACTTGCGTGACTAGTTTACACAGGTAAATTCAATTTTGACCATTAAGAAAGAAAGCTGTTTATTAAAAGCTTTTTAAGTAGTGTGATGCTCATAACTTTTTCGTATCATTCATGGGCATAGCGCCATCCTATGTTTCATGAAGGCTAAGAGGGATGGTGCAATAATACAGTTTGTTTTGATCAAGTGATGTGGTGTCTATAATACTCAGTGAATCATCAAGGACTGCTGTGAAATGTGCACTGCATTGCGAAATTAGTGCTAAAATTACAAGTGTGGTTATAAGATCTAAAAGATCTTGTTATGTTTCAGGGAACACCTGGTGCACCTGGACCAACAGGACCTACTGGTCGTGCTGGAAAACGGGTAAAAACATCACATGTTACTGACAAAATGTACCGCATAAATGAGCTGTATTGATTCTTTAATTCAGATTCCAACTGCCGTAAGGTGTTTGATACTAGAGATGAGATATTTAATAAAAATAAGAAGAAGAAGAGGAAAAATGACAAAATAGCTCAGAAAGTTTTAAAGAGATAATGTTTTCATTAGTATTGAGCAAGGTACCTGGTACAAGCGTAAAAGTGCTTTTCTAAACATTTTTTTAGATGGTTTGTCTCAAATGGATTGCGGAATATCATTCCAAAAGAAACTTCCAATAATACTGGAGCAAAATCTCCTAAGATTAGTTCGAAATGAAGGTATATAGGAAGACTCCCATCAAACATTTTTGGTGCCAAATTGGATAATCTATTTCTTGATTGTTGTTCAATTCTTGTTAATCATTTTCAGGGTCTGACCGGAGCAGAAGGGCCGCCAGGACCCAGTGGCCCATCAGGAGATCAGGTGAGTAGTTAGGTTATGGATCTACTGCTTCAGTAGGGGTGCAGATGAGAAGTTAGTATAAGGACCTATTGTTTCAATAGGGATACAAATGAGTAGTTAATATGTAAACCTACTGTTTCAATAGGGCCACAGATGAGTAGTTAATATGTGGACCTACTGTTTCAACAGGGTCATGGGAGAGTAGCTAGTATAGGGAACTACTGTTTCATTTGGGCCACAGATGAGTAGTTAAACTCATCACAAATAGATGAGCTTGGGAACTGGTGCCTTAAAGGTTAGCGGGGTGCGAAAGCCATAAGCCGCTAGGAGGTATCCATGGCAACCCTGGAAAGCAGGAACCACCCACTGTGCGTCCGCCAACCCGCACCGTCACACTGAAAGAAATTCAGTGGAAACTACTTACCTGAACAATACTTACCTTGACCAAGAACAAAAAGGGGAGGGAGGAGTTAGTTCAAGAATCTGCAATGATTTGCGACAATTCGGGACAATATCCCCACTTGCCTTAAAGATCTCAATGTCTTCATCTTCTCTAATTATCTGAAATTTTATTTTCTATCTGTAAACATTACGAACAACTTGTATTGATCTTCTCCATTTTCTTACACTATGTACACATCTCTTCCCTTAAGAATACTGTATTGTCTTGATATCCATGGAAACCTCGCAATAACTGGAGGCTGACTAGAAATCATTCAGGATACTTCAGTCTCCAGAATCAAGTGTCCATTATTTTTCTGTTTTTCTATTTTTATATATTTTCTAGGAAAACTGTAATTAAATGAGTAGATAAAGTTGTTTTCGTTTAATTGTTAGGGTCCTCCTGGTCTCCGTGGCCCACCTGGTGCAGATGGTCAGCCCGGCAGAAAGGTAACTTCTGTGTTTTGCAATACTTCCCCTTTTTCCATGTATTTCAACCTCTCAGGGGAATCGAAAAATAACTGGAAATAGTAGGAATTTGAAGTAGCCTATTAATAGTAAATGACTGTAGAGCATGTTGGTTTTGAGTAAAAAATAACAGGGAATTCATAATAACAGAGTTACCCGGCTCTGACTGTTGTGCCGTGATGTTAAGGCAGAATGATTGCTACTCTATGAACTTCCTACTAAACAGTTGCAACTGTTAAGAACTGTACCAAATTTGGCACCACACAGCTAATGGGAGTGGTTGTTTACGTCAAATAAGTTCTAGTAATAAACATACTCTGCTTTTCGAGCAACTCAGTCTTTATAGTTAGGAATTGAATCAACTTACATGTAAGTAGTGAGGATTTGAATAAAATTTATTTATTAGTACTGGATTCCCAACAAGACAGGGTTTACACAGAGTTTGTAATTCTTGAGCAAGTACTGTATGAAAATTGAAAAAGTATGGAAAAGATGTGGAATTATATTTCCAAGTTGCCAGTAGCATTACTGTTCAACTGCTGCATGAAATCTTTGTCAGCTACATGTAGTTGCATTTCATTAATTTTTGCTCTCTAGGCCAAATTGTTTAAACCCCTGCAGAATCCCACGAATTCTCTCCACTCAACACATGTTTGTCATAACTACGTCAGGATTATTGTGGACTCCCTTATGGGGATTGCTTTCAGGAAAAATGAAATTATAATGGTTTGGAAGAAATATTTTAGTGTGACAATAATTATTATGGTGAATTTATAAAACAAGTGTTAACTTGTTTATCTTGTAGGGTTCAGTAGGAGCTCCTGGAAGCAATGGCGTGAATGGAGCCAAGGGAGATAAGGTGAAATAGTTAATGTGACTTTCAATGGCTGGCTTATATTTCAATTTATTATAATGTTTGCTCATACAATACATTATTTCATATTTCTTTCATTGTTTTGCTTCATTTAATACATATTGTTACCAATCAATCTATAAATATTACTTAATATTAACAACAACAAGAACACAAAAACAAAAATTACTTTAAATAGAAAGTAAAATGTGTGCAGTGGCGAAAGTAGTCAGAACTTCCGTGTTGGTCACTGCCATGTTGGGTTAACTGCCATAGACATAAAGCTTTTATAACTACATGAGACAAAACATCGCTAAGTGTATTATATAAATCAACAACAGTAGATTCACTTATCTTATTTTTTCTTGGCTTGCTTAGGGATCTGCTGGTGACCGTGGCCAGCCTGGTCGACAGGGTCTAAAGGTAAGTACCAGTACTTGATATTAAATTAATTCTAAAATTGCAGCCAACTTGGGCAGTTGATCAATTTACTCATTGGAGATTCAGCTGAAACCCACCATCTGAAACCTGATTACAGTAAAAACCTGTGTTTGTGAATATATAATAACCTAGTATAATTTTTTGAAGTCTGGCAAAAAAATTAATAGCTTCTTATTTTGGGGTAGTTAAAATTGGCAATTTAGGTTAAGTAGGTTCTCAGGCTCCAGGCTCCAGGAAGGCTCCAGGAAGGAGATAAATAAATATTTGTTCATTTCCAGAGAAATTACTTAACTTGGGTTGGTCCTTAAATAATTATTAATAATGTTCAGTATTAATACATGTATGTAACTGATTTCAGATTGTATATCATATGATGTAGTGTTGCCTTCATAACATATTATTGATATAAGAATCTCCTTCACTCGCTTGGCTATTGGCAAGATAGGTGGGCTCAACTGTAAGTTATACTGTAACTGATGATGTTTCTGTTCAAATTTCATAATCACTTAAGACATAGCGTTTCTTGTTTAGGGACCTACTGGTCAGCCAGGAGTAGCTGGACGAGATGGCAAGACTGGAGCACCGGTATGTACAGCTAATTTACTGCAGCCAGTTTGATTTAATGATATTGTGGTTTTACCTTTTTATGTAAGCTTTAACGCCCAAGTTGCTAGTGGAGGGAAGTTGCCTATGAAGCCTGAGGGCTGCAACTGCAGTCACATCCCCAAGGCGCTAGAACACCCGACTAGCCTGCCCAACCTGCAACCACGAGCCTCCCAAGAACCACTACACTATAATAGAATCCATAATGCCACACTAACTGAGAAACGAACACACTGCAACCACGTGGGACGACAACGCACGTACTAACCAAGAGTACCGCTGGACAATCTCAGCCCAAGGGTCCTAATGACCACATGACTGCAACAAACACTACGGGATGCACCAAGCACTAAACAAATCTGGAAATCTGGAAGAATGATAAAGGAATGCTTTGGTACCATAGATTTTGTAGGGAAGTGATCTCAGAGCTTTTTCATGTTTTTCCCAATAACTTTCATGATTCTATTCACTCACTTATTGATTATATCAAGATAAAAAGTTTCCCTGGTTCTCTTTTGATAGTGTTGACTGAGGTGAATGCTCAGTCTACTTAGTGACTATCCTACAATCCGTAGACCACACCAGGTGATATGAAAATAATTTTGTGGTGGGGATCTAAACTAGTCGGTCATTATATTTGTATTGTCATGTTATTGTTAAAAGTACCTTATCAAATAACGTTGTGAAAGGTACTTGTGTCCAAATATAATTTTGAGTCACTCCGGATGCAGCACATCTTCAAGTGCAGCTTACCTGCCTGTGTTTACATTAGATTGTTACTCAGTAGTTTGTTTTAATGTTTATTTTAGGGTGACCCAGGAGCTGACGGCAAACCAGGAGCTGCAGGACCTCAGGTATGTTTGGTCAGCAGCTCATTTTGGAAGATAAATAAGCAATAGCCTCCACTTGGTGCAGAAATATTGGCTCAGATATTTGTGTGAGGATATTATCTGTTCTGGGAAGCAAACAATTTCCAAGAACGTAGCTTGAGGAAACTGTGAGCGTTGAGAAACATATAATGTCCAAGGACATATCCAAGCATATTTTTGCGCCAATGGTAGCTACTGTGTTAATTATCCTTCAAGTAAGGGGAAAACTTATTTGTATTTCCCAAAAGTGATAGTTGCAAGCTTAAATGGGAACATTTGCGTATGAGAGATTAACAGAAGGAAGTTTGAGTGACTTACAATTCAGTTGAGGTTTCACAGTCACTGAACCAGAGTTGTTAGTTAACACAAGTGGCAGCAATTAAGGAGAGCTCCAACTGTACTGAGGTACTGTATAGCAGGGTATTCAATAGAACTACTTTAGTGATTGGGCAGAAGGACATTTGATTGGTTAGAGGTACAATAGCTCTTTATTTTCTGTACTGTCAGGGAGCACCTGGAAACCCTGGACCAAGTGGCTTAACAGGAGCAAAAGGAGCGATGGTTAGTAAGATAGAGAGAAGTTTAAAATTTCCCAGAGATATTGCATGATTACTATAAGGTGGCTTTTTCTCTACTCGTGTGCTGGACTTGACAAGACAAAGAAAGACAAAGAACCTTTATTGATTTATACCACTCAGGGTAGCCCCTTCAGATGCAAAAAGCTGTCTGTTATCAATGGGAGCCCTGAGCGCAACAATGTACTAAAACTA
>OMLO01000515.1_pt1 | contig 25295 bp, 15 predicted proteins | sample 1674811 | NCBI WGS metagenome assembly OMLO01 (sample SAMN06265003, study PRJEB25207) | coral metagenome | isolation source: Coral host | place: Mexico:La Bocana,Puerto Morelos, Mexico | collected 2008-11-13
CTTGTAATAAGGCTGTAGCCCTATACCGCAATAGAAGCATGGAATCAGTACAAGCTGCTAATGGTGTGAGCTTTTTTTTGACAATTTTTGTAATTTGTTACTATTTACCATGTATTTCAAAGATCTTTATAAATTTGTTTGCTTTTCTATAAGTAATGGCAAATTCTAAGGAGGTGTGAAGAAACATGGAAAAAACTGCCAACATCAGCATTCAAGATTCAAGGCTACCACAGTTTGTTTTTGGGGATTCTAAAAGGCCTTGCTAAGATTTACTTCTTCTACACGGTCCTAATTTGGCAAAAAGACTTTTGTATTGAGTAGGCACTGTTTTATATACACGTTAAATATGCCGACATCAATCAAATACTACTTTTCTTGGTAATTACTTACATGCAGGCAAGCAAAAGCAGTGTGGGAGCCTGCTAAGCAAGAGGTCTTATGCACAGCTTAGCCCTTTCAGCACACAGCTGAATACCCAGTTCTCTTAACTTGATAGTTTTGAGGAAATCATAACCATCTGTTTAAGTGCACAGTGATTCTTTCTATTCTCCTGATAGCCAGATATTTGTCACATTAATGAACAAGAATTTGAATATCATGACTGGGGCTGAAAGAGCTAATCAGCTAAGCGTTAACACAAGAAAGAGAGCTCACTGTCTTTAACGTGGGCATAGCGGCAGGCTTCTCTGTGACACTGGCCAGAGACAAAGTCCCGACAAACTGGCAACCCATTGGAGGAGTGCTGTCAAGGGAAAAAAGGAAAACAGGGTCTCAGATTGAGTTGTCAGATGGGAGCAAAAGTGCCAGTTGTGGGAGAGGGAATAAAAACATCTACAAGAAATCTAGTCTACTTCTTAACTAAAACAAGTTCATCATTCACACTGGTGTGAAAGAACAATGAGGAGTTCACACTGAAAACACAAATGTTATCAAGTGCCAAGTCAATAGTCAAGAGTGTTGCAAGTGCCGAGGAGGACCTGCCAGGCTTAAGAAGTGTGAAAGCAGCTGGGACAAATGCAAGCGTGCATGCTGCAGCTTAAACGTGCCATGCCCAGTTGCTGAAACAGGAAGGTTAGAAAAATAAACTTCACATTGACAAATAAAATATGTAATGTAGGGTGCTGCTTGAACATCATGGTTATTTGTTTTCACAACTTATATTTTTGGCCAAATTTAACGAGGAAAATATTGGTGTTAGCAAATTGACATTTTAAGTTGAACTTTTTTAACTCTAAAAGAGATCAAACATTTACTTGAAATGAAATAGTGTGTAAATTATAACAGCAAGTGTGACAAGCAAGTTACACTCAACAACTCTGGACAAACAATGCAGATTAATCATTTATATAAACACATAATTAGCACCACCGACAGACGACATAGACAAACTTTAATTCAACATATGATTCAAATAAACTCTACAATCACGTATAAACACATAAATAACTATTTTCCTCTACAAAAATCAATTTAATACTATGAAAAATGAAAATTTTACTGCAAGACATTCTGGAATAAAAAACTTTAAGTTTGACCAAACTGTACATTTGTTTTAGTTCAGCTTTCTTTGTTATTTCTCTAGTCTTGCAATAAACATTCCATTAAGAAAAAACTATGTAATAAAACAACTCTAATAATTATAACTCTACATATTAGTTGATCACAATGGCTCAGCCATTGCTAATTAATTGCACAAAAATCAAATCAATTGCTCTTTTTATGTGCTTTCCTGATTTACAACCATTGTAAAATAACTTAAAGTAATTCGTACAAAAAAGATGATGTCTAAATTTTTGTTAAAGTTAATATCCTGTTATTCATCTCAAAGATGAAACTTAAACTAACCCTCTTTCTCTTTTATAGTACGGCTTTTGATGTGTTTAAAGATTTGTCACGTTTTATGAAATTTCTAAGCTCATAGTTTATTTTTGGGTCAACAAAATATTACCCTTTCTTTGGTAAATTACTGTCAGATTCCATGCTATCAATCTCAGATGATCAATGACAATGTTAAAATTCAGCCTAATTCCCACACTGTGGTTTCATTCAGCTGTAATTCAGTGGATACTTCTTTTGTTGTTTGTATTGCCACGAGACCTGGCCTTGAGGACAATTTTTATGTGCAGTTGTAACTAAATGCAGCAAAATTAAGGTTGCACCAACCAAATTTTCTTCCCTGCAGGAAGCTTTCCTTGAAAAAAGATATTGATGTGCTGCATGCCAACATTGCTATGAGTGATGAAAATTTTCATCATTTGTTGTACTATCAACTTTAGAAGCAACCTGATCAACAAGTACAGTGTTTTTTTAAACTGCAAAATGAAACAATGATGCATAAAGTAGGCTGAATTGTAGACGTTGTCAAGGGTCATCTGAGGTCGGTAGTAGTTCAATACTGCATATAATTCATGGCCTTTTGGTTTTTTTCTTGAAACTGCTGTATTCATTGAAATGAATAATGCAACCAGTAATTGTACAAAATACATATAATATCGTCTATCTCTTGAAGGTACATACAAAACAATCTCTCATGTTAAATAGTAAATGTAAATAAGGTCCCAAATAAAATTATTACACAGTCATGCAAATATGTGAAGGAAAAAGACCCAGATAAACTACTCATCCTTCTTAAGAATGTATGAAATGAATCAAAGAAAGTAACACCTCAAGTTTCTTCTTTCCGTAACAAATAGTCCATAAAACATATTATCACCTTGCAGACTCAAATTTCTCAAGAAGTTTCTCTGTTCTTGCTAAATTATGAAATAAAACCAATTTGTGGTCATCTCTTTATTTTGAGTCATCGTTTCGAGTAAGAGCTTAGAAAATCTACACAGAACAAAAGTAAATGTTTGTTTCAATTATTTCCTTAATTTCATTTGTGGTCATGAATAGACCCAATTTAAACATAGTCATAGTTGACAATATCGTTAAGTACTTTGATATATTAATACTATACAGAGTTGGATGTTTTGCCAGGAGTTTCCAATTTCCTCCATGTTGTTGTTATGACAACAATTTAAATCTTTAGAATAGTGTTACAGGATTCTTGAACACCAGTCTCCACTGGATAAACAAAAGTGCCTTTGATGACTAAGTGGAATGACCTGTAAATCAATTCTTCTCACTTCTTTCTGTGTTGCCTCTGTGACAGCAACCAACTTGGTTTCTTTCTTTTGACAGAGCAAGTCACTAACACTGCTCCTCTTTCTCTCAATCTGTAAACTCTTGTTCAATCACTTCATTCTTTCTCCCTGCACTATCAATTCACACACTCCCCCCTCACATGTGTATCTCTACAGATGCATACAAAAAGAACAGCCCCCTTGATCACAAAACATGGGGCGACATAACATAGGTGGGTGTGGTAGGTGCCGAGGCTAACGTGTAGTTGTTCCAGTACTGGACGTCCATTGACTGGACTTGAGGGTCAACGATTTGATAAGATGTTTGAGGAGTAGGAGGAGGTGCAAGAGGAGGTGGAGGTGTCGCGGCTGACTCCACAGGCACATAGTTAAACACCTGTGGCTGTACCTGGTGTTGCCACTAGTGGACAAGGAACAGGAAACGAAATACCAAAGTTAGCATGACCTGCAAGTCTACACTGCTGGGAAATCAGGAGATTAGTTTCTAAGAAACTGTTCTTCTTGAATAGCCAGGTCGACAGGGAATTTAACATCTACAGCACAAATCAAGCTTCATTTGAACTGTCAACGAAGCTGCAGCTACAGCAGCTACAAAGATCTCAAAGGAACTTAACATAAACATGACTCATGAACAAATCCACTTGCTTTGCTACCACTTGGAAAAATTTGGAAGACACAAAAAGCTGTTTTAATCATATATAACAAAGAATAATTGTTTTGGGCACATTCCCTGAGCTATGTCTCAGACGACAAGCTGTTAAGTGATGACACAGTCAAGTGAATTAATTTATGAGCTTTTAAATGCATTGTATTATTGTTGAATAAAACCATGCTTGAGGAGACATTTTACTGGGTACTGTGATTTTACAAGCATGAACCAAGGATTCTGCTGCAGAAGCTAATTTCCTGACTTTTATTGTGCAACCCTCAGGGGGCCTTCTTAACTACAGATTTAAAGCAGTTGCTAAGGGATTGCTGAAAGCGATATTTAGAGGAAAGATACTTCGCAGTGTTTTGGGAAAGTTTGCTTTGAAAAAAATAAAAATATGATTTTGCGTGTGTAGCTAGTACTCGTCCCAGACCACACTTGAGAATTTTGGAAGTTAAGAGGAAGAGTTCCAATTTTTTATATGAATCATAAATAACTTACTTAGCCTCCTTTAAAAATGTATGTATGGAATTACTGTTTATACAAAAGAGGAAACCTACTGTAGAAAGTCTTTATTACCTCAACACTTTAAAGATAATGCGAGATTCATAAAACCTGCACTTAGCATTAAGCATGTGGATGTTCTTAATCTAGCAACGCTAATTTACATTTCAGATTTAGATGAATTCCGTGTTTTAAGTTTTTTTTTTTCAATTCTGGTCACTGGACAGGTCAAACATAGCTGTGATTTGAAACTTTTGCAGAATTTTTCATTGGAACAAACCTGTGCGTTATGTAACCTTCCTTAGCAACAAATTCATGACCAAAATTAATGGTAGTTAAGAAGCAACCCCCTTAACCTGATTGTGATAGCCTTGTGAATCATTAACAGGAACATCAAGCTATAAGGTGACATTTTCATGATCTTCCTGATGTGGTAAATCTTGTCTGGTCATTTGTACCACAAACAATGTTGCAGCAGCTGTTTGCTTCGTTTTTGCAAGTGCTGTGACAATTCAAAGGTGTTAAACTTAATTTGCCTTACTTTTGTCCTTTATTTATTGGTAATATGTTAATAAATGTATGCACCGTACCCTGTAACAGTCTCCTTAAGCAGGTGGCTAGTTGACTTAATGGAAAACATATTTACCTGAGGTACTTGTGTTTGAATCAAGGGTAGGCCAGGTGCGAGTAGTGGCACTGAAAATGTGAACAAAATATTTTGTTACACAAATGGAATTTTCCCCAACACTATAAATTAATATTAGATTAATCTAGTTACTACTATATTTCTCTTATTTTCATCACATGGAAAAAATGAAAGCAAAGTTTAAAAAAATTGTCAACTTCTGTTTTAACATTACATCATTGCCGGGTACTTACTCGTAGGTATAAGAGACGTGAACTGCAATCCAAGCGGTTGGTTGAAGGACTGAAGTGCCGCAGCTGCCCCTGGCATTACCAGAGGCACCTCTACAGCAGTCTGTTTCTTAAATGGTTCACCAAAGGTCTGGAAACAAATGCTACAACATCAGGATACATGCTGGTCTAATAGTGTTATCCATACATTGTACAACAAATTACTATAAAGAGACAGAAAAGATAAGGCACTTAACAGCCCTTTGAACCCCTCACCAACAACAACTTAAACTTAATTCTCCTTAAAAGTGACTGCAGATTTCTTGTAAAACAACTTAGGAGAATCTGTTTCACTAATAATAATTTTTCTCAATATTCTTCTTCATCATTACATTAACAAAGGGTATTTATAGCCATAAGAAAAACACGCTAAATGGGTTAAGCTAATCCCACAACCTGTTTCAGCTTTTCACCACCCTTCAAAATTTTAACACTAACCAGCAGTAGTCAGTCCTCTCACTCTAAACTAAAGTAACAACACAGTACTCTTGATGCTTTTTCTTGTTCAGTATCGAAAGTCAAAGAAAACCAAATGACCCATAATAGCTGAGCCAAATCATATTAAACAATTATTAACCAAAGTGGAGGTAAATATCCACCACTTTCACCAACACTGTGAATAATTGTTTTAGTTTTAGTTTTATACCACACAAGCTGAATAACTAGTGGACCAAAGATTAACTTTACTTGTTTAAGAGTAACTTTATTTGTAACAGGAAGCCATTTTTTTCCGGCTGCTTTGAGGTGAATAGTACTTGGTTAATCACCTCCAAGCTAGCCGAGTGCACTATTCACTTGTGCGGTATAGACTAATTTTTTATGAACTTTTAGTACCTAACACAAAAATTCAATGGAGAATGTGTTGACAAAATTCCTGACTTTTTCCAATTGTCCACAACTGAAAACTCATTTGATCTTTGCAGAAGAGTTTCATAATTTCCATATTTTCAGATATTTTCAGCAGCACTACTGGTAAACCCAAATGCTGTCAGGCAACTAACGCGATAGTAAAGCACACGTCACAAGATTTCACAATTTGTATTCCAGGAGCACCATGTGGCTAATCATTCATAACAAGTTTGTGTTGGTTCAGTTTCCACATACATGTACTCTCAGGTTAAATACTCCATTATATCTGGCGCATCTAAGAACATGAAGTCACAGAAGATAAGAGCACCTAGACACCTTCAAATTACCGAGAGCATTTGAAAATTGTCAATCTCTAAAGTGCGAGATCCCTGGATGAGCAGAGAAGATACAACTGAAGCTTTAAGTGTCAGGATATTCCAAAATTTGTCCCCAAATTAAGCAGGCTTATGTCTGGTAAGTCTGGTAACTTCAAATTAAAGACAATGATATAAACCTACAAGTAGTTGTTCCCAAAGAAAAGGTTTTTTGTTAACCTCAGGAAAAAACTTCAAGGTTCCCTCAAAGGCACCTTACACAATGACTCTTCTAGATTTGTTAGTTTCACACTAAATATTACAGCTGCAGCATAGGTAGTTCACCAGCAATCCAAGCTGGCATGACTTGTTTTTAAACTTTTCCCAAAATATCAATGTAACCACTGGAGAGTCAAAGGTGTTGATCTGGTTAACACTTAAATAAAAACCTATATTATAAGCCATTTTTCACTTTCTTTCCTTTTCACATTCACACCAGAAATATGGCCGCAGACTTCTAAGTAAAACCAAAATTGTATTGTAATAACAAATAATTGAAACAATTTGAAACATAAATAATTCATCTGCTATGCATTCATGTGATCAGTTTGTGTTGTACACAATATTTTGTCACTTTTGGTAGCTAACATTAAACATTATAATTGAAGAAATATTATTTCAGGTAATCACTAGCTAGTAGACTAATAGTAGTCTTTTTTTCTCCGAGGGTCAGTTAGGAGAGTGTTTCACCATCACAAACACAAAGAGGTGGTATGGCCAAGTAGAGAATGAAGCAAGATGAACGAGTGCTGTGCCTATGGTATTTCATCCCATTCCCCTTTAGGCTGAAACATCTTGTCTCATAATCCCTACTGAATTTCGAATGAAAAACAGACTGTCTAACAGGTAGCGTGCTTGTTAATTGGACCTACAAAAGCAAAATGCTATTAAGTACCAGTTCAGGTAGCGTTTCATGGGGCCTCTTGCGGCTACCCTCCAGCTACAAGTCAGCAGGCGATGTGCAAGCACAAAAGGAATGAGCCACAATGCCAGCCAGCCAGCAGCAGCATGATGTAAGCAACAGCACATGAAAAAAGACAAGCAAAATGCAAGTCATGACTTATGCAAATTGCTGGCTGTAAAAAAGCTCCATGCATTGTTAAAAGCAGGCAGGATTTGACATCTCCAGCAGCCCTGCAGTGACCTAAGGCTAGCAATGTAAAATTCAGGGCAAGCAAAACACAAGCCCATAGCTAACCAGACAATTTGAGACATCTTGTATTACATCAATTTGGTAAGTGTGTTCCAGTGGATTTTTCAAGTTGCCTGCCTTGTGGACGCATATTTGGGCTTAGAGATGTCTTTCCCTGGCAGTGCAAGTAGTTTTATAAACAATCTAATTAGACCTGCCAACTTCTTTCTTGATTCCTAAGTGCAAAATTTACAATCTTAAAACTTCTAGAGCTTCTTTCGGACTGCAAATATGTGTCAGTCAACACTCTTTAATTTGATTTTGCTTTTTTTTAAGTGCTTCATTAAACAATTCAGATTTCAAGGCCAAAAACAAACATTTAAAAAAAAAAATGCGTAACTGCATGGTACAGTGCATCTACATTTCACATATCATTGTCTTGGAGTTGGCAGGTCCTATCAAGTACATTATCTAATGGTGTTAATAGTACAGTAGAAACCTGGATTGTGATCACTTCATTAATATGGTCATTTGTTTTCTCACACAAGGAGGACTTAGTCAGTAACTGTTATTTGAGCACCATTTCCATGTGATCGCCATGCCGATTCAATCACATTATGGTGGTCGGTAGGGTTCCACTGTACTTTGTGCTAATGTTTTTTTGCATGCAAGCTGCTTTACTGTCTTAATTTACTTTACCACATAGCTTCGGCATTAGGCAAGGCAATTTTTAGCTGTAGAATTGACAAGCCCTTGGCATGCAGGCTGTGCATTTAATTGTTAAATTTTGTGCTTGTTATTTACATAATTATCATGACGTGCTTAGTTTTAAACTTGTTACAACAAAATAAAATCTTAAAAAGTAACCTTAAATGCAAACAAAAAATACCACCACTTTCAGTGCTTTTTTATATAACATATATTATCATTTAACTGTTACCCTATTGTCCTTTTTTAAAAAGAAATATCATTTTCACGAGGTCACTACTGCATTATCAGTTGAAATTTAGCATAATTTTCTCAGTTGTACAATTTAAAGCATAAAAGTTCAAGATGTTTGTCTGAATCAAGGAAATGTTACAAAACACATAACCACGCATAAATAACGAAAAGCAACACTGGCCACGAACACTTCATTGTATATCATTCCCTCAAGGCTTATTTAGACTGCTTATACATAATTTATGTCAGTGAGGTTTAGGAGCCGTATTTCATAGTACTCCACAGGTCTGGACAGAAATACGCTAATATATCATGCATTATATTGAAAGGAAATACTTTCGTAAATGTCTGATGTCTTCTCAAACAAATCAAAAGAGAAAATGTAGAAATATATAACTGAAGTATACATGATAATTTAACAAACTTCATGTACATATCCATCGGCATGCAAATCACTGTAATTACAGTACTACTGCAATTTTCTTTGTTTCAAATGAGAGTGGAAACCTAACGACATCTAACTCACCGGCAACGACTGCTGCTGAGCAGCTCGCACTCTTCCTTGAAGATGAGCTGGTGGATGAAAGTAGCGGCACATTTCCCGTTGACATCTTCCCTTCATAAAGTCCATACACACTGTGATCATGTTATCAGAGCTGTCAACAGACACATGTCTTGGGGGATGTGCAAATCTGCATTCGTCTCTTGAGCATGCACCTCTCTGATATTCTCGGCAGACCTGTTAAGGGCAGAAGTGGACTTAAATGTTAAGATTGTGGCACCTGAAAGTAATCTCCACTAGTGGGTCACTAGTTCACGTCAATCTATCAGTTAGTGACAAGTTACTCCACCTTTTTCTGTTGGTTGATTTTGAATCACCGGAATTTCTAGATCTATAGAGTGGTTTTTAATCAAGTGCCAAAAAACAAAAACAATTCATTCTGGCCAATCATTAACAATTATTCACTGAAGTGGAAGTGAATAGTGGTACAGTAGATATTTACCAAGCCGCAAAGCAGCGAGGTAAATATCCACCACTTTCACTGACACTGAGGTGAATAATTGTTTTAGTATATACCATACAAGCTGAATAACTGGCAGACCAAAGAATAACTTTACTTGGCTAATCACCTCCGAACTAGCCAATCAGCGTGCGCGAAAAGCACTATTCACTTGTGGGGGGTGATGGGAAGGGGGTGATGGTCTAGCTATCAATAAACAAGATGCTCGAGCACTCCTAGATTTATTCATTTAGCCAGTGTTGAAATAATACATATTATTTATCATGTTTTTTCATTACAGAGAGATTACAGAAGAAAACAACAGTCACCCCATATGATATGAGCAATGGAGTGGATCACTGCACTGGATATGTAGTTGTAATTGTACATTGTATATGAGGCTTGAGGCTAATTTGGCAGATAACATCTCTTTTTTGTCTCATCTTTCTCCTGACCTTCTTCCAATTCTTTGTGTCAATGGAGGGTGAAGCGAAAATCAAAAAAAATCTTTTTCCATTGTATTAGCCCGAAGCTCTGAGGTGGTAGCCCGAAATTAATTTTAAAAATATTATGCTTCGTTGGCTTGACATATGACAATAATTTGCTTAACTAATTGTGTGCAGACATGCATGAAATTGTGCATGATCGAAAATCTACAAAATCATAACACAGTGAAGTTGATATTTTTTCCAAATGCCATAAAAGCTACGATTGATTGATCAATTAAAATAGTACACTGGTCTAATTCGAATTCAATGAAGTAAATCTCGGAGAAAATTATAACATCTTATGTGAGTTGTGTGTATTCTTATTTGATCTGGCGATAACGCCCACAAGAAGTCGTTGATCAGCAAATTTTGTCAAAGCTTTTTTATTGCCCATCGGGCAACCGGTGATCTAAAGACACTAGCCCGACAAGTCATTCCACTAACCCTGGGCTATCAGACAGCACTTTTGGCACGCCCTGTAATGGTAATTAGTGAAACCAGAAAGCAGCCACCAGTTAACAAGTCCAGGGCTGCCATTAATCTTAAGTCATTGTTACTTTGTGGGCAAATTCTATTAACAACAGGCAATTTCACCTGTAGCAACAAGGGAACATTAGCATACCCAGCTGTAACAGGTGTTATGGGTTAAATGACAGCCCTAGACACTACAAAGTTGTTACAGCTTGGACATTCTTTATTTTTGTACACGATCAAGCTTGATTTGATACTATGTTCAGTCAAAATAAATCTGTCATATTAAATATACTTTTTCTTCCAGATTAATGGTCAAGATGTATGTATGAAGCCTGATTCTTCTTGAACTGTTCATTTAAATCTACATTTTTCAAATCATCTCTGACCTCAAGTTTGTCAGATTTGTCCAATCTTCTTGATGGAGTCTGAGCCAGTGCAGATGCATCGGGTAGAAAAGCAACAGGTTGCTGAAGGTACGTCCCATTTGATCCTGGAACACTTAAAGGCCAGGTAGATATCTGAAAGAAATAGTTCATGACTATCAATAAGCTGAATGCCAATTGCACCTCACCCCGTGTCCTTCTGCAGATTACCAGTTGCTTGAAGATAAATTCCAATTCTCGTATTGTACAAGTAAGTGAAAATAAGGGAAACAACAAACAACAACTATTTGTGTGAAATTGCACATAATTAACTGTTTTGTTGCATAGATCTTTTTCTGACAATTTACTTCTTATCTTTCAACTTGAAAATGGTGTCATGACAACTCCAAAATGCAATATCTTTGCTTATAAGAATAAGTCAAAAACAAGTGAAGGAAACAATCTTTTCATAATAAATAGCAAAGTGTTCTTAAAACTTAAAATTTGCCAATGACTTTATGGCTTCTGACTAAATATGCATTGGACATATATACTATATAAGAATCTAAATTTAATCCATGTGGCAACTGCATATGTTACACCTACATTTTAATTATACTATAGAGTAGAGCATACTCTGGTACAAAATTGTTAAAAACGTAAGTTTTGACAGCCGGTCTGCTGTCTTCGAGATTAATCTATCACTTGTGGCATTTTTCACATTCTTTATATATGCCATATTTTAAGTTTATGCAAATTACTCTCTATATACAAATTTTTAACATTTTCACAAAATTTTCTCCATTACAGACAGCAGACCAGCTGTTGAAAGCTTTTGTTTCAAGTAATTTTTTTAACCTGAGAATACTTTACTCTATATCATCATAATCAATCCTGGTAACAGATCTGCAATATTTTATGTACAGTTTACTTGGTTTAAGCAACTTTTTCTTTGAAAATTCCAGCTGTTAAATTAAGAATGAAAAGAAAAGTGGTAGAAGAACTTAATGAAGTTTCAATAATCTTATGTCTCATTCGTAATTGAATGCTTCACAAAACCTCTTTGTTATTAGAAATTGATTTGAGAAATATATAAAGAGAAATATAGTTAAAAATCGAGCAAATACTAAAGAAAATTTCTGCCAAAGCACAAAGATAGGAAGAAAAGAAAAATTTAATATGTTGTCCTGCAAACTCCAAAATGCAAATGCCTAACCTATCATTTCATAACAAGGTTTTCGTTGACAAGAATATGTTGAGAAAGGTGAGAAAACCAGACCTTTTTTGTAGTTCACAGGACTATCAAGTGTTCAGTCAGTTGGTTAGTTAAGTGGAAGTTCCAGGTCACTCACACAGATCGAATTATCACACATGTGTGCTTCAGGATCACTAGCCTCTTGTTAATTCACATTTTACACCTAATGGCTGTATTAGAAGTGACTTACAAATGAGGGATTTGCCAGCATCTGTTGAGCAAGGGGTGCAAAGGCTTGCTGCTGGAAAGCAATCTGCTGCTGCTGTTGTTGTTGCTGTTGCTGCTGTAGTAGGCGACCATTATTCTCCATCTGGGCTTTTATATGCTTTGGAGGATGCAAGTACTTGCACTTTTCTCTATGACACCGTCCCTAAAAACAGCAATAAAACAGCCTGTGAGTCTTTCATTGAATGATAAGAAGATAAAACACTAGCTATTTATATAACAAAAGGAGCTTTCCTATTAATGCTTGAGGCATTAATCCAATTACTCAAATAAAGGGCAAAAGGTAGTTTAAACTTACCCGTAGTACACATAGCAGTACTAAATCAGATATATAACCCTGTCTAGACATACAGCCTACAAGTCACCTGTTATGTGTCAAACCACTTGCTCAGCATAAAAACATCTAAATTTAGTCCACTGCTATCATTGTTCTTTACTCAAAAAAGGACAAATTTCTTCCTTAGACCACCTTAGGACAGAGTATTATTGTTGTTAACCTTTATAATTTGACCCATTACTATGTCTGTCTATATTTCTGCACCAGTCAGACTGATTTAAAACTTAACTTTGCAAAAGCAGCTTATCTTTTAATAACCCTTGAGTTTGCTTATCTCAATAACAGCCATTGAATAAAAAGTATGCAAAAAAGAGACAAGACCTTTTAGAAATCTCCCTTTTGAAAGTGGGATGCTATACTAGTTTGTTTCAATGCATCAAGTATTGACCACTTAAAATTTAATCCAACAGAAGGATTTAATGTGTCATATTTTCTCCCTTGAAAGATTATCACAGTTTGTTTCATGTATACAATCTTAAAATATACAAAACAGGATAAAAATAGCACCTGTCTAGATCCCATGATCAACTCTAACAGTGAGAACAAAAATAATATGGGTAAACTAATATTGTCCTTAGCCCCCTTTACGTCTCAAATTCAAGATTTGTGTTTCAATCTCAGACATCAAAGATTCTGTTATTCGCAGTATCAGTAATAGGCGTGTGCTAAGACTGAAGCTAAACTTTAAAAAGACAATGTAAACTGCTTATGAAACTTCAAGTGGACTTAAAAGTTAGACATTTTGACCAAAGAAGGATTAACTGCAAAATGGTCATGCCACAACACATGCAAATCAAAAATTCCTACATTCCAAATCCTGCTCTCCCTTCAACCTATTTTACCTTTTGGGTTTTTTTGTTTTCAAGACAGAACAAAGGATGCCTGAGGAAAAGCTGTTTGGAAAACTTACAAAGAACAGCATTTTATGAGTAGCCATGACCTTACTGTGTCCATCGAGGAGAGACCCACATCAAAAAATGCTAACGAATCAAGAAATTCTTTTTTTTCCTTTTCTACAAAATATTCTTCATAAATGGCACTTACAGAACCAGCCACCTTGTGACAGCAATATTATCACAAGCAAAAGTTGGCGTTTTGATGCACTCCTTAATTACTAAATGTGGTTCTCACTATTCTGTTATTTCAACCTCGTTTTAAAAGAAGCCATCACCTCTAATGATAAAAAAATCGAGTGCTTTCAATTTAAAAAGCATGTTAACTAAACAAAATCAACAACAGAATGATTTAGAGCCAGCCATTGTGTTTCTGTAGAACAATAGACTAAGTTTGACAAAAAACCTAGTGTTCCAAGTTCCTCACAATGTTGGCAAGTTGACACCATTGTTTAAAAAACCAGTGCAACAGGTTTCTTGCTAAACTTCCTTCTAAAGCACTACCTATGTCACAAAAAGTATCAAATATTTACCCTTCAAACTCAAATTCAGGAATAATTTACTTCAAGCCAAAGCACAGAGAAGGCAATAAATTCAACTTGAGAGATTTCTATTTAATTGTTAAGATTCCTCACAGGTAACCATGAAGACCTTTTAATTGTCAAAACTCAGAATTGCTCAATGCAACATTTAATGCTAATTTGCAAATTTCCCTCACAAGTATTATAACGCACATTTAAAGTATTTATGTTTTATTTTTTTTAATATTCTTAATGCTAAGTTCTCGAAGGATTTAAGGACAACAAGGAAATCTCCTTGCTTGTCAATTGCCCCAAAAAGAGTGACATAAAAAGCGAAGTGACAGGAAGTTTTAAAGATGAATCAAGTTTCTTTTGTCTGATGACATGGCCTATGACAACATCTCGTGCAAATTTCAATTTCTGTCACGCAACCACAACAGAACTGAACGTTGATATTCACAATACTCAAAGCAACTCTTTAATGATCCAATCAACTATCGCGTGAGCATTACTAAAAAACAAATTTAAGCTTGAACACGCAATTTTTTTTCTTTTGAAACAAATAGAAAATCCACGAGACCTTTCAGTTAAGAAAATGCGTGTAGAACTCCACCAATAAATATATTTGTATTTTCAAACCAAGAACTCGAATGAGAACGAAAATTTAAACTTTCTTTTCGATTTCGTGAATTGAACAAAGAAATTCAGCGCCCATATGTTGATAATCAAATTCTCTTGCTGAGTTTATCGACTCGGAGCTCACGAAACAGAAAAATGGTTTCTAGCACGCTCTGATTTCCCTAGCCGGCTTATTCCATGAAGAGAAAGATCAAGGTAAACTCTAACTTGTTTTCACCCAACAGCTGAAAAACAAAGTCGTGCGAAAAAAAAATCACGAACTTGTTAATCAGTCACGGAAGCTGTATCTTCACTCTTTTCAAGACGAATCAACAACTTGTTCACATAACACAGAGCACGCAATGGTAAATTTTGGATTCATAACACACGAAAGGGCAATTTTTCGACTTTCCTGACAACCCACAACATGCCAGAACACAGTAAAGCTTATATTCGCCACCGGTTTACGTGGTTCACGCAGTTAAGCAACGAATATTGCTCCAGTTAAACAAAAGAGCCACAAACATCGTTTAGACCCCTGGCATAGCCACTTAGACGATTCACAATCAAAGTTTTAAGTAGTTTTAAGAGAAACTCATAGTATTTCCTCAAAATATTGATGTGCTGATGTTGCATAACTAGTGAGCCACTCACAGCGAAAATTGTCGTGCCTATATACCCGGCTATATATTTCTTGTGACATATAATTGCCACAATGTCAAAGTCACTGAGAAATTTCCCACGAAAATAGTTTCCGAACGTAATTTCTCTAAACACGCAGTCATAACACATTTATAAGTTTCACGGAAATTTGAAGCGCCCGCAAAAAACTTGTTCGCAGTTAACGACGCAACAAGTTCTCGAAAATCTTTGCCAACAAAAGAAAGTTCGAAAATTATGGCCATAAAGCGCGGAAATGTCACCGCAAACACTCCATTTACCACACAAATATTCCCGTTAAAATAAAAACGCAGATACCTTCAACGAGTCGAAACACGCCGTGACTTTTCCATTCTGAATGAGCACATGAGCGGGTGGATGTGCGAAACGACATTCGTCCTCTGTTCGTGAACACTTTCCACGCTGAAATTCTCTGCAAACTTCGACGAGTAACCATCTTGGATCTTTGCCCATGACTGGGACTATCATCTTCGAAAGAAGTCTGTCTGGTGTCTCCTTTTCAGTAAACAAATACCTAACAAGAAAAGGCGGAAATCATGAATGAAATAGTTTTTTCTGCGCCACAGCCGACGATGCGAGCGCGATTTTCCCGATATTTCTAGATGTTAGGGGAATTTTGTATTTGGCAACAAAAAACTACGCATGCTCACTGGGACCAAAACATCGCGGGCTTAGATTACATAACAATGAGTCATCAATTACTTGTCGAGGTCAGGGTCATGGCGCAAGCGGCATTCGTCGTTCTTTCCGGCTTAAGTCACGGAAAATGGGAACAAAACGTGAATCTAGTTAGGTTTCTTTTATTTTAAGTTAATGATGGGGCACAATATTACTTTTTGCGGAGAAATCTAGACTCGTGACTCAGCCGCTTGTGACGCATCACGCGAGTACGTGATGGATCGTGCACATTGGCCCCAGCCCGCGCGATTACGTCATCACCAAGAGTGCTTTAAAATAGAGGTTGTCCTTTGTTCGCTTTTCCGCTTCAGGAGGCCGTGAAAGAGAGTGGTCGAATGCCACAAAACCGCATCAAACGGTCGGCTCGCTCCATCTCCAGCTGTCCCGTCAAAGAACGAAGGACAGAAGAAAGAGAAGCGCTTTCAATTGAAGTGTTTAGAGAGAGTAACACAAAGAACGCCTCGGTGACATAAGTCGGAACTGACAAGGAACAGCCAAAGTCGTGCCGTCCTTTGAAGCAGCGAGGAAATTATTCAATCATAATTAACTTGATCGCTTCTCGTTACAGGTAGTCGTTCCAAATTTCAACCGCTCATTGAGCAAGGAATTGCGTGTATCTTGAAGGTTTCGTGCATTTGACAGAAAACAACTTAAAGCTAAAAAACCAGAGCCCGAAGCAATTTTTCTCCCTGGGAGGCCGTGTGTTCTTGCATGGTCTCTAGCGTTGTTTGGGCCTTGTTTGTTCCGTTAGAAACCATAAGATAAATTCATTTCGTATTTATTTTGGGCTCGTTAAGAAAATCGATGCAATCGTCTTTTCAATTTAAATGTGTCTTGAACGTGATCTTTGCGAACTCTAATGGGCCAGATTCTAATTAGCAATCCTCTTCATTGCTGATTTATTCACCTGCGCTCGTATTATCACTTACCCTTTGGCAAGGCAATACCAAACATGGGAAATTTTCTTCGCCGTGTGTATTAGCAAGCATAATTTCGCCCGTTTACTAATTTTGTAAACAATTAAACCGCTTTTGAGTTGAGACGGACGCAGCCTGGCGGCGACAATGTGGCTTCTTTCCGGGCAATAAAAAAGCATTATGAAGATTCTACAAACTGCACAGATCTTTTCACCGGATTTTATTCAGCTTGTCGGCTTGTAGAAAACAGCATGGTTTTTTATTTGGGGTTCGTCTGTGCTACAGAACGAATATGTCCGAGCTTACCCGAGCTCCATAATACCACACTAAGTCCAAACTGTACCACAGAGGAGTTATTAAGTTGCTGAGCCTTTCTCGGCGTCTTCTCAGCAGAAATAACCGAATCACGATATCTTCAGCGCAATTTTCGTGTTGTCAGAACCACGTTAGGGCATTTCGTGACTTGCGGCTCTTGGTGAAAGTATAAATCAGCAATCAGCAAAGCCAAAACAAAATTAAACATGCGCCCGTTTCAATGAGGTTGCATCGCGTTGATCAACCACCTATCGATTCAAGTAATGTTTCAATCTCCCGACGACCAATGTCCGCCTTTATTATTGAATTTTTGTTACTGAAAGGCTCTTGGCTGTTTTTTCGTGTGAACTGAAAGGAGGCATTGTAAAAGTGATCAGCCGGCCGCGAGAAAACCTCTATTGCAAAGAAAAAATCTTCAAAATTAAGTTGCAAGGCTTTACTTTCTCAGTGGTTTCTCTGTGTCTCTCTGTTTTAATGACTGGACAAAGTGAATTAGAAGGACTATTACTTAAACCGGAATTAGTTCAGCTTGAATTTTGCTGATGTGATTTATAACTAAACTTGATTTAATTTCTACGAGACTTTTAGTCCTTTTAGGCCGAAGAGAGCATTTTCGGGAAACAGCGACAGCATGGTCTGTCAGTTGGTTTGAGAGCAGCAAAGTTTTTGAAAGCCGTGAACAACAGGGTTTTTGTCACATTTTAAAAAGTCCTTTTACAGAAACTTGCTGGAAAAGAAGTAGCTGACAAGAGATCGTAAGACACTTACTTTGCCACTCGGAGTTATCTGGTGTTTCACAATTTTAGTTCTATCTTAATTCTGCTCACCGGAAGCCCAAACACTGCGTTGGTGGGCGAGAAATGACTTGTGATTATTGACTCAGTTCAACTACGCTAGTCGTAATCATACTGTGAACGAGATAACTGTGTTTTCTAACTAAACCAAGAATCAATACAAAGTTTTCTTTGACTCAATTCTTTAAACAGTCGGCTCAGACAACTTAGAGTATTGTTCTCAAAGAAAAAACCTGTACAGTCCAGTGATCTCATCGCTCTTTGTCACGCCAACGCATTTGAGTTTCTTTCTTTTTTTGGTGACCTCTAAAACCATTTATAATTTAGACATTTTGTTTTCACGTTTTTGGATTTTGATACTGCAACTGGCCAAGATTTCACCTTACTCTAATGAACGTTCATCCGCAAGCAGTTGACTAAACACACAAAGGCTACCCACGCTTCCTTCCCGAGGGCATTGAACTAGTAAATCCTTCGTTCTTGTTTCTCAATGCCACTTTATCTCTCAGAGGAACTGACAAAGACATCACCAAGGCAGCAAAACTGTTAATAGCTACTCAGTTGCGTGTGATTAGCAGTGGCGCACGTGTATTAAAATCCTTCTTTTCTTCGACGCGACTCAACTTCCTGTCTCTCTCAATGGCAAACCGTCATCTCAGTAAAGCTCCCTCTTTCGAGTCACAGCCATAAAGGCCTTAGATTTGTTTCAATCCGCTCACCAGACATGCCATAAGACGTATACCTCCGAATCAACACGTTGTTGTAATTTTAAAGTGTTGTTTAACATTTTGTTTCCAAAAACAATTTTGACCTACTCGCAGTGTACAATTTTGTGACAAGTCCAAGGCGTCGAAACTGCGTCACTGAGATGAACAGCATGTTGCAGTTCTTTTTTCTTGTGTTCATATTCAATGTACTGCGAATTTATTCTTTGGAGTTTAATTGAGTTAGAACTAAGGAATTTTGCCAGTTTTTTGTATCCGGCCCGGCGTAGGTTGAAACGTGACTTCCACGCATAAATTTCAGAGTTTAAAATATACTGTCAGAGATATTTTCAGCAGTTATAGAAGCCCCGAATAGACAGTTTAATTGCACCGTCAACGCCTTGTGTAGAAGCAAATCAAAGCTCTTATCGCTTCACAATTCGATTGGAAAGAGAACAGAAGTACGTTTCTCTAGTTGGACTCAGCAGTCGGCGGTGATTTGGTGATGACGGAAGCATCTTTCTTCGCTGCTGTCAAGATTGTAAAAAGTAGACTATTGTTTCGTTCAAATAAATATTTCAGTACAAACCTGGGTGCCGCGGTAGAAGGGTGAATTGCCGCGTTAAACAGTTGTTCATTCATTTTATGCTGTGTAGAAGCCAGTTTAGGTTTTTTAGCGAGAAGTTTTGCCAGTTTTTCTCTCAGTGCGGATCAAGTCTTCCGATCGCGCGCGGTCATCATGCGAACTGCACAACTCGGAGGTTATGAACGAACATGCGCAGCGCGGGCCTGTTGACTTGGCGCTGCATAGCTGTGGTAAACGAAAGAACCGCACCCATTTTCGATAAAAATCGTTCCGAAACACTTCAGATGCTTCTGAACAGGGTATAACTACGGGAAACAAACAACCAAGCGAGATTTCGTCAAGTAAGCTAACTTTTAACTTAATGTTGTTCAAAGCAGCACGTTTAGCGCGACCTTTAACATTCAGTCACAAGGCAAAAGACCGGAAGCGTGAACAAAAAACCCCAAAAAGCTGTTTTGTTCCACTCTTCTTTGTGATAGTATTTACAACGGCAGGCTTACGACGATTCGAGGCAAGTTCAGGAAATGGCGTAAATATTTACTGACTCCTGTTTTCGCTCCTCCATTAACCGGAAACAGCCTCCTCACCAGAGGGCAAAACAACGGGAGAGTAAAATTGTAAACACGAAGATTTCAGTTTTTATACCTGACTGTAACGACTGGAGCCATTGTCCGTTAAAATAGAGATGTTATTTTCGCTAGAAATAGTTATTTTTGGAACCAGAGGTTATTGGAACCAACACAAACAAAAGTTAAACATTGTTAAAAAAATTCCCAGATGTAAATTTGCAAATTGTTGTTTTTGTGCGTGCCGTGCTGAACGGCAGAAGAGAAATTTTAGGAAAACAGTCCTTTTGTTTACAATTTCTGTAGTGCAACTTTTTCTTAGAATATAAACAACTGATTTGGATGAATGCGACAAAACACGTTGAGAGAAGTTCCGGATGTGACGAACTCGTGAACTTTGCCCGGTCGGACCGGACTTGCGAGAAAATGGTCAGTTCACGTGACAACTAAGACCTCCACGTTTATAATGAGTATCATATCGGATATAAACGAGCCCCGCGGGATATGACGAAAAATCTCCGAGATTTTTTCGTGATGGCGCAGTTGTACGTGAGTCAGTACACCGCGTCATTTTAAATTGGAGGTAACATGGCACGCGCAGCAAATTATAACTGTTAACAATTTTTATAGTGCGATTTTCCATGAAATGAGCACGTGCCCTTTACATCATAAAAAATTATACAACTAATCCTAGACGTAAATTTACAATGGTGGCAAAAATTCAAACCTAATATCAATAAAAAGCTGACCTAAATGTATGTCTTCAAAAAATATTTAAACCAATTGATTGTAATATCTGAAACAGATAAGATAAATGATTTCGCTGATTGAATCTGAGAAATCTAGGCTTATTCCAAAAGCAACTACAATCGGTGAAAACCGAAAATAGTAAAATTTTTTCCTTGTAGCAGGGACTTAGACGCTAGGATGAGTAATTTTCTGTTGACATTTTACTGGAAGCATTTAACTTTAATGGCCGTTGGCTTAATTCATTGCACTGAAAGGCGCTTTGTCGAGCTGAAAACATGACTGAATTGGTTGTACTGTTATCCCGTTTCAAACTTCCAAAGATTAGTTATCGAATTCAGTTAGCAACTTGTACAGAGCTTCTAACGTTTTCCCTGACAGACACTGATTTCGCACTATGTTTTCCACACTGATTCAAAATCAGTGGACCAACTCGCAATTTATAACAAAATGCGAAGAATTTCCGTTTGCAATGACGAAAAAACCTCTAGTTTAACCAGTTGTAAAATTTCTAATTCTGTATCGATGGTATTATCGGTAAATGTCTTAACTCATAACTTCTTGTAATTTGTAATAGCCACTGAGTTAAGTAGGGATTTATGAAGCCTCTGATCAAAACAAAGCGAAGGAATAGAACATTTGTTGACCAGCATTTACTTGAAGTGATTAATTTTTGAGGCATTGCATTTAAATAATTCTTACCCTTGAGCAATATCACTTGTGAATCGATATGTAAATAGAGAGAGTTAATAAATTGCTGCCGTTGTGTTCAGATTGGTGATGTCTACGTACTGAATCACGCCGAACATCAGCTATAACAAGCCAGCGTGTTTAAAACACGCAATGGGGAAATGACAAAATGGCGCTGCGAGTAGAAGTCGTACAGGTGTCTGTGAGGGCCAGTTCTTGCTATTATTGCGGAAAACTAACCACTGTCGAGTCACTGATATTTAGGCTAAACTGAGCGTTGTTTAGGCTAACAGGGAACACTATTTAGGTTACCGTAGAGCTATTTCGTGTAGTTTGATCAAACACGCCCATAAATATGCCTTCCCGGGAAAAAGCGAGATATTTTTTGTAAAACGTGAAAACTTCTAGCACTGACCTTTTTAAAACGTGCACAGAGGACGCTAACTTCGTCCTTCGTCCTTCGTCCTAAAATACATCACAATACGTGACAAAACACTTTTTAAACAAGACATTTCATTATACCGAAGTCACAAACAGAAGTGGACGTTGAATTTTCGTGAAGATGACTGATCAGCATGTATCGAGCAGTGTTTATGAGAAACTGATCGTAATATTCCTATCACTGAAAATGTTGGACCGTCGACTAATATAATCGGAGCAAGAACAGAAAGTCCACGAGAGATTATTGTTCGTGCAAAAAATAGATTAATGTAATCGATGGCCAAAGTACGAAATTTTGCCGAAAAAGTGACAAAGTTCATCAATATCAAAGCTGACTGGCGTGTAGGAAATCATAATCATAATATTTACAACGCTAGAACCAACTAGGGGAAATTCAATATTTGATTTAATGGTGCTAACCTCTGGAATTCCTTTGAAGAAAATCTCAAATCCAAGAGTTGCCCTTGTTTGAAGAAAAAGAATATATTATTTCCAGCTGTCTGGGACATTGATGTAATTGAAATAAGTATCCTATTTCTTCCACAGTTTTCCTTTTTTCTCGCAACTCAACCGCACTTAGTACGACTGGTATTTGCTATCTCCTGGTGGCTGTGCTCTCTTGTATCTGCAAATATTAAATTTGGATCAATTCAGTATTTTTCTTCTACATTTGTATATAGATCGAAGAGCACAAAATAGAGATTGTTGTTGGAGAGGCGTCGGAATACGAATTTCGACCAGTCATAACCACTTTGGTTAAGAAAAATAATGGTTGATCCGACAACCATTTTAACCTAAGTGGAATATCGCGAGCTGAGTAACTTTTTCATGTTAGCGTCGTCTAGTCGACGAAACTACCACTAATATCGACTAATATGGATAACAACGAGTGCCACTAAAGAAACCGTTTATTCCAATCATGGATTAAATTTGTCTCATCAATGTTCTGATTTTGATAATAATTTCTAAAAGTGTAAAATAAGACTCTACAATTTACTGATTTTTTTTATTAAAACTGACAACTCGAGATCATGACAAGAAGTTAGAGAAGAAAATTTAAACATTCAAGGACCAAAACTAGCATCGTATAATCAATAGTTTACAATTAACCACAAACCTTTTTTAAGTCCGTTGACTTTTCAGAACGTTAGTATTAAGAGAAGTTGGTTACACTCAAATGGAACAAGAAGCGGCCTTTGCAAAACACTTTCATATAACTTCGTCGTTCACAAGAAATGCTTACACTTGGAATTGATAAAAGTAGAAATAGCTGATGAAAATAGCACGATTGCCGTTATAGAGAACACCGATGTCTTAATACAAAATTTTATTGATTGAGAGTTTTAAAATGAAGAAGACATAGGTTTACGCAGAGTCTCTCTCCATTAACTCTGGTTTACGTTACTTTCAATCTTTACAATATTTTAAATTTCAAAATTTTAGATGTAGTCTATCAAATGCACATGTTTTAAATATTGGAATGAAATATTTCTCAAGAATACGCGCGAATCTAGAAAGTAACAACAGTGGTTATATACTGTCCTCTTAACAGGCCTATCGACCAATGAGAGCGCGCGTAGTATCTCAGTTATTTTATAATTCAAAATTCAAAACATACGCATTTGATAGACTGCATCTAAAATTTCGAATTGAAAAGATTGGTAAGATTGAATGTAACGTCGGACTATGTAGTCTTCTTCATTTTCAAAAAAAGTGGTCCAAAATATATCGAAATATTCTGAAGGTATACTTGAAATACATTTAGGATATCCTATTCAACTCCGGGCTACAACTTACTTGAACACGTCACGTCTACTTCAAAGAACACTCTTTGAATATTCTAGATTTTTTTGCGCACATGCTTGAATATTGCACAATTCAGTATGTGTGTAATGACAGCTGATGACCTCTAAAACTTCACGTACTCCAGCTGTTTATCATGTCACACAATCGGATTGCATGACGTCACATCACGATTGCTTTTACCACCCTGACAGTCATACATTATTGCTTGACACGAAAATGAAAACGTTCGCTTTATTTCGCACTTCGTTGTGTTAAACTAGTTTAGAATCACTTTTTACCATCAATACTTTTATTTTGCGACACAATTTTTTGAAATTTTCTCTGGTGTTCGCGATCATTTCAGCTGATGTCTGAACAACATGCCAGAACGTGTTTACATTGCAAATGACGTATCGCTGCTATGTAACAGTTCAACCGTGAAGCCAAATTAAAAAACGTGACAGTACTCTTGTCTCTTTTTTCTTCATGATGCGGGACTATTCTGAAATCAAGTGACTACACGTACTGAAAGTCCCAAAACTTTGATGCCTGAATTAAGGTAAAACGTCGCTAGGTAGTTTTGGACATGACATCATACACGGAACGCAGACTATCGCATTTGCGGCTAGGAAGTGGAGAAGAACTGGATGATAATTATAAACATGGTATATTTTGTCTATAAATTTTAGCAACTGCGAACGAGGGTCATGCTGGAGTACGCTGGATCAGTAGTTATCTAATTGGCTTATCATAGAAAATATGGTAAACTTTAAAAAAATCATCCTAATAGGTGTCGGCTTTAGATATTACATATTTTGTCTGCATTTGTTATGCATGTAAACAACCGCAGCTTCTCAAGGATGAGGAGTTAAAAAATTTCACAGACGTTTCAGAGTACTGTTTAGACATTTTGCTTGTTAAAACTAGCTAGTGCCACAAAAAAGTGTAATTGGAAAGGCCGGAAAGCTATAGCTCAGCTTGGTGAACTCTATTTTACACGTTCAGTACCCCGAAATGTCTTGGGGATGGGAACTTTTTTCGAGTGGGTAAGGGGGCTGGGAATTTTTTTAGTATAACAAAATTCCTGCGTAGCAAACTGCTGACAAAAATCGTGCAAGGGAAGACATGGGGAAGATAAGTCGAGCAAGTGCTTTCTACTATCAAGATCCTGTTAAAAACAATTCTTGATGAAGATGTATTGCCCACTAAAAAAATCATGCATAACCTATGGATGAGAAAAACATCCGTTTACGATGCCCTAGAAAATTGTCCAACCTCCCGCCCACGCTAAAAAAATAATGGTTTATTCCTACGACTTTCCATAGTGACCCGTTCTTGCGTGTTTTCTGTGTAGCAGTGTAACCTGCTTGGGAACACAAAGCTAATTGGGCCATTCTTAGATGACGTCATTGTTAACATCTCCAAATAATTTTGTAATTCACGCGATTTGAAATCAGTATACAAAATTTAGTTTTTATTCACGTTTTATGCACAAATCTCTTTTCCAATATTAATTCCTCCGCTCGAGTAGAAACCCTAGGGCTAGGTTATTGATTAGCTCTTATTAACCCAGCAGGACATTTGTATGGGAGAATCTTGACTAAGGTTTTGAGGGTCCGTGAGTTCAGACCCCGGGGGGGGGACTCCCATATAAAATGGACGGGGATGCTCGTCGGAAATTTTGAATTTAACCCCTAAAAGAGACC